>OGYS01001951.1_pt1 | contig 11077 bp, 16 predicted proteins | sample 1576611 | NCBI WGS metagenome assembly OGYS01 (sample SAMEA3541571, study PRJEB24748) | human gut metagenome | biome: human gut; feature: human-associated habitat; material: faeces | place: China | collected 2012
AGGCAAGTGCGCCGAGTGACCAATATTTATGTGCTTTCATTTTGTGTGTCCTCCTTATCTTCTTTCTGTATTTTGAGCAATTCCTCGATTTCCGTTTTACTCGCCGGCCGTACTGCCTTTTTATTATTGTGTGCTACCGCTCCACAGTCAGGACAACGGTCGGGTAGCTTCTCTGCAGAGAAGCAGTAGCGGCAGGCATCGCAAAAGTAGTAATTCAAGTCATATTCACCCCAATCTCTAATATATCTTCAAATGCAATAATGGTCGGCAGCTCTTTGCCGGTATCATTTATAAATCCTGTGTAAATTCGTAGTTCTTTAGTTATCGCATCCACAGCATCCAATACTCCGGCTACATTCTCATAGTAGCCGTCCGTGAAATATTTTATTGTGAGCTCTTGTCCTTTTCGAAGCTGGCTGATCTTTTGGCTCAGAGCTTGCTTGCCTTCTTCAGACAGCTCGATTCTGTTTCCTTTGAGATGATCTCTGCCTTCAGAAGTAATCTCATCCTCATAGCCTCGCAAGGCGGCAAAAGGAGAGAAGATTTTAGCGCGATTTGACATCGGCATCCGGGGATGATTATGTGGCGGCTCCGGGCGGGAAGCATGGAGTATTTTGCCATACTTACTTTGGACGGATCTGCCTTCCGGTGTGTTCTTGTAGTCCATGTTCTCCCTCCTCACTTGGCCTTGTGGCCGCCTATCTGTTGATTTCTTTCTCTCATCGTAGCGCCGTCCAGATAGTTGGTTCCTTTTAGTACAGCGTTCTTGCCGAACTTCTTCTTGAGACCCAGCATCGCATTCTGTAGCTTTTTCTCTTTTTCCAGTTTGGTTGTGTCCGTGAATAGGTCAACTTGGAAGAATCCCTCATCTTTGACCACACGGTTGGCGGCTATTGTGATCCGTCTTACCGTCAGTGTTTTATCCGCTATTCTCTCGAACAGCTCAGTTGTGGCAGAGATCAGGATACTGCCGAGATTGGTCGGGTTATCCAGTTTTGTGCTGCCATGAGCACCTTTCGGAACGGTGCGGCCGTAGTGGTCGATGTGTACTGGACCTCTGTACTTTCCGCAGTCACAGTTTTCCCGGTCATAGCCAACATCCAGTGTCAGACTGTCCGTAACCAGCCCTTTATCCGTTAATTGTAATACTAAGCTGTCAGCCATCTCCATGACAATGATCCTGGCTTTGTCATATGGGTAAGGGCAGGAGAGCACCTGTCCTTCAGAGATACTGTTGGTGCTGGGTTTGTAGGCTTTGATTTTTTTCATGTCGCAGGGTTCCAGACCCCAAGCATGGTCAATCAGCAGTTCGGCATCAACACCGAATTCCTTATATAAGATATCCTGATTGACGGTGCTGAAATAGGCCAGCTCGCCCATTGTATGAATACCGTGTTTTTCTAACCGCTTGACAGTGCCGGGGCCAGTCATCCAGAAGTCTGTGAGTGGCTTGTGATCCCAGAGGAGATAACGGAAACTCTCTTCATCCAGCTCAGCGATACGGACTCCGTCCTTGTCAGGCGCAGCGTGTTTGGCAGTGATGTCCATTGCCAGCTTCGCCAGATACAGATTCGTACCAATCCCGGCGGTGGCAGTGATGCCGGTCGTATAAAGCACTTCCCGGATCATTGTCATGACAAGGTCGTGTGCGGTCATATTATAGTGGGATAGGTACGGGGTGGCATCGATGAACACCTCGTCAATGGAATATACCATGATGTCCTCTGGCGCGATGTATTTCAGATAGATGCCATAAATCTGCCGCGACACCTTTTCATAATATGCCATCCGGGGTGGTGCAACAAGGTAAGAGAGTTCGAGTGACGGGTCGGCGGCAAGCGATAAGGAATCATAGGAAGCAGAGGAGAAGGATGGCTTACCGTCCTTATACACAGCTTTTCTTAATCGTACCGCTTCCCTTAACCGGTTTGCATTGACCTCCTTGACCTTCTGCACGACTTCAAACAGTCTGGCGCGACCTGGAATGCCATAGGCTTTCAGGGAAGGGGATACAGCAAGGCAGATGGTTTTCTCAGTGCGGGAGGAATCCGCCACGACCAGATTTGTGGTAAGCGGATCGAGGTGTCGAGCGGCGCATTCCGCACTCGCGTAATAGCTTTTAAGATCTATCGCAAGATATGTGCGTTGCATCGTACATTATCCTCCTTTCTGACTGCGCGTTATTTTGCTTTTTTCAGTTCATCTATCTCTTTCTGAAGACGTTCAATCTCGCGGCTTTGCTTTTGGAAGATTTCTTCGTTTATCTTGATGTTTTGATCATAGGTTAGTGCGAGAGTCAGAAATTCCAGACGAAGATCTTCATCTGGAATTTCTGAACACGCTTTTGCCATTTCATCCCGATCAACGATACCACCGAGATTGCTGAGTTTTTCTATCAAAGTCATGATGCTCCTCCTATTTATTGCGCCGCTCGTTCCACGAACCACCGGCCTAACCGACCGTTGAAGCGTGGATCAAGGTGCTCAAAGAACAGATGCTTCTCTTGCCCCTGGATGAGCACAGTAAAACAGTCACCAGAGTAACCGTTATCGGCAGTCCCGGCGGGGCGGAAATCACGCACGGTTTCGATTGGGAAGGTACGTCCATCCGACCAGGTGATCGATGTCGGCTGCATATAGCCTGTAGAATCAAAGTCGGAGGATACCTTTACATAGACTCGTTCTTTTGTCATAAGCAGTCACCTCCATGTTTAATCGTAGCTTTTAGAGCAATTCTTCATAGAATCCTTCAGAAAGTTGCTCTTGAGCTCCGGCACAGCAGGAAGCTGGTACCCTTTTGCGGTAAGAATGTTCAGTTTAAAATCAACAAAGTTTTTTTCGATTCCAGCCACCTGTGCGATCTCCTCAAGGGTGGCGAATCCTGTATGCGTGTATTGAAAGTCCTGCAGAAGCTCGTGGTATTTCAAGGCACGGTATGTGCTGGAACAGTGGGTTGGCAGAGAAGCCTCCATCTGAAGCCTGTCGGCGTTAAATTCATAGAAGCCGATTGGCTTCAGCACATCATCATCTGACAACAGCAGTTCAGCAGCAAATGTATTCGCCCTGCGTTCTGCTTTTGCGTTGCTGAGACTATAAAAATATGTATCTTGGAAAGCCTGACCGGATGCCGCATGTTTCCGGTCGAAGATAGCGTGCCCAAGTTCGTGGGCCAGTGCGGATCTGCGTTGTTGCTTTGAGCAGTTTGGATTGATGCCGATGTATTCGCAGTTTAGAAGTACCGTGTAAAACCCAAGGAGCTCTTCACAGAACCGGATGTCTTTGATTTTAATGGCGCGCTGGGCAATGATAGCTTCCGGATCATTGCTCTTGTATCGGCGGCTTACAGCGTCGGCGGCAGTAATAGCAAAGTTGTTCAACAGCGACTCCTTTCTTCTGCAATTCAATTACAGATATTTTTTAGGAGTAAACTTTTTTGCCTCTTCTTTTGCGTCAAGGAAGAGGGCTTCCATTTCCTTAATGAAATTAGCCTGATCTTCTTCGGACAGCTCGCCGCCTGCAAAAAGGGCAGAGGTCTGTTCTTTTATTTTCTTTGCCTGCGCTACACCGCGGGAGCCATACTTCTTACGGACATCAGCGTAGAATTGGTCATCGCTGAGTTCCTTCTGGAAGGTGGCATCGTCCATAAAGTAGTCGGTCGTGACACCAAGAGCAGCGGCAATCTTCTGGATTGCGTCCACGCTTGGTTCGCGCTCGCCGGCTTCGATATAGCGGATGGCACGATCAGACATGGATGCTCGTCTGGAGAGTTCGGCCATGCTCATACCTTGTGCGGTTCGCAGAGCTTTGATTTTTTCACCGTTGGTCGCATTCGGTGTAAGCGCGGTGGCTGCTTCAGCCCGGACATCCTGTGTGTCTAGTAAGTTCGTATCTTTTTTCATGTCATGCCTCCATGTGAGATATTTTGCTGTTTTTTGCCGGAAGGGAAAGTGGCCGGTGAGAAGCAGCAATTTTTTTGTAAAGCCTACTTGACAAGGAACAACTGTTCCCATATACTAAGAACAACAGTTCGTGAACTTCTGTTCCTATAATACAATAAGAAGTTGTAGAAGTCAATAGGGAAATGAACTTCTGTTCCTTTTTATTATGGTATGGGATGTAACTGTGGCTGTAACATGGACTTAGCATAACGCAACTTCGAGTTAAGAAATGCAATAAAAGCAACAAAACAAAATCATTGCGTAATATTGACAAGTATGCAATGAGGTGCTACTATATAAACAGAGGAGGTGTGACACCGATGGGAAGAAAGAAGATAACGAATCTTTTTCCTGATTACATTCGGACGGGAAAGGCTGACCTGGAAGTGCTGAGTCAGTTGGTTCTGAGTGCAAAGGGAGAACGGTCGATGAATGACTTTGCGAATGAGTGCGGGGTAAACACATCGACGATTTCCCGTATTATCAATATGAAGAACACAACCGCCTGTTCTGATGAGGTGTTGGTGGCGATATCAAAGGCTGCAGATCCGAACAGTGGGGTCACACTGGAGAAACTGCTGGCGGCAAACGGAATGGTGAAACTTGTTCCTGCTGGTACAGAGGGAGCGGTTGTCTCTCCATCTCAGATTGTTTTTGGCTTGGCGGATATCGCAGAAGAGCAGAATATTGAGCCAGATCCCAATTCATCAAATACGTTCTTACGGAATGCAGCGAAGACGCTTACCGGATATATGTTAGAGCAAAATTACAGGGAAACGCTGCAGAACGCATTCCTTATGAACGGCTATTTTGTAGAACTGGTTTCCTACGAAAATATGATCTGGCCAAGAACCAAACATTATATGGCTGATTTCGCAATTCGGACAAATGCTCTTTTGGAAGAAGGCATTGATACATGGCTGTTTGAGTGCAAGTCTTATACGGCAGGAATCGGCAGAGGTACGATTAGCAAGATGAATCAGCTGTTTGCGATGGCATACATGGAGAGTCCTCGTGAGCATGGCATTAAGGTTTCAGTAGTAGTAAACCATGTGGCTATGATTGAACAGGCGAGAGAGTATTATGCTGGGTGCAGGATTAGAGATTATTTCTCTTTTATTCTGATTGATCCGGTGAACCGATGTGTGAAAGATGAATTTTGCATTCCGCGAATCGATGGAACAGAGAAGTCAGTGTTTAAGGTACAAGATGGGAGATGAGGATATTGATTTCAAAATGTGGAATTTATACGTCGCAAGGAAAGCGGGTGCTCCTTGCAACCCGTGCAGTTGTAAATGGCCGTAAGGCTGTTGCCTATGTGAAGAACGGGCAATTGCAGGGGTATGAGTACCTCGATGATTTTAATGAACAATGCTATTCAGGTCCATACATGACCTTTGAAGATAAAAAGGAACAGCTCAGGATGTGACTGCTCCCTGTAACCGCTTGACTCACCGCAGGACGTGTGAGCCAGCCTGATTGAATTTACACCTGCCTGCAGGTGCTGCCCGGATATGCTGGAAAGTGTAGTGTGCGTGGTAAGCCGAGGTAGACTTTAGATGACCTTAGTTTAGGTTGTCTTGGGTCTGTCTCGGCTTTTTTGTTGTCTTGGTTTACAAAAGCGATGCCGAGAGCATCTTTACATCACGCAGACGTCTAAAAAATATGAAATACTGGGTTATTACTTAGTAGTGGAAATCCAGCTTAGTGGGAGTGGCGCTGATTGCTTACATGGTGGATTTCCGTGTCAGGAATTTCAGAAAGAATGACTATTGGTGTTGGTTCTTCTGTTGTGAATGCACTGTTTGAAAAAGGTGTTGGGTATAAACGTAAAGGCGATAAATTTGTTGAGGAGTGATAAAAAAGAAGTCTGATTTTTAGTGCATTTGCACCAAAAAAGTTATTAAAATTCGACATATCCACCTGTCGATTTTTGGACACTTTTGGTTGTCGATTATTGGTGCCGGGTGTATACTATAAGAGCGGTCAACGAGATGGCAGTAATTGGTAGAAAATACCTGCTGTTTGACCTGAAAGCCACTTAGTATACATAATTGAACTGAGATTTCCCCCATAAGTGGCAGGAAACTATACCAATAACGAAAGCAAATACGTAGATAGGAAAATACATAGTATGAAGATTTTGATTCTAATTAGAAGCGTAATCAGCGCAAACAATTTCATAAGAGACCGAAGTACGGGGTTGCGCAGGAAGGAATCGTAGATTTTAACCTGACTTGTTGTCGACACCTTTTTTCAGAAGGATTGGGTCGGAGCATTCCAGAGACTGTGTACTTTGAGTAGCATCTGAGTACATAGTCACAGGGATGCCCCGGCCTTTTTTGCTGCTTATGCTTTGGGAAAGGGGGTGTCAGGCGTGGTCGATATTCACAGTGATGAGTATATTATTGGTCAGAATATCAGAAAATATCGTAAACAGAAAGGCTGGTCACAAAAAGACCTCAGCGATGCTGTGGACATTGACCGCGCCAACATTTCCGGAATTGAAAACGGTGAACGTGGTGTGATAAATTGCGTGATGCTGAAGCGTTTTGCCAGAGCCCTCGGTGTGTCGATGGATACACTGATGGACGAAGAAGATGAGCCGCCTTGTGCAGACACATCAATCCAGGAAAAATATGATATGCTGAACCCCATGCACCAGGAGATGGTGAGAGAAAGCATCGACTGCTATCTGCTTAAAGAGCAGAAAGTAGCAATTTGAAGATCGTACAGTACAAATCAGGCTGTGCGGTCTTTTTTTATGTCCACAATGTCGTGAATTCAAAAATGTATCAAATTTGACCCCTAAGTGTGTCAAGTCTGAAATCTGCAAGAGACCGTCATTTTGTTATCATATAGTCAGTTCAAGGGACAAGCCCACAGAGCCAAAACGAAAGCACCTGTCGGCAGTACCTCGGACAAATTAAAAAAATATCGAAGCCCGATTCTAGAGCAGGCGAAGGATACCATAAGTGATCTGACAGCACAGCAGAGTTATTTGCTGGAGCTGGAGGACTGAACATGGGATCATTCTAACTTCTTTAGAATCGGGCTTTTTGCGCCTTTTGACCGCAGAGTCTGTCCGTTTCATGAGTATGCCGCGAATCTGCCATGTGTGTTCTTCAAAGCCAGAGCTTTCAGTATCCTTCCCTCCCAGAAGTCCGGGGGAAAGGACAAAACAATGATGAACATGATGACTGGAGCAGTAGCAATCAACGGTGGAGTAGGTGTGATGGAAATCCATCAGCCGCAGGTGGCAGCCAGCCAGATGGCAGCAAGCGCGGCACAGGCTGCAGAGCAGGTAGCTCTGAATGCACACATCACTCTGCGTGAGCTGAAAGGAATGATCGACACTGTAGTGGAGAAGAAGCTCCCGACTTTCAAGACTCTCATGGAGATGAACCCGGTGGCAGTAGCCCGCACGAGCGTGAATGGTGCAAAGTTGACGGCCTATGAAAACGGCTATGCAGTCTATGAGGTGGACAGTGCCCACACTGTCATGGCCGTGGAACGCTGCGGCGATTACCGCTACGACTTCACCGATGGCACACATCAGATCGTGCCGGCAGAGACTTTCGAGGATGCCGAGTGGAGTCTGCGCCTTCTGATGGAAGGGGAGAAGCGTATGGAACACAACCTCAGTAAGACTGCTGCAAAGTTTGAGCAGGTGCCGCTGGAGTGCGATGGCTCTGACTGGTCCGCTTCTATTATGGTGGACTTTTTGGATGAAGACAATGCCGAGATGCTGGCAGACAGGGAACTTCGCCGTCTGTATGCTGCCATGAGCAAGCTGACCGAGCGTCAGATGGAAGTGGTCCAGCTCTACTTCTATAAAGGTATGACCCAGCAGGAGATCGCAGAGGAAATTGGTATCGGTCGCCGTTCTGTTGGAAACTGCCTGGAAGGTGCTCTGAAAAAAATCAGAAAAAACTTTTAAGGAAAGTACCTCCCAAACAGCTCCAAACGGTGTGCTTTATGTAAGGATACAAAATCCTCAATACATCAAGGAGGTAAGAACCTATGAAAGCAGTAAGCGATAAGGTCATCCAGCAGACCACCGATCCGATCGAGCGTCCACCCGGCGGGGGAGATCCGGCTACCGAACCGGATGCCGCAGCCGTGGGTGCGGATACAGTAAACAAAGCGGCTGCAACGGCACCGAAGAAAATTTTCGTCTGCTCGCCATACCGACCGACTTCAAAAACAGAGGAATGCAGGAAAGATGAGCTGATGGCGAATATCAACCGTGCCAAGACCGCCTGCAGGATTCTCACCACACTGGGGTTTCTCCCAATGGCTCCACATCTGTACTTCACCCAGTTCTTAAAGGATGAGGATGCACAGGAGCGTAACACCGGCATGAAGCTGGGAATGCGCTGGCTGGAGGATGCGGATGAGCTTTGGGTGTTTGGCAACACGATATCCGAGGGGATGGCGGCAGAGATCGAGAAAGCGCATGAGCTGAACAAGCCGGTACGCAATCTGCCGGAGCCGGGGCGAGTGGTCGAACTGCTCTTAAAGAGCATCTCGGAACAGTACCATGTTCCACTGGATGATAGGAAAGCTGAAAACAGCAACGGGTAGCAGGAAGCTGCAGAAAGTGAGGAAAACAATGGCTAATGAAAAGAAGAACGGGACTCTGGAGGAGATCATCATGGAAATGCTCAAGGAAGGCAAGGCTGTCCGCATTCCCATCAAGGATGTAGTGGACAAGCTGCAGGAGAATGTTAAGGCTGCGGAAGATGTGCAGGAGGCGGTTCAGCATGGACCTGATGAGTCGGAAGCGGTGCCGCAGGGCGGACAGGTCAAGACCGTGCCGATCAACATCCACATCGACAATCTGCATATCCACATGGATGAGCGCATGACTTCCTACAACAACTTCGATGGCGACTCCGATGAAACCGATGAGCCTGATGAGGACGAGCCGGAGGATATTGATGTGGATGCAATGATCGGTCTCATCAAGGCAAAGACCGGTCTGTGCGGGAAGGTCATTCTGGCAGTGCTGGCCGCCCAGGAGGAGTACCTCGATTCCATTTGGGGAGAGAACATGGATGAGGAGGACAAGGCATGATGGATGAGATGAATGTTCTGAATGCGCCCAAAAAGGTCGCGGATGGGCTGACCGAGGTTTTTGAAGGACTCGCCCAGATGTTTGAAGGCGTGTCTGACCAGCTTGAACTTCTGGGCGCAGATGCTGTCCCGGAGGATAAGCACATTTTTTCAGCCATGGATCAGTGACCACATTGGGGTCAGACCGTGCGTCCAGCTAAGGGTATATAGTCCGGTGGGTGGAAGCCCCATCAAATAAGCTGCTAACCACAGCGTTTGAAGCGAGTCTTGAGTCTGTTGCGGTAACGTTGCAGGCTAAGCGTAGACAGCAAGATAACAGGGATAGCTATTGAGCACCGAAATCCCAAAGTCACCAGAGAGTCGACATCGTGGTCTGGATGGAAGACAACATATGTATTTATCGTTATGGTGAGATTTTACATACCTCTGCGGTGTTGGTTGGAACTATTCATGTTATACAGGGAATATATATCAACTGGAGAGAACCTGCATTTTCTTCTGTAGTGTGTAAACAGAAAGTATGCCTGACAACCAAAAGAAGGATGGCAAAAGAAATGCAGGTAGTCGGAGGCCCGAATAGTACCGATGAAGGTATGAACAAAATAAATACCAGAGGGAAGTCGAGAGAGAACTGTTCCTCACAGTTCTGGCCTGCGAAACTATATCAAAGAGGAAACATTAGCTATACACAGAGATAGGGGAACTAATGGAAACGAAATTGGCGAGAATATCACAATTATCAAAGGAAAATCCTGATATGGTATTTACGTCTTTAGGACATCTGATTAATAAAGAAATGCTTAAGAGCTGCCATGCCCAGATGGATGGAACGAAAGCTGTAGGAATTGATGGGATTACCAAAGAGGAATACGGGAGAAGACTGGAAGAAAACATAAGCGCTCTTATAGAACGTCTAAAGAAGAAGTCCTATAAGCCGAAACCGGCAAGGCTGGTGGAAATACCGAAGGATAATGGAAAGATGCGACCGCTCAGTATTTATTGTTATGAAGATAAGCTGGTGCAGGAAGCACTGCGCAGAATACTGGAAGCGGTGTTTGAACCCATATTTTATGATGAAATGATGGGATTCCGACCCAACAGGGGATGTCATAAAGCAATCCGAAAATTAAACCTGATGTTGGAGAGAAAACCAACAAGTTATGTATTGGATGCAGACATTAAAGGGTTCTTCCAGCATCTTGACCATGAATGGATCATACGTTTTATAGGATCAAGGATCAAAGACCCCAATATTATCCGTCTTGTCAGACGGATGCTGAAGGCAGGAATTATGAACAACTATGAATTTGAAGAAACCGAAGAAGGAAGTGGACAGGGTTCTGTCTGTTCTCCTGTAATCTCCTGTATCTATATGCATTACGTACTGGTATGGTGGTTTAAAGAGGTGATAACACCAAAGCTGAAAGGATATGCAGGTCTGGTCGTATATGCCGACGATTTTGTGGTAACATTCCAGTATAAATCGGATGCAGAGTGGTTCTATGAACATCTGAAACATAGAATGGGACACTTTGGATTAAGCCTTGAAGAAGAAAAGAGCCGTCTGATAGAGTTCGGGCGTTATGCAAAAGAAAGATGCAGAAAAGCCGGAACGAAACCAGGCACTTTTACTTTCTTAGGTTTTACACACTACTGTTCCAAAAGTAGGAATGGCAGATTCAGAGTGAAGAGGAAAACCAGTAAGAAGAAGTTTGCAAAGAAGTGCAGAGAAGTAAATCTTCTGTTAGTGAAGATGAGAACATGCAGATTAAAAGAGATTATTGAAAAACTTAACCAGATACTGACTGGTTATTACCATTACTATGGAATTACGGACAATACAGAAAGTATAACGGCATTCCGATATAACATCATGAGAAGCCTGTTCTATTGTCTGAACCGGAGAAGCCAGAAGAAAAGCTATAATTGGGTAGAATTTTTAAATATGCTGGATAACAGCTATCCACTGGTAAGACCCCGGATATATGTCAATATATACGAATGATAATGTGAACGATTCGTTTCGCAAAGAGCCGGATGCGGGAAAGCCGCAAGTCCGGA
>OGYS01001955.1_pt1 | contig 11052 bp, 6 predicted proteins | sample 1576611 | NCBI WGS metagenome assembly OGYS01 (sample SAMEA3541571, study PRJEB24748) | human gut metagenome | biome: human gut; feature: human-associated habitat; material: faeces | place: China | collected 2012
GTCAAAGATGGGCATTCCGCCATATCGTTTGATAATCTCAAAATAGAAGTAGGCATCATTTCCTGCGGCCCCGTCTGGTGTGCGCGGATGTGTCCGCCAATCCGCGGCTGATGTTACGTGCCGTTACGCGATGGTTGCGGTGTAAGAGGCGACGTCCTCGTAGGAATCGGTCAGATAGGCGTCGATGCCGATGGTCGTGTTGACCAGGTCGTCAAGGCTGTCAAGCTCGCCGTTCGAGAACGTGAATTCCTCGGTGGCGTTGGTACCGGGCATCAGGTGAGCCGAGAACCAGGGGTCCTTCATAGTGCCGTTGACATTGGTCTTGCCGCTGGGGGCGTAGAAGGTCAGGTCCTTGTCGCTCTTGTTGGTGATGTTGACGACAAAACCGATGTCGCCCCACTCGTCCTTGAACTTCTCGGTGATGGTAATGGTGCACAGGTCGTCATCGGCAACGGTGACGGCGGGGGAGATTTCAATCTTCTGGACGTCGTCGTCTTCGACGGCCTCGTCGATCTCTTCTTCCTTCTCGGCCGCCTCGCGATCCTTCTTCACCGTGCCGGACAGGTCCTTGTCGGACTTGGTAAAGACAAGATTGCCGTCATCCTCTTCGAGGATGAGCTTGCCGTCCTTGAGCTTCATGTCATGCGACTCGTCTTCGGCGGTGATGGTTACGGTGGTGGCGTCTTTTGCCTCCCATTTAAGGTCGACGACTTCAAGGAACAGGTCGAGGGCACCTGTACCGTCCTCATCGAGAATCAGGACGCAGTGCACACCCCAATCCTCGAGCATCTTCATGTACTCATCGGTCAGCTCTTCGCCCTCCATGGTTCCACCCGAGAGTTCCCAGCTGCCGACGAAGTTGGCCTTGGGGTCTTTGCCGCCGCCGCTGCAGCCCGTCAGGGCAAAGGCGAGCGCAAGGACGCATGTCAGAAATGCGAGTACGGACTTTTTGAACGTTGTCTTCATGGTGTCCTCCTTTATCGAACGAAACCCATAGAAGCAAATGCGGGGGTGGCGGATCCCCCGCCAATTACCAGATAGAGGGGCTAGGGCCTGGGCGTTCTGCAGTTGCTGCAGAACTTGCCGCCGTTTTCGCTGCCGCAGTTGGGGCAGAACCACTTGGCCGGTGCCGGGGCGGGTGCGGGACTGCCACACTCGGAGCAGAACTTGCCGGTGTTGGTGGCGCCGCAGCTGCAGGTCCATGTGCCGGCCGCGGGAGCAGCGGCAGGAGCCGGTGCGGGAGCGGGTGCCGGAGCCGGCTGCGGGACGGCCTGCTGCTGTGCCTGGCCGGCGGCGAACAGCTGGCTGGCGTTCATGCCGCCCATGCCACCTGCCATGCCCATGCCCATAAAGCCTGCCATCGCGCCGTTGGGATTGGCGGCTGCCGCGCGCATTGCGTCGCTCTGGGCGCTGGCAATGTTGGCTGCCGCCATAGTGGGATCGCGCATGACGGCGGCCTTCTGCAGGTCCTTGATCATCTGCTCGTCTTCTTGCGAGGCTGCGATGGAGTTGACGCCAAAGCTCACGATCTCGACACCACGCAGGTCGCGCCAGTCGGCAGAGAGGACCTCGTTGAGCGCACGAGCGAGCTCGGTGGTGTGGCCGGGGATGGCGCTGTAGCGGATGCCCATCTCCGAGATCTTGGCGAAGGCGGGCTGCAGGGCGGTGAGAAGCTCGGACTTAAGCTGGCTGTCGATCTTGTCGCGCGTGTAGCTATCGGTCACGTTGCCGCATACGTTGGTGTAGAACAGCAGCGGGTTGGTGATGCGGTACGAATACTCGCCGTTGCAACGCACGGAGATGTCGACGTCCAGGCCAATGTTGTTATCGACCACGCGGAAGGGCACAGGTGAGGCGGTGCCGTACTTGTTGCCGATGATCTCCTTGGTGTTGATGAAGTAGACGCGCTGGTCCTTGCCCGCGTCGCCGCCAAAGGTAAAGCGGCTGCCGATATTGGCGAAGGTCTCCTTGATGGAATCGCCCAGGTTGCCGCTAAAGACGCTCGGCTCGCTGCCGGTATCGAAGACGAACTCACCAGGCTCCAGCGCGACTTCGATGATCTTGCCGTTTTGCACCACGAGCATGCCCTGGCCGTCGTTGACGGCGATGACCGAGCCGTTGGAGATGACGTTGTCCTCGCCGCGCGTGTTGGAGCTGCGGCCACCGGTGCGTTTGCTGCCCTTGCAGGCCAAGACGTCAGCAGGCATCGATTCGCAGTAGATAAATTCCTTCCACTGGTCGGCCATGACGCCGCCGGCAGCTCCCAATCCAGCTTTCAAGAGTCCCATGGTGATCTTCCTTTCTCGTCAAAGGCCGGGTGGTATTGGTCGGATTGCTTAGTCGTCCTTGTCGTCTTTCATGACAACGGTGGTCTCGGTGTGGTTGAAGGTGTCGTGCTTCTCGGTCAGGTCGAGCTCGCCGCAGTACTCGTCGGCGTGGGTGGCCTCGTTGGCCGTCTTGAGCTGGCCTACCAGTAGCACGTCTCCGATAATCACGATGATCAGCGGCGCGATGATGTTGATGAGGATGCCCTCGATATCAAAGGCGAGGTAATCCGGATCGAAGGCGTTCTCACCCATAAAGAGAACCTGGGAGAGGATAAATCCGATCACAAAGAACAGCACCGAGGCAATAGCGAGCTTGGGCTTGGAGCAGGGGAGCTCGCCGGCCAAGCGGCCGGTCTGGCCGTTCATGGCAAACAGGTAGCTCTTGCCGTTCCACGAGGTGGAGAGCATCCAGACGGGGAACAGGGCGTAGTCGCTGTCTTCCCAGGTGTAGTCGAGCTGCTTGCTTTCGACCGTGGCATCGTCATATTCGTCGACGACGGTCTCGCGCAGGGCCGAGATCGTGCTCTCCTCCATGCGGCGCTCGGCGCGCGCCTTGCACGTCTCGCAATCCTCATCGTAACGGTTGGCGATGTAGCCGGGCATATAGGCGACCGAGAACGGGCGCAACGCGTCGTAGTCAAACGGCTCGATGGCGTCCATGTGGCCGTCGGGCATCTTGGACGATCCGTCGACGGGCACGCGCTTAAACGAGATATTGCCCTTGCGATAGGCATCGTAGTGGTCGGTGGTCGTGACGGTGCGATCGGATTCCTCGGTCACGGTCTCGTTGGTCGCGTCAAAATACACTTCGCCGTCAACGCGGGCGCCGTAGAGCCAAAACGGCACGTAGACACCTTGGACCTCGTCGATGTGGTTGCCGGTGACAAAGCTCTTGGGCAGCAAGATCTTGCCCTTATAGTGTTCCTTGAGTGCGGCCGTGACATCGTCGCGCCCGAGCTTAAACGGAATCACCAGGTCGGGCGAGAAGTCGCCAGAGAGCTGGCCGGGCGCCACGGCGGAGTTACCGCAGTACGGGCAGGTGGTGACGGCGACGGTGCCGTCGGACACGAGCTCGGCGCCGCACGACGAGCAGATGTAGCCGGCGTTTTGGGCGAGCTCCTGCACCGCGTCGTCGGCGACGGGCTTGGGCGTTGCGGCTGCCGCATCGGCTTTGGCGTCGGCCTTGTCCTGGCGCTCGCGATAGAGGGCCTCGACTTCTTCGACTTCAAAGCGTGAGTCACAGTAGTCGCAGACGAGCATTTGCTCGGCGCTGGCAAAATGCAGGGGACCACCACAGGCAGGGCACTGATAGTTAACGCTCTCGAAGGCCATGATCGGTCCTTTCCGTGCCGGAGGCTATGCGCCGATGGCGCCGCCGCAGTATTCGCAGCGCCCGCTGGCATCGGGAATGGTGGTGGCTCCGCAGAAGGGGCAGGTCACCGCGGTCTTGGGGGCCTTGGCGGCCACGGCGCTATCGCGCGTCTCCTGGCGCAGCTGCACCAGCGCTTCGCGCACCTCGGTTGCCTGGCGCTTGGCCTCGCGGTATTCGATGGAGCCGCGCTGATCGATGGTGGAGTCGTTCACGCGCAGGTCGATCTCGGTAAAGTACGGCGTGTTGACGTGGATGGTCAGATTAAAGTCGTAATCCAGGTCGTAGCGCGGCGGGTTGTAGCTCTCGCGCTCGCCGTCCTTGGTCTCGCGATAGATCTCGGTGCGATGCTCGTCGATATCCATATCGCAGCCGAGTACCTGCGAGAACTCGATGATGTCGGGATTGGCGTCGCGCCAGCGGCTCTGCGAAGTGATGATCAGCAGGCCCGCGTCCTCATCGAGCATAATATTGGTGCGCCCGGCAGAAAGCGTGCGCGTGGGGTTGAACGACGCCAGGCGCTCGGCATTGGCCTCGCGGTAGGCGAGCTGCTCGCGGATATCGTCCGCGGTGCTGGAGCGATAGCCGTGAAAGTAGGGGGAGAGCTTGCCGGCGCACTCTTTGCACAGGTAGCCTTCATTGATTTTTGTCTTACCTAGAAGTCCCAGCTCGGTACCGCAAATCGCGCACTCTTTCTTCTCGAACATCTTGTCAAAGAAGCCCATGGCTGCCTCCCATCAACTGGTAGCGTGTGTCACTTTTGATGATGGGGGAGTGCGCGATCCTTCGCGATACCCAGACGGCTCAAGGAGTCTCCGCAACTGGGACACATGGCCCATTTTTTGACTAGACATTGGGGACGTACTTAAATGAGTGAAACTACTCATTTAAGTACGTCCCCAATGAGTGCTCGCAGAACGAGAGTGGATAATCTCCCATTTTTGGCCTGCTTGTGGGCTCAAAGTGGGAGATTGTCCACTCTCGTTGTTTGGGTGTCCAAAAATCCCCGCTCGTTTGGCACTTGGGGACGTTCCTTTTGTGCCGGCACCTGGGGACACTCCTTGCCTGGGGGCTACCTCTAAACGGGAGACGGTGTCGGCCGCGCAGGGGGCCGACCGTTCACCGATTAATGCCGACCGTTCGCCAAGCGCGGCCACAATTCCGCTATTAAAGCGATTCAATGACGCTTAAATACTATAAAGAGCTCAGCTTGAGTGCGACTCCCTTCGAGGCATGATCGGGCGGCTCGTCGATTTGCGCCCGCGCATGCACGCCATGCGCCGCCGTAGAACGCCGTTGCCGAAGGGAAGAACTGTGAAGGTCGTCAAGCGAATCAACAACAACGCAGTTATGTGCACCGACTCAAAGGGTCGAAGCGTCGTTGCATTTGGCAAGGGAATCGCCTTCGCTATCGACAAGGAGACGGGCGACCTGCCGCTCGCCGCTATCGAGCGCACCTTCTACAACGTGGACGAACATTACCTGGCGCTTCTCGAAGAGCTATCGCCCCGCGTGCTCGCGGTCTCTGCCGAAATCATTCAAGCCGCCGACCTGGAGCTCCCCTACGAACTCAGTCACAACGCCGTGCTCGCCCTTGCAGACCACATTACTTTTGCCCTGCAGCGCGCCAAGCGCGGCATTACCGTGCAGATGCCGCTCGCCTATGACGTGGCGCAGATGTATCCCATCGAGTACAAGGTGGGCGTTTTTGCCCTCAGGCGTATCTTCGATGGCCTCAATGTGGAGCTTGCAGAGAGCGAGGGCGTGGGGATCGCCATGTGCCTGCTCAACGCGCGTCTGGCGCCCGAGAACGAGGCCGAAACCGACGCCGAGGCCCGCGACGATGAACGTCTCATTGGCGCCATCATCGCAAGGATCGAGAAGACCTACGGAATCGAGGTCGACCGCCACGGCTTTGAGTTTGCACGCTTCGCTACCCATATCCACTATTTGTTTGGGCGCATTCGTACCGGTGAGCCCATGAACACCGACGGCGCGGAGCTTTACGGAACCGTGCGCGGCGAGATGGGCCGTTCGGCTGAGGTTCTCGACTACGCCTGCGTGCTTATCGAGGAACATTTTGGATGCCAGATCAGCGACTCCGAGAAGCTATACGTGCTCATGCACATTCATCGTATCTCGCACCCCCGGGTGTAGATATACCGCAGCAGCGTCGGTTATCGCTGCAGGTAAACCGGCCTGAGGCCGCCGCGAAGCTCCCCATACCCCTTACAAATCGCGGCAGCCGGGCGACGGGTTGTTGAGGGCGCCGTAGAGGTGCCGGCGGGCGGGTCCCGCGAGAAAAGGAGGTCATTATGGCCGACAACAAGAAGATTGCCGAGGACGTGCTTGCAGCCGTCGGCGGCAAGGAGAACGTCTCGGGTGTGACGCACTGCATGACGCGTCTGCGTTTCACGCTCAAGGACAACGGTATCCCCGATACCAATAAGGTCAAGAAGATCAAGGGTGTCATCGGCGCCCAGGAGTCGGGCGGCCAGTACCAGGTCATCATCGGCCAGAACGTGCCCAAGGTCTATGACGAGGTGTGTGCAATGGGCGGCTTTGCCAAGAGCGCCGCAATCGACGAGAACCTCGATGCACCTAAGCAAAAGCTCACGCCCAAGGTGATCGGCAACAACATCCTCAACTACCTGTCCGGCTCCATGGTGGCGTTGATCCCCATCTTGATGGCCGGTGGTCTGTTCAAGTGTATCGGCACGCTCATCGGTCCGCAGGTCTTTAACCTGGTGCCCGAGACCGATCCCACCTACCTGCTGTTCTACACCTACCTGTTTGACGCGGCCATGTACCTGCTGCCGGTCTATCTGGGCTACAGCGCGGCCAAGAAGATCGGTGCGAGTCCGGTGCTCGGCATGTTCTGCGGCGGTATCCTCATCTGCCCCGACATCGTGGCGCTCGCCCAGAGCGGCGAGACCTCGCTCACGGTCTATGGCATCAGCGCTCCGCTGCAGAACTACCAGCAGACCGTCCTGCCGATCTTGCTTTCGGTCGCCGCACTCTACTGGGTCGAGAAGTTTTTTAAGAAGATTGTGCCGGACGTTCTGTCTACCGTCTTTACGCCGTTCTTTACGATGGTCGTTATGGTGCCCATCGAGCTTATCGTGCTTGGCCCTATCGGCAACGAGCTCGGTAACCTGCTCTCCGCCGTCCTCTTTGGTATGGCGGGCACCGGTATCGGCTTCTACATCGCCATGGCCATCGTCGGCGGCCTGTGGCAGCTGTTTGTCCTGACCGGTATGCACATCGCCGTGATCATGCCGGCTCTCGCCACCTTTATGGCGTTGGGCGAGGACAAGTTCATCTTTGTTGCGTCCAACTTTGCCATGATTGCTGTGTGGGGTGCTGTGTTTGGAGCCGCGTTGCGCATTCGCAACAAGGAGGAGAAGGCCCTGACCTTTGGTTATGTCATCTCGGCTATCCTCGGTGGCGTGACCGAGCCCGCGTTGTTTGGCTGCATCATGCGCTTTAAGCGTATGATTCCCTGCATGGTTATCGGCGGCGCCATCTCTGGTCTGCTCGCCGGCATTCTGGGCGTGACGCTGGGCATGCCTGGTGCTAACTCCAACTTCCTGGTGTTCCTGGGCTACCTCACCCCGGGCATGGGCAACCTCATCAACTTTGGCATCTGCTTTGCCGTGGCCTTTATCGTCTCCGCCGTGCTCGCCTTCTTCTTTGGCATCACCGAGGCCGACCAGGCCGAGCTTGACGAGGAGTAACGCTTCCTACAGGTATTTTTCTCCTCTGGGGGACAGTTCAGCGCAAGGGGCACCGCCGGGATATTCCGACGGTGCTCCTTTTTGGCACTTGGACGTTCTTGTCTGACTAGTCATTTAAGTACGTCCCCAATGAGTACCCGTAGAATGAGAGTGGATAATCTCCCGTTTTTGGCCTGCTTGTGGGCTCAAAGTGGGAGATTTCCACTCTCGTCATTTGGGTGTCCAAAAATCCCCGCTCGTTTGGCGCCTGGGGACACTCTTTGTCGAATGTGGGCGTCGTCCTTGCTATGCCACGGTCACGGCAACCTGGGCGTAACGGCTGCAGGGGCGTTCGGCGCGCGTCTGCACGGTAAGGGTGAGCACGAAGCGGTCGCCGGTCTGCGCATCGGCGGGCACGATGAAAGTGGTACTCACCGTGCATTCCTGCCACAGCGAAAGATCCTGCGCGCCTGCATAGCTCGACGGGTTCATGGCGACATTCCAATGTGCATCGAAGTCCTTGTCGTCGGGGTCGACGATGGTCGCCGCAAGGGCGACGCGCTCGCCGGCTGTGGCGCTGCGGTCGGCCGTGACCTCGACAACATGTGCCGGATGCGAGCAAGCTGCCGGATCGTGGGCGCACCATTGCGCGCGGGCGGCAAAGTCTTCCTGATAGGCGCGCAGATAGGGATTGGGGTTGTCGCCTGCGGGCGTGCCGATGGCGGCAAAACCGGCGGGTGCGTCCGCATCGGGATGCCCATCAAGAAACATGCGGCCGAGCAGCGTGTCGAAGCCGCGGTCATCGATACCGCGCAGGCCAAACGGCAGCAGCGGAATATAGGTCATGCTGTCGCCTTCGGCCATAAAGTCGCCGTGCTCAAACTGCATCGCGGGGATGCCTTCTAGACCCCAATCCAGACGGGCATGCTTGCCAAACTGAAACCGCTCGGGCTCGTTTTCGTAGACCTTGCCGTCGCCATAGAGCATATAGCGCGCCATAAGGGGGCCGTTGCCTTGGGTGAGATTCTGCTCGGGCCAAGGCGCCTTAAACAGCGGCAGCGTATCGGGCTGAGCCATCTTGGCGTCGACATAGCCACCATACATATAGGGCACGCGCCAAAAGATGAGCTCGGGAAAGAGTTCACGCCCATGGTCGAGCCATGAGTTGTCCTGCCCCACGTCATCGGCAACGCCCATCACGCGTACCTTGCGATAGACCCGCTGCTGTACGGCGGGCCATTCGGGCGTGGCGCGATAACGCTCGGCAATACTCATGAGGGCGCGAACGATGGTGTTCATGCCACCCCAGCTGAGCAGCCATAAAGTACGCGGATCATCATCCAAAATTGCCTGCGCAATTACGCGGGACCCCTCAGTTTCCTCAGTCACATCACCCTCAAAGGTAACATTTCCCACAAAGGTGCGCTCGACCATCTGGGCAGGCGTGGGAAACGGCGGCTCACCGGCAGCGGCCGCATTTGCCTGCAGCTGCGGCCAAGCCTGGGCATATTCATTACTCCAGAGGCTTTCGATCCAATGTTCGGGAAACGGACGATACTCACAAAGCACCCCGGCCAGCGGATCAGGCTCATGAGGCACAACAGCCCACTCGTAAGAGCGACGCCCTTTGGTCCGCCAATGCGAATTCACCTCGCCCAGCGTATGAACCCCATCCCCAAGAAAGTGATACTGCGAAGCCGTATACGCCACAGCCTGAACATCAAGCACATTAAGATACAGAGCCAAATGAATGAGCGAGTTCATATCATCGACTTCCATATCAGTGGTAACAATCACCCGAGTCAAATTCTGGGACATAGGAACAGCTCCAATCAAAATCAATTCAGCCAGTTACGCGCAAGGCAAGACGGGACCCATGCCCCCATCGCCACCGACCCGGCGGCCCGCTAGAAGCGGCCGGCCAGGGTCACGGCAACGTCAACGCAGCGGGGACCGGGGTTTAGTCTTGCAAACATTCCGCAGGGGGCATGGGCAGGCGCAGCGCGAAGCGCAAAGCGCCAGCCCATGCATGCCCGAGGACGTTTGCAAGACTAAACCCCGGTCCCCGCGATGGGAGGGCTTAGCGGTCGACCCTGGCCGACCACTCCCAGCAGCCCACCGGCTCGCCGTCGATGAGTACGTTGCCCCCGTCGAAGTCTTGATAACACAGGTCGTTGAATTGGTGGATCCACACGCCGTGGTTGAACGTCTTCTTGGCCGAGCCGTCGGCCTCGCGATACACGCCGGTCAGGTCCTCGACATGGCTAAAGTAGGTGAGGTGCACGTTGGCGCCGGCATCGCGCAGGCGCGCCGTGAGCGGCAGCACGGTCTGTTGCGGTGACACGAGCTCGTCGCCCTTGGAGTGCGTAAACCACAGCGGCGTCTTGGCGAGCGCGGCCACGTCCTCGTCCGTGGCGTTGTACCACGGGGCGCAGCAGGGAAGGCCCGCGGCGAAGAAATCGGGGTAGTCGGCGCACAGGCGCAGGGTCATAAAGCCGCCGTTGGAAAGACCGGCGACCACGATGCGGTCGGTGTCGATGCGGTCGGCATGCTCGGCGACAAACTCATCGATAAGTGCCTTGAGCACGGGGGAGTAGATGCTCTGGTTGGAGTGACCAAGCTGCTCGACGCCGTTGTCCATCCAAAACGTGGGCGACTGCGGTACGAGCACCCAGGCAAAGCCGCCAAAGTAGCGCTGGATCTGCGCCTGGCTGATGGCCGTCACGCGGTTGCCGATATAGGCGCGCGTGGCGCCTTCGCCCTGCGTGGCGCCCTTGCCCTCGCCGGCGCCGTGCAGATACACCACGAGCGGTGCCTTTTGGGGCACGGCCGTGGCCTCGGGCGCAAAGGGGTTGAAGCATGCCGAGTCCTCGGCCTTAAAGCTGGGCTCAAAGAAGCCGTATTCGAGCGCGATACCGTCGACGGCGGTCTTTTGCGTGTCGTTGCTCCAGCCTTTGAGCGCAGGGCAGATATCGCCACGGCAGGTGTCGAAGACCAGGCCGCAGGTGGGATCGTCGCCGTCGTTGCCGGGAAGAGCCGCGAGCTGCGTGATGTGCAACTGGTCATCGAGCATGCGCGAGCCCATGACGCCGCCTTCGATCTTTTTGGTCAGGCGCTGCTCGGCGACCTCGATGAAGTTTGTAAATTTTAAAATAGAAGATAAGATATTGATAGGTGTTTTAGCAAATGATGAAGATAAGATAATAGCACTTAATGATTTATATGCAGATAAAACTTTTTGCTGTATGCAAGATGTGATTGAACAATTAAATGAAGATGATATAAAAAATATACAGACAAAATTAGATGATGAAAATAATGATTTTAAGAGCTATAAATTGAGTGAAGTTAAATTATTATCACCAATAGAAAGACCAATACATGACATTTTATGTGTGGGTGTAAATTATCAAGCTCATTTAGAAGAAGCTAGTGAACGAGCAAAAAATTTCAAGAAAACAAGTAATGATGCAGTTTATTTTGGCAAGCGTGCGATTAAAATAATTGGTACAAATGAAGATGTACAAGCTTGTTTAGACATAGATAATGCTTTAGATTATGAAGTGGAATTGGCGGTAATCATAGGAAAAACTGGCAAAAATATACCTGTGGATAAAGTAGAAGATTATATTTTTGGTTA
>OGYS01001963.1_pt1 | contig 11025 bp, 16 predicted proteins | sample 1576611 | NCBI WGS metagenome assembly OGYS01 (sample SAMEA3541571, study PRJEB24748) | human gut metagenome | biome: human gut; feature: human-associated habitat; material: faeces | place: China | collected 2012
AAAGTAATGAAGATTACGCACGCCGATGCTTTGATGCTTTTATTTTGCTTTCCTATTCAGCTCTTTTTAGTGACAGGAGCCAATATAAGATCATAAAAAATTGGATAGATTAGAAACCGATAAGAACCATTGCCAAAGCAAATAAAACCAGCTAAAATAGAGATCAGAACATAAGCACAGCTGCTGGTGTCAAAAGCCGCAAAAGTTGGAAAGGAAGGTTTCAAGATGAGAAATCCAAAACTCCCGACCGGGATTGACAACTTTAAAAAGATTCGCAATGGAAATTACTATTATGTAGATAAAACTTCCCTCATAGAACAGATTTTAAATAACGGAAGTGAGGTCACGCTTTTTACGCGCCCACGCCGTTTTGGAAAATCCCTGAATATGAGTATGATTCAGCATTTCTTTGAAATTGGAACGGATCCAGCACTTTTTGACGGCTTGAAGATTTCTAAGAATACAGAGATTTGTGAACAATATATGGGAAAATATCCCGTTATTTCCATCAGCTTAAAAGGAATTGATGCCGATTCCTATGAAAAAGCCCGTGCGCAGCTCATAAAAACAATCAATCGTGAGGCAAGAAGATTTCAATTTCTTCTGGAAAGCGACAAATTGAGCCGGGTTGATAAAGCACTTTTTTCAGAACTTCTGACAAGAAATATGGAAGAAGACACCATTACCAGCAGTCTTCAGGAACTGACACAACTGTTGGAAGTTCACTATGAACAGCAAGTGGTTGTCCTGATTGACGAATACGATGTTCCGATGGCAAAAGCCCATGAAAATGGATATTATGATGAAATGGTATTGCTGCTTCGAAATATGTTCGGAAATGTTTTAAAGACAAACAGCAGTCTTGCCTTTGCTGTTTTGACGGGCTACCTGCGAATTGCAAAAGAAAGCATCTTTACCGGACTGAACAATTTCAAAGTATATTCGATTACAAATACAGAATTTGATGAAACCTTCGGTTTTACAGATGAAGAAGTAAAGACCATGCTGCATGACTATGAAATGGATGACCGATATGACGAGGTAAAAGAATGGTATGACGGATACCGATTCGGAAAAGCAGATGTGTACTGTCCATGGGATGTTGTGAATTACTGCAATGATCATATCCATAATCCAGAGGCCGAGCCGGAAAATTACTGGATGAATACAAGCGGGAACAGTGTGATTCATCATTTTATCGACAGCATCAATGAACCGGATATGCTCACAAAAACAGAACTGGAATGGCTGGTAAATGGAAAAACAGTGATCAAACAAATCGATGAAATGGTTACCTACAATGACCTGTATTCGACCATGGATCATCTGTGGAGTACACTTTTCATGACTGGATACCTGACACAGCGCGGAAGAGAAAGCGATGGCCGCTATTGCCTTGCAATTCCAAACCGGGAAATTCGAAATATCATAACAGAACGGATTCTTACACTGTTTCAGCAGGAAGTGAAAAAAGACGGGAAAATGGCAGAACAGTTCTGCCAGGCACTCTTTGACGGAAAAGCAGCAGAGGTGGAAAGCCTTTTGAATTTGTATTTGCAGAAGACAGTTAGCGTACGCGATACCTTTGTGAGGAAATCACTGAAAGAAAATTTCTATCATGGAATTCTGCTTGGAATCTTAAGCTATAAAAATGACTGGCGTGCATCTTCCAATCGAGAATCGGGAGAAGGATTCAGCGATATTGTGATTGAAATGGGAAATGCAGAAACAGGAATTGTGATAGAAGTGAAGTATACAGATGAGAAAAAAGATCTGGAAAGAGATTGCCGGAAGGCATTGGAGCAGATTCGGGATAAAGATTATACGCAGACACTGTGGCAGGAGGGCTATAAAAAAATGGTGCAGTATGGGATTGCATTTCATTTAAAACAGTGTTGTGTGATGGAAGAAGAGATGCAGCGTAAGCGGAATCGGAATGGGGCTCTGAATAGTTACAATTTGTTATAAAATTCAGGGCAGAGATATTGCCCTGAATTTTATATACGGACAAGTTTCTGTCAATATTTTCCGTTCGATATGAGATAAAATGGTAATATTCAAAAGAAAAAGCCTACCATGAGGAGAAAAAGATGGAAGAAAAGACAGCAAACATGGCAGAGAATATTCGCGTTACATTCACCGGATTTCACTACATAAAGGATGGCGATTATCCAAATGACTTCGAGGTATGCTTACTGATCCTGAAAGACAACAGCTTATCAGCAGGCTGCTGGGATACAGGATTGTATGCCACGGAAGGCGGCAAGCAGCCAGGTGCATTCCGACAGGCAAGGGGCTGCTTTATCGATGCGGACTATGTAAAAGCCTGGACGAAGCTGGAGGATAAGGTGTATGATTTTCAACAGAACAGCATTGTATGATAGGAATACGGGAGGAGAAGTGTAATGGATAGAAGAAGTAATAATATCGCGATATTTCAGGATTCCATGGATATGATAAAAGCAAGCCAGAAGCTTCAGCAGGCAGTTCAGCTTTCAATTCAGAACCAAAAACTGTATGTTCCATCTCAGGCGATTGCACTTCCTGAATCTGGAAAATCACCTTGCAAAACGATTGTTTCATCCAAAAGAAGCTTCGAAGCCGCCTCTGCATACGCAAAAGCCAGAAAACGAGTCTGTGTCCTGAATTTCGCCTCTGCAACCAACCCCGGCGGCGGTGTAACACGGGGAAGCACAGCACAGGAAGAATGTCTTTGCCGATGCAGCACACTTTATCCATGCCTGGACACAGAAACGATGTGGCATCAGTTCTATCAACCGCACCGGAAAGCAGGCGATCCACGCTATAATGATGATCTGCTATATACACCAGAAGTCGTCGTATTTAAGACCGATACCTCTGCGCCGGAACGAATGGAAGAAAAAGACTGGTATCAGGTAGACATCATTACCTGCGCGGCCCCGAATCTCCGAAAGAAACCAAGCAATGCCATGAATCCGTCCGCAGGAAATGCGCCGGTTAAGATTAGTGAGAAAGCACTGTACGAACTTCAGATGCAAAGGATGGAACGTGTTTTTCAGGCGGCAGCATCGAACGGAGCGGAAGTTCTGATTTTAGGCGCGTTTGGCTGTGGCGCTTTCTGTAACCCGCCGAGAATTGTAGCACGTGCATTTCGGAGCGTACAGGAAAAATATGCATCCTATTTTGAAACGATAGAATATGCGGTGTTCTGCGGCAAAAATGATACGTTAAATTATGATACATTCAATCAGGCGCTTGGAGGTAGAAAATAAAATTTATAGCAACCCCGAAAAGAATGCAAAAAATTCAGTACCACAGAGTGTGAATTATTGTGTCACAGATTTTCGTCGTACCCTGGTACGCTTTAAAATTTGTTCCTTGCGATTCGCATTTTGCAGCATTGTCTTTTTTTCATTATTTTCGGGCTTTTCTATAAGCTGGGCTCTGAAAGAACGTAAAAGCGAACAAAAAATATGACTTCATGAAAGGCAGACAAGATTAATTTTTTAAGAATAAAAAGCGTTATACAAATATCGCCTGTAATAAGTAGAATAGGCTATGACAAACAGGAGAGGGGAAGAGGATAAATGAAGGTTCTGAACTTTGAAGACAGCGTTTACAAAGCAAATGCAATCCGCAAGGTATTGAACCAATGCGGCGTGGCTAAAATTGAACTGGTGTCAAATGTCGAGGATGGTCTGCAGATGCTGAAGAATGCAGAAGACGCTGGGGCACCGTTCGATTTGATTATCACAGATATGCATTATCCCATGAAGCAGGGAGCTGTCAGTGATACGGAGGCGGGAGAAAAGCTGGTTCAGCTCCTGCAGGAGCAGGGCAAACAGACAAAGGTTATCGTATGCTCATCCAGAAATATGAAGCTTCCCGGAGTGTATGGTTGTATCTGGTATTCGGAAAGAAGATACTCTTTATATCTTAGGCGATGTAGTCGATCGTGGACCAGAGCCAATGAAAATCCTGAAATACATGATGGCACATTCCAATATCATTCCGATCATAGGAAATCATGAAGTTATGGCGCTACCGAATCTCAAACTTCTGGTGCTGGAAGTTTCGAGAAATTTTCTGGATAAACTGCCGCCGAAGGTGTATCGGGATTTTGACAACTGGACGCAGAACGGCAGTACCAGTACAATCCAGGATTTTCGCAAACTGCCGCAGGAAGAACGGCACCAGGTAGTAGAATACATGAAATCATTCCGCCCATACGGAAAGGAAATTGTTAATGGCAGGAATACTGGCTGGTGCATGCCGGACTGGATCATTTTTCAGAAACAAAACATCTGGAAGAATATTCGGTAGATGATCTGGTATGGACGCGGATTGACTACGAAATTCCATATTTCGATGATATCATTGTAGTCAGCGGACATACACCGACACAGAATATCCTTGGGAATAGCCACCCAGGGTATATTTTTAAAGCAAACCATCACATTGCGATCGACTGTGGAGCAGGGAAAATCAATGGAAGACTGGCGGCAATCTGTCTGGATACCGGGGAAGAATATTATGCACGGTAAATGCTGTAAAGAACGAAATAGGGAGGAGTATGAAAATGAATTTTAAATTGATTTTAGATAAATGGAATCTTGTATCAGAAAAAGGACTGCCGGAGGACGGAACCTGGTGTTTTGTGGCATGGAAAAACTGCACAGGCGAATATGAATGGGCCATCGGAGGCTATCAAGAAGCGGAGCATCAGTTCTATGTCAATTTTGGCATGGGAGGAATGGTTCTTGAAGAGGAAGAGGCTGTCGCATGGGCGGAACTTTTCAAAGATGAAGTTTTTACAGCGGAGTAAGGAAAATCTTCAAAGAAAAGAGGAATACGAATGAGCCAGAAACGATCAAGAGTAAAGATGAATGTAGATATAGCAAAGATGAGAAAAGCGGGAAGTACAGAAGAGACTGCTGGATTTCTTCCGGAAGAGGGGATTTTCTTATGAGGTTCATATTGGATACCTATATCATGGACAAATGACACAGGAGGGGTGGCAGCAGATTTTGACAGAACTTAAAGAGTGCGGGCTGGCACAGTTTATCCATGATGTTTTTGTGTATGACATGCCTGGAAAAATTCTTGTGGTAGAAGATGGAAAGCAAGAATATAGATAGTTCTTTCAAAAGTGCATGGTTGCGGCTAAAACGAATTGTCAGATAATAGGTAAACAAATAAGAAAAAAAGCAAATTCATATCAAAAATAATAAAAAAGAATGGTAAAAGAAAGTGGATTGCGTTATAATAAAAACAATTAAAATGTGTAACAAAAAATCAATAAAGTTAGTATAAAAGAGAATGAAAAAAGTAATGGAAAATGACATTTATATCGCCCAAAAGAGAATCAGTACAGAAAATTTTTTGTTGAAACTGAATCGACAGGCACATCAGCTTGAAGTTTATAAAAAAGCAGATGGGCAGGCTCTGCGGAAGAACTACAGCATCCGAAAGGATTTTGTCCCGTGTGAATATACGATTTATGAAAAAATCAAGGAAATGCCATGCCTGTTCGGCCGCGAAGATTCCCCAACTCCTTATGGTGTGTTTGATATTGTAAAAAAATCAAAGGTAAAAGAAGAATATATCAGCGGCTATCATAAAAAGTATGAACGGATAAAATTTTTTGGCTATCTGGTGATTTTCGAAGACTACTTTATTCACAGTGATCTTTATATGGACAGAGTGACATCTGAAACATTTGAGCAGGCAGAGCCAATCAGCAACGGAGATACCGGCACGGCAGGCTGCATTCGGGTCAGCCAGAAAAATGTAGAGTGGTTGCTGGAAAATATAGAAGTAGGAACTACGGTAATCCTTTGATGAAGTGGGGGAGCGATGGAAAAATACTGGGAAGACGTTAAAAATACGGAAGAAATAGATCGAGGTTTGTATATCATACTTCCTCTTCGATATCAAGGGGATTTTCAGTAGATACCGTTTAGTGCGAAAAAAATGAATACAAACCAGAAAGATCAATCCGATGAAGAAAAGGATCGCTCCGGATTTGATTCCGATGATTTTCTGGAAATTCTATCCATAAAATGCCGTTCTGGCGAATTTGTCAAAAGGTGTATGCTGGAGGAGAAGGCTGCAACGGTGCAGAAAAAATGGAAAGAAGCAGTAAAGATCTCCTTTCCGTATGATCTGACGCAATTGCAGGTATTTTCTTTCAACAATGGAATTGCCTTTTTAACCGTGTATCTGGCATATAAAAATAAAGACGTCCAGGAAATTTATCAGTTAATCAATCCGGGATACATAGATGATAAAAAACAGGAAATTCAGGACAGCCTGTTAGCAATTTTAGAACAGGAAGTATTTGAATCATGGCATAAGGAATATGGCGTTCAGTTAAAATGGTTCGGACAAAGCGAAAAAACAAAAATCTACATGATGAAAGAAGCTTACCGACTGAATGTGGCGGCACTTCCGAAACGTTTTGAAGAACGGAAGATTGCGGAGAAAATTGCCTATAATGAACATCGGCTGATTGATGTAACGAAGGAGTTTTCCGATTTATCGGAGAAAGATGTTGAGTATGCATCTGGGGCAAGGGATGTAAATGACAGCCATTATGGATGGGCATGTGCAATTACATCACAGGAGATTGCCTATGCGTATGGTCCCAAACCGGGGAAAACAGTTCCACTTACAGCGGAAGCATTGCTAGAACGAGCAGAAGACGATCTGGCACTAACGATGATTGTAATGTATCAAAAATATACTTGTATGCTGTTGAACGAAAAAATCCATGAGAGATTTCAGGGGATTTCAGCTCAGAGTATTCGAGGACTGAAAAAAGAAGCATTAGAATTCATCGCATACGGAACATTGACACCATCCCAGGTGTCAAAATGAAATAATGTCTGTGAGACATATCGAGCGCTGCAGAAAGAAAATGGCGTGAATGAAGCACTGGATGAGATCAAAGAAAAAATTGAACTGTTAAACGAAGAACAGGATCACATCGACAGCAAGCGGGAATCACGAGTGAGTATGATTATTGCGGTATTTGGATTCGTTTCCATTATCGCGGCGGCGTTACAGATATTAGATTACCTGAGTTCAGGGAGAGGGGTGATGATTGGGGGATTTATTGGTGCTGTGAGTGGTATTTTATGTATTAGCTTAGTATTGTATTTCAAGCAAAAAAATTAAAAAGTTGTTGCAGAAAAATTTAGAGAGATTTCGAATATCTGAGGTGAATGAAATGGACCAGTCGGAATAGATGTAACTAATTGAGAAGCTTGAATAGTGAGAGCAAAAAGTTTAAGTAAAGTGCTAAATCGAAGAAGAGATTGTATAATTAAATGCAAGAAATGAGGGAAAGAGAAAAATGGTAGAAGATAGAGTGAAAAATTTTAATTGTAAGCAAAAAGAAAGTTTGATTAAAATAATTGATGAATTAGGGGAAAAAGCAAAAAAAAAGCATTATTATGTGGGCTATTTTGAAAATGAAAATAATACATTTAATATAATGAATTTGGAAGATAAAGAAAAACATGATTATTTAAATTATTATTGGTGTGAATATCAAATAGAAAATGAACAATTTAAAATTACCATGTTTTATAAAGACTTCGACTGTGGATCTGGTAATATACATGTTCTACCAGGAGCGATTCAGGTATGGAAAAAAAATAGAAGAAGATGGTTGGGATTGCTTTGGATTTTGTGAAAAAACTTTGAGTAGATCTAATAGAAATAAAGAGGGAATCGTCGAGTATAAAATGATTGGAGGAAAACCATATTGCGAATATGGGTGGATGCCATTAATTGAAACACCTGTGTTTTATGATGACAAAATCTTAGATAATTTTATTGATAATATTAAAAATAACACTGTGCAAGGTGTTAAAAATACTATGAATAGTAATGAATTTTATAAAAATGTAAAAGATTATTCATCACATGGGAGATCGGGACATTATATGCGATATTCTTTACTCAAATACGAGTACAAAGAAAACTATTTATATTATAAAACAATGTATATTACAAACATAGGTTTTTTTACAAAATATGATGGAGAAAAAGTAGCATTTGAACTGGGAAACGGTATTAATGGGTGTGGACCTAATTACTATGATGATAAATCTAATAAATGGATAATACAAAAAGAACAATATAAAGAGGATTTTAGTAACCATATTGCATAATATGAAAAAGCGATCTGACGATGCTGTACATGCTGCCCAGATAATGAATGGGCAGCATGATTTTTTTTAAAATGTATAAGGCGTTATACAAATGACGCTTATAACTGCTAGAATGACCTCAACAAAGGAAAAGATCGAAAATTAAATGTAGCCAGGGAAAAATCCAGCAACTGGATACTCAGATTAAGTGGAGGAATACAAACAATGGGCTTAAAGAACGATATAAAATTTAAAATTTTACAGGAGCTAATGCAAGAGACAAATATAGAAAGACCAATATCCATTTGGAAACTGCGCGATGCTGTTTATGGGGAAATTTCCGTAGAGGGAGACAAAGAGAAGAAAAAGAACAAACGCGATAACCAGATCAGAACTGTAAAAAAGGATGTCTTTGAACTGGAAGCGGAAGGCATTGTTACGATCACCGAGATGGATGAGGATGGAAAGATAGATAATAAAAAGAATATTATCTATTACAATCATCCATTGAGTCAGAAAAAACTGCCATTTCTGATTGAACATATTTTTACCATGACAGCAACGATGGAGGAAAAACAGGAAATTATTCGAGATCTGATCACCTGTGCCGGAGTAGGAAATATTAAGAAATATCATTGCTATCTGGAAAGGTTTTCCCCGGAATATTTATTAGATGATGTGGGAAAAGCGAAGGTTTCAAAAGAACGGAAATATCCGAAAATACCGCAGATGGAAGGCGAAGAGGTCGTCCGCCGGGCAGAACCGTGCCACTATACAAATCTGCATGAGAATATGAGCAGAATCTTTGAAGCACTGAGCAATCAGACAGGACAGTTTTTTCGGAAAATCTCATTTAAACTCATACAGTATACGAAATCAGGGGAGCGTGCTTATGTCGATGGTGGAAAGGTCTATGTCATTTCACCTTATTTCATCAGCAGTTCAAATGGGAAACTGTGGCTGGTTGGAAACCATGAGCCGTATCAGGGTTTGTCCAATTATCCGATTGAACGCATGGACGAAATTCAGGTGCTTGAGCCGGGAGAGGGAAGATACCGTCCGATGTCTGAATTGGAAGACGAGAACAAGAAGCTGGATAAGTATCGTTATGTAGCAGAACACCAGGGTGGCAGCTATGGCAGTGTGGAACCCATCATTTTACGGGTGCGGAAAACGCCAAATGCTTATACGATCATGTATCATACGTTTGATGATGAGTTTTATTTCCTAAAGGGTGGAACAGAGGAATATGATCGGGTGCTGGTATATCGAACCGCGTATTTTATGGCAAACTGGGCGATGATGAATTCAAGGGATGTCATCGTGGAGACGCCGTCTGTACAGGAACTGATCCGAAATAAAATGAAAGAACTGGAAGGGCTTTATCAGACCAATGAATAAACCAGAAGTTCAATGAAAAATTCTGGAAAGTGTGTAAAAATAGGGAAATATAAAAATTTTTGCAGGGTGCGTAAGGAGGCGTTTGTTACGATGACAGAACAAGGTAAGGTTCATTATCTACTGGTGCGTGGCTATGAGGAATTTCATGATGAGGATGAGTGGCTTGGAATTTATTCCACTTGGGAAAATGCAATTGCTGCATATGAGAGAGAACATGCTGCGCTGGAAAGAGAAAAGGCGAGAGATCTGGAAACCTTTGGCGAACGGGCTATGCAGCTTGCCATGCGTGAAGAAATCCAGATTCACAGCTTTGAGGAAACGACGGGGAGATGGCGATACCATCTCCAGTCAAAAGAAAATCTGCAGAAATGAAAAATGGAATTGTAGTATGAATTATTTTTTTGTTCCGCAAGAAGCGTTACACAAACAACGCCTATTGCGGATAGAATAGGCACATAACAAAAAGCTGTTTCAGATCCAAGGTCAGGGAGGAAAGATACATGTGTAAAAGACATAAACGTTTTGTGATATTTCTGGATGTTGACGGAGTGCTGAATACCACAACCACAGTCCAGAAAACCCCGGATGGATATACGGGGATTGATGATGCACGAGTGGAAGTCCTGGCAAAGACAATTGAAAAAATTGGTGGAGCAGATCTTGTTTTGTCTTCCGACTGGAAAGAAGTGAAACCGACAGATGATGATTATGTGTATCTCATTTCTAAACTTGCTTTGTGCGGGCTGTCGATCGATGGGCAGACACAGGATCAGATGTACAAAAGGGGAGAAGGGATTTTGAAATACCTGAAAGCACATCCGGAGATTGAAGAGTATGTAGTTCTGGATGACTGCAGATTTGACTTTCAAAAGGACCGAAAACTCTGGGAACATCTGCTGCTCACCAATGGAATCGAAAACGCACAATTTGCATCGGAAACCCCGGCGGTGGAGGCAATCGTGTTTAGGGATTATCTGAAGCTGTTTTGAAACAGGAGTACTCAAATGAGAAAGAGAATCAGCAGAATGATAGGAAATATATTGTAAAGTGACAAAAAAGTTTTTCTGCGCCAGATACTGAAGGAGGAGCAAAATGAAAAATCAAATTATAAAAGAAACCGTCCGATCCCCCTTGATGACATCTTCTGCAAGTGTATAATTCTGATCCTCAAAAGCCACAAAGGTCTGCTCAATGGCCTTTTCCACCATGAACGCCATTTCTCTTAAATCCTTATTCAACTCTTCCAACTCATGTTCATAAGTTATGCGAACTGTCATATCTTTTCCTTTCCGCCGCGGTTTTACTGTCTATCAGCCGAAACGTCCTGTAATATAGTCCTCTGTACGCTTATCCTTTGGCATGGTAAACAATTCGTTTGTAGAAGCATATTCTACCACCTCTCCTACAAGGAAAAAGGCTGTATAATCTGCAATACGGGCCGCCTGCTGCATATTATGAGTTACAATAGCCACTGTATATCTGC
>OGYS01001966.1_pt1 | contig 11009 bp, 9 predicted proteins | sample 1576611 | NCBI WGS metagenome assembly OGYS01 (sample SAMEA3541571, study PRJEB24748) | human gut metagenome | biome: human gut; feature: human-associated habitat; material: faeces | place: China | collected 2012
CAGCTTCGCTGACCAGAATCACGCGCCAAGTCTCACGGACGTTCGACTTGAATTAGAAATAGAAAGAGAAGGAATCATGGCGTATCAATACGCGGATATTATTATAGATATATCCCATGAGAAGGTGGATCGCCCGTTTCAGTACCGGATTCCGACGCATCTGGCGGAGGAGATTACGGCGGGAACGTGCGTGACGGTACCGTTTGGAAAGGGTAATTCACTTCGGACTGGATATGTGGTGGGAATGGGAAATACGGCGGAGTATGACCCATCCCGCATCAAGGAGATAGCTGGGATCGCACCGGGCAGTATGTCGGTGCAATCTCAGCTTATCCGTCTGGCGTGGTGGATGCGGGAACGTTATGGCGCGACGATGAACCAGACGCTCAAAACCGTACTTCCCGTCAAGGAAAAGATAAAACCGCGCGAGAAAAAGACGCTGCATTGTCTTTTAAACCAGGAAGAGCTGGAAGCGGCAATCCTGGCGGCACAGAAGCGGCATTATAAGGCGCGGGTGCGGCTCTTTGAGGCATTCCGGGACAATCTGGATATTCCGATGGAATTTGCCCGACGGGAGCTTGACCTGACCCTGGCGGCGATCCGCCCGATGGAGGAACAGGGACAGCTTTCAGTGAAAGTTTCCCGTGAGGAACGCGGGTTAAACCATGCAAAACTGCCGCGTCCAGCCGGACAGACCGTGCATCTCAATGAAGAGCAGCAGGCGGCGGTTGACCGTTTCTGTGAGGATTATGAGACGGGGAAACGTGAAACGTATCTGATTCACGGCGTTACGGGAAGTGGAAAGACCGAAGTCTACATGGAGCTGATGGCGCGTGTCCTGCGAGATGGAAAGCAGGTGATTCTGCTGATCCCGGAAATTTCGCTGACATATCAGACGGTGATGCGGTTTTACCGGCGATTTGGCGATCAGATCGCGATTCTGAATTCCCGTCTCTCTGCGGGAGAACGCTATGATCAGTGGGAACGGGCGGCGCGGGGCGAGGTTTCCGTGATGATCGGACCGCGGTCGGCGCTGTTTGCCCCATTTTCCAATCTGGGACTGATTCTGATCGACGAGGAACATGAGGGCGCCTATAAGAGCGAGACGATGCCGCGCTATCATGCAAGGGAAGTAGCGGCGGAGCGCGCCCGGCTTTCCGGGGCTTCGCTGGTCTTGGGCTCAGCGACTCCTTCTCTGGAATCGTATCTGCGGGCTCAGAATGGCGAATATGTGCTTCTGCCCCTGCATCACCGGGCAGTGGCGGGAAGTATCCTGCCGAAGGTACAGATCGCTGATATGCGTGCGGAGATGCAGGCAGGCAATAAATCGGTGTTCAGCCGGTCATTGGATGCAATGTTGACAGAGAGACTCGCACGTGGCGAGCAGGCGATGCTTTTTATGAACCGGCGCGGCTATTCCAATTTTGTTTCCTGTCGTTCCTGCGGAAAGGCGGTGACCTGTCCGCATTGTGATGTTTCCCTGACACTACACGGGAAGAACCGTCTGGTCTGTCATTACTGCGGCTATACGATTCCACTGATGAAGCAGTGTCCGTCCTGCGGATCACCGTATATTGCCGGGTTTGGGGCCGGAACGCAGAAGATGGAAGAATTTACGAAAATTCGGTTTCCGGATGCGAGGATCCTGCGGATGGATGCGGATACAACGGCAAAAAAAGGCGGACATGAAGCGATTCTGGAGGCATTTGCAAATCGTGAGGCAGATATCCTGATCGGCACGCAGATGATTGTAAAAGGGCATGATTTTCCGGGAGTGACGCTGGTCGGAATCCTGGCGGCGGATCTTTCCTTAAATACGCCGGATTACCGCAGCGCGGAGCGGACGTTCCAGCTTCTGACGCAGGCGGCTGGCAGAGCGGGACGCGCCGGGAAGCCCGGCGATGTGGTCATCCAGACGTACCGGCCGGAACACTATGCCGTGCAGGCGGCAGCGGCGCAGAATTATGAGCTGTTTTACAGCCATGAGATCAATTACCGGAGGCTGCTTCATTATCCCCCGGTCTGCCAGATGGCTGCGGTTTATTTTGCCTGCGGCGATGAGGCGGTGCTGGATGAATGTGCGGAAATGGCGGCGCGGCGGCTGCGCGAAAGTGCCGAGTGTATCGGTCCGGTTCCGGCACCGGTATACAAAGTTAATGACATCTACAGAAAAATTTTATATATAAAGTGTGAAAAATGTGCTATACTGGATCAAATCAGGGGTCAGATTGAAACCCTGGCTGCCGCAGATACAAAATGGCAGGCGGTCCAGATTCAATACGATATATCATAGAGAGGAAGAGTGTATAAAATGGCAATCCGGTCAATTAGAACTATTGGCGATGAGGTACTGAAAAAAGAGTGTAAGGCAGTGACGGAGGTAACCGATCACACACTTGAACTGATAGAGGATATGTTTGACACGATGTATTCAGCCGGCGGCGTAGGTCTGGCAGCACCGCAGGTCGGTATCCGCAAACAGATCGTAGTAATCGACGTGGAGGACGGCAACCAGTATGTCCTGATCAATCCGGTCATCGAGGAAATGTCCGGCAGCCAGACTGGTCAGGAAGGCTGCTTAAGCGTTCCGGGCAAGGCTGGTCTGGTAACCCGTCCGAGCCATGTAAAGGTACGCGCGCTGAACGAAAAAATGGAAGAGTTTGTCCTGGAAGCAGATGATTTCCTGGCACGTGCGATTTGCCATGAGTGCGATCATCTGCACGGACATCTGTATGTGGAGTTGGTAGAAGGTCCGTTAGAGGATGTAGCGGCAGAGGAAGAATAAAGCACATTGGCAGAATGAGAGAGAAACAAGAGTGGGGTGACAGGCAGATATGAAGATCGTATTTATGGGAACACCGGATTTTGCGGTTCCGACACTGGAAGCGCTCTATCAGAGCCGGCATGAAGTAGCGGCGGTGGTGACACAGCCAGATAAGCCGAAGGGACGCGGCAAGGCGATGGCAATGCCGCCTGTCAAGGAAAAAGCGCTGGAATATGGAATCCCGGTGTATCAGCCGGTGCGCGTCCGCAAGGATGAGGCATTTTTTGAGGAATTGACGAGGATTCAGCCGGACGTGATCGTCGTGATTGCATTTGGCCAGATTCTGCCGGAGCGGATTCTGAACCTGCCGAAATACGGCTGTATCAACATCCATGCGTCGCTTCTGCCAAAATACCGTGGGGCAGCCCCGATCCAGTGGGCGGTCATCAATGGCGATGAGGTCAGCGGTGTGACGACGATGCAGATGGATGTCGGTCTGGACACCGGAGATATCCTGGATACCGTGGAAGTACGCCTGGATCCGAAAGAGACAGGCGGCAGCCTGTTTGACCGCTTGAGCCTTGCGGGAGGAAAGCTGATTCTCTCCACACTTGAGAAAGCGGAGGCAGGAATCCTGCATCCGGTTAAACAAGATGAGGCAGAGGCAACCCATGTGACAATGCTCGATAAGTCGATGGGGCAGATCGACTGGTCGATGGATGCGGCAGTGATTGAGCGCCTGATCCGCGGCTTAAATCCATGGCCGAGCGCTTATACAAAATTTGAAGGAAAAACCCTGAAAATCTGGTCGGCGGATGTCGAGGAAGATGCGGCGGGAAGACCGTCACCGGAGACATTCGGACAGGTGGTACGTGTCGGTAAAGATGCATTCTCTGTCCAGACCGGCAAAGGGCTTCTCACGATCCGGGAACTTCAGCTGGAAGGCAAGAAGCGGATGGATACGGCGGCATTTTTACGCGGATATCCGGTGGAAACGGGAGTAAAGCTCGGATAAAATGAATGCTTCAGCAGGAACTGAACTGCTACAGGCAGCCAGGCGTTTGAAAGGAGTTGGAGTGATATGTACGGATATGGATATTACAGTATGTTTGATCCGACGATGATTCTGGTATTAATTGGTATATTTCTGTCATTAGGGGCATCTGCGAAGGTAAAAAGCACCTACGCGCGGTTTTCAAGAGTCCGGAGCATGACTGGCATGACGGGAGCCGAGGCGGCGAGACAGCTTTTAAATTCACAGGGCATCTATGATGTCCAGATCCGCCAGGTGGCAGGCAGTCTGACCGACCACTATGATCCGCGGACCAAGACCGTGAATTTATCTGAGAGTGTATATGGTTCTACTTCGGTCGCGGCGATCGGTGTTGCGGCGCATGAGTGCGGACATGCGATGCAGGATGCATCTGAGTATGTTCCGCTGCGCCTGCGCGGTTCAATGGTGCCGGTGGTCAACATCGGCGCACAGCTTTCCTGGCCTATGATCCTGATTGGTGTCCTGAGCGGCGGCATGGGATCTCCGATCGTTTCACTTGGAATTCTTTTATTTTCCTTGTCGGTGCTGTTCCAGCTGGTGACGCTTCCGGTTGAGTTCAATGCATCCGCGCGTGCGGTACGTCTGCTTGATTCAACAGGGATTCTTCGCGGGGAAGAAGTTGGATATACCAAACAGGTGCTTGGTGCGGCGGCACTGACGTATGTGGCAGCGGCGGCTGGTTCGATTTTACAGCTTCTGCGTCTGATTATATTATTTGGAGGACGACGCGATGACTGATGGAACTGCGCTGCGTGAAATAGCGGCAGAAATTTTGACTGAGATTCTGGAAAAGGGACAGTATACACATCTGGCCCTTTTTCAGGCTCTTTCTAAATATCAGTATCTGGAGAAATCAGACCGCTCGTTTTTAAAACGGATTGTGGACGGGACGGTGGAGTATAAAATCCAGATTGATTATATTATCAACGCATATTCCAAAACAAAAGTTCATAAGATGAAACCGTTTATCCGCACACTTCTGCGGATGAGCGTGTACCAGATTTATTATATGGACCGTGTACCGGATTCGGCGGCGTGCAATGAGGCGGTGCGCCTTGCGAAAAAACGCGGATTTTCCGGACTTTCCGGCTTTGTAAATGGTGTGCTGCGTTCTGTGGCGCGTGGAAAAGGCAAACTGACCTTCCCGGATGATTCAGTGCGGTATTCAATGCCGGACTGGATTTTATCTCTCTGGGAGGAAAACTATGGGGCAGAGACGACGCACAGGATGGCACAGGCTGGTCTGGAGAAACGTCCGTTTATGGTGCGGTTGGCCGAGAGCCGTGCAGGGAAAGAAGAGATTCTTGCCTCCCTGTCCGCCCAGGGTGTGACGGCGGAGGAGACAGCGGCGGGAAGCGGTGTTTACCGTCTGACGGGAGTGGACTATCCAGAGAGTCTGGATGCGTTCCGCGAAGGACTAATCCGGATTCAGGATCTGAGTTCGTCGCTGGCTGGTGATGCGGCGGGTATTAAAGAGGGTGATTTTGTACTCGATGTCTGTGGGGCACCGGGTGGAAAAGGGCTTCATGCGGCGGATCTGCTGCACGGAACTGGACAGGTTGAGATCCGGGATGTGAGTGATTACAAGGTATCTTTGATCAAGGAGAATATTGCCCGCAGCGGCTGTACAAACGTCTCTGCCTGCGCCTGGAATGCGTGTGAATTCGATGCTTCGATGGAGCAGAAAGCGGATGTGGTCATTGCCGATCTGCCGTGTTCAGGACTTGGCATTATCGGACGCAAGCCGGATATCAAATACAACGCTTCAATGGACGGAATCCGGGACCTGGCTGCATTGCAGCGGCAGATGCTGTCGGTGGTCTGGCAGTACGTGAAGCCGGGTGGAGTGCTGGTTTACAGCACCTGCACGGTCAACCGTCTGGAAAATGATGAAAACCGGGCATGGTTTTTAAACGAATATCCATTTGAGCCGGTTGATATCAGTGGTCGTCTGGGGATTGATTTTCAGGAAGACAGCCTGAAAGAGGGATACATCCAGCTCTATCCGGGCGTTCATCCTTGTGATGGATTTTTCATCTCTGTGATGAAAAGAAAAGGATAACTGGACGGAACAGTGTATGAATACAGGAAAGGCTCCGAGAGTGCATATAGGAGAGAGGGAGGCAGTCCGATATGGAAAAGCAGGATATAAAATCAATGACGCAGGAGGAACTGCGTGCCTTTTTGGTGAGTCTGGGCGAAAAACCATTCCGGACCGCCCAGATCTATCAGTGGATGCATGAAAAACTGGCATCTTCCTTTGACGATATGACAAACCTTTCCAAGGTACTTCGCCAGAAGCTGCAGGACGCGTGCGAGTATGTATCACTGGAAAAGGTACGGGTGCAGATTTCGCAGATCGATGGAACCCGCAAGTACCTGTTCCGCCTCGCGGACGGCAATGTCATCGAGAGTGTCCTGATGCGTTATAAACATGGAAATTCCGTTTGTATTTCCTCGCAGGTGGGGTGTCGGATGGGCTGCCGTTTCTGTGCTTCGACCCTGGACGGCCTGGAACGGAACCTGCGCCCGTCGGAGATGCTGGACCAGATTTATCAGATTCAGCGCGATACAGGCGAACGCGTTTCCAACGTGGTTGTGATGGGATCGGGTGAACCGCTGGACAATTACGATAACCTGATCCGCTTTATCCATCTTTTGACGGAGGAAGGCGGACTGCATATCAGTCAGCGGAATGTGACGGTTTCCACCTGTGGGCTGGTTCCGAAGATCCGGGAGCTGGCAGATCAGGGACTGACCATCACGCTGGCACTTTCTCTGCATGCGCCGAATGACGAGGTGCGGAAGAGCCTGATGCCGATCGCGCGTACATATGCGTTAAAGGATGTATTGGCGGCCTGTCATTACTATTTTGAAAAAACGGGACGCCGCATGACGTTTGAGTACAGTCTGGTGCAGGGAGTCAACGACAATCTGGACGAGGCGCGCGAGCTGGCGGCGCTGATTCAGGATCAGCACGGGCATGTGAATCTGATTCCGGTCAATCCGATCAAGGAGCGCTCTTATGTACAGTCGGGACGGAAGGCGATCGAAGCATTTAAGGGATGTCTGGAATCCAAGGGAATCAATGTGACAATCCGGCGCGAGATGGGGCGCGACATAGACGGTGCCTGCGGACAGCTCCGGAAGAGCTATATGGATAAAGAGCAGGAGAAAGAAGGTGCGGCAGTCAAATGAAAGCATACGCACTGACGGATATCGGAAAAACGCGTAAGGTCAATCAGGATGCTCAGTTTGCCAGCACGGAGCCGGTGGGAGAACTTTCCAACCTGTTTGTCGTGGCGGACGGAATGGGCGGTCATCAGGCGGGAGATTTTGCTTCGCGCTATCTGATCGAGCATATGCCGGAATATATCAAAGAGAGTGGTGAGAATGAGCCGGTCGCGGCGCTTCGAAAGGGGATCGAGGCAGTCAATCAGGAACTTTATACCCTTTCCTGTGAGCGCGAGGAGCTTGCCGGCATGGGAACAACGCTGGTAGCGGCTTCCATTCAGGGAAATACACTCTATGTGGCAAACGTGGGGGACAGCCGTCTCTACCGGATTGAGCGCTCCGGCATTCATCAGATTACCCGGGATCATTCCTACGTGGAGGCGATGGTCTCGCTGGGACAGATGAGCCGCGGCAGCCGGGAATATGAGACGAAGAAAAATATCATTACCCGCGCAGTCGGGATCGGTGGGCATGTGGAGCCGGATTTCTTTGAGGTTTCACTGAACCCGGGCGATTACGTACTGCTGTGTTCGGACGGGTTAACCAATATGGTGGATAATTCAGCAATTTACCGGATGGTGCTTCTGCCGGGAACCCTGGACACCAAGGCAAGGGCGCTCACGGCGCTCGCAAACCAGAACGGCGGGAAAGATAATATCGCGGTCATATTGATTGACCCGCAGATCAAGGAGGTGAGAGAATCATGATGCTGAAACCGGGAACCTATCTGCAGGATCGCTATGAGATCCTCTCACTGATTGGTACGGGCGGCATGTCAGAGGTGTATCAGGCAAAATGCCACACTCTGAACCGTCTGGTGGCGATCAAGGTTTTAAAGGATGAGTACAGCCAGGATGCGAATTTCGTCAGCAAATTCAAGATGGAGGCGCAGGCGGCGGCAGGGCTTTCCCATCCAAATATTGTGAGTGTTTATGACGTTGTGGATGAGGGCAGTCTTCATTATATCGTCATGGAACTCATCGAGGGAATCACGCTGAAAAGCTACATTCTCAAGAAAGGTCATCTGGGCGTTAAAGAAACGATTGGAATTGCCATCCAGGTAGCGCAGGGGCTGGCAGCGGCACATGACCAGCATATTGTGCACCGGGACATCAAACCGCAGAATATGATTATCTCGCGTGACGGCAAGGTGAAGGTGGCGGATTTCGGTATCGCCAGAGCTGTATCGTCCCAGACGACCGGGGTCAATGCGGTCGGTTCCGTGCATTATATCTCGCCGGAGCAGGCAAAAGGAAATTATAGCGACGGACGAAGCGATCTGTATTCACTGGGAATCACGATGTATGAGATGCTAACAGGAAAACTTCCGTTTGACGGGGATACCCCGGTTTCAGTGGCACTGGCACATCTGGAAGAACCGGTGCAGCCGCCGAGCCGCATCAACCCGGAGGTGTCGGCAAGCCTGGACCGCATTATTTTAAAATGTACCCAGAAAAAGCCGGAACGCCGTTACCAGAATGCGTATGAGCTGATCGCGGATCTGCGCCATGCGCTGGTGGATCCAAACGATGATTTTCTGAAAAAAGAACCGGAATTTGATGAAAATTCCCCGACAGTCGTGCGCGGGGCAGAGGAACTGAACCGCCAGATGGAGGCACAGAGAAATCGAAATCTGGAACAAACGATGGAACATCCGGCAGTGAGCGAAAAGACCGGACCGGTTCCGACAGAAAATGAACGTGGTGAGGTAGTCTGGAAAGAGCCGGAACAGCCGGAGAAAGAGATAGAAGGTTGGCAGGAAGAAGAGACGGATGTCTATGAGGAAGAAACCTCAAGGCGCCCAGACCGTAGACGGAAGGGACGCCGTATAGAAGAAGACAGCGAGGATGTCAATCCGCAGATGGAGCGCCTGCTTACGATGATTGGAATCGGTGCAGCCGTATTGATTGTGGTGGTTGTGATTGTCATTGCTGCGAAGTTGACAGGCATCTTTAATCTGGGATCTGGTAGTCAGAAGCATCCGAAGACGACCGTTGAAGCTTCTTCGGAGGCGTCTGAGAGCGAGAGTCTGGAATCAACGGAGTGCAGGGTTCCGCCACTGGACGGCATGACGGAGGATGAGGCGAAGACAGCATTGGAAAAGCAGTCGTTGAAAATCCGTTATGAATATGCAAAGTCGGAAACCTCTGAAAAAGGGAAGGTCATCGGTCAGAGTATTGCCAGCGGCACGGTTGTCTCGAAACAGACGGAAGTTATCGTCACGATCGGAGAAGGCAATGAGGCAATAGATTTGACGAAACTTGGACTGGAAGAGATGTCCGGCGAGGATGCGGAGACGCTTCTGGCAGAAGAAAATAAACTGACCGTAGTAGTGCAGAAAGAGAGCAGCGATACGGTTGCCTCCGGTATAGTGATCCGATACAGTCCGTCCAGCGTGGATCCGGGCGGCACGGTGACGCTGTATGTCAGCACAGGTCCGAACGTACCGACGGTACCGATGCCGAGGATTACAGGGCTTTCAGAGGAAAATGCAAAAGTTGTTCTGGAAGCGGTCGGATTAGAGCTTGGCGAGCGCAAGGAAGCGAAGAGTTCGGAAGTGGCAAAGGGCAAGATCATCAGTCAGGATGTCCTGGAGAAAACAGATACACCGGAGGGAAGTGCCATTGGCTATACAGTCAGTCTGGGAAAAGGGACCCGCTATGTGGCGGCGATCAACGATGAATTCCAGATGAGTGAACTGTTTGGACCAAGTTCCGGAGATACGCATATCCGCGTCAGTATTGTGATGAAGCAGACGATTGCCGGCAATACTGTGACTAAGACGGTCATGGAACCGAGGGAGATCGGCGGCGATATCACGCTTCCGATTCATTATAATATCGAGGGAGCGGACGGTGTGCAGACAGGCGAGCTGCAGATCCTCGATCTGACGAACGATCGGGTTCTAAAAACGTATCAGCTTGAATTTGTGGAAGTTTCAGATAATTAATAAGAGGTAGTTGTAAGGTACAGGTATGCAGGGAAAGATAATTAAAGGGATCGGCGGTTTCTATTATGTACACGACGGTATTGGAAAGGTATATGAATGCCGTGCAAAGGGAATTTTCCGAAATCGCGGCATCAAGCCGCTGGTAGGCGATGACGTGGAGATCAGTGTTCTCGATGAGGAGAAGGCGACAGGCAATCTCGATGAGATCCTTCCTCGTAAAAACCGTCTGATCCGCCCGGCGGTTTCAAATGTTGATCAGGCGGTGGTGGTTTTTGCCATCACCGATCCGATGCCAAATTTAAACCTTCTCGACCGCTTCCTCGTCATGATGGAACGGCAGGAAGTTCCGGTCAGCATCTGTTTCAACAAGATCGATCTGGTCGATGCAGCCGAGCAGGAGAAGCTGCGTGCGATCTATGAACCGGCGGGCTATCCGGTGCATTTTATCAGCACCTACGAAAAATCAGGGCTGGAGGAGTTTCATCGGTTGATCATTGGGAAAACAACGGTCTTAGCAGGACCTTCGGGTGTCGGAAAATCGTCGATCACGAACTTTATCCAGCCGGAGGCACAGATGGAGACGGGCGGTATCAGTGAGAAGATCCGCCGGGGCAAACATACGACGCGCCATTCAGAACTGTTTTTCGTGGAAGAGGGCACCTATATGATGGATACGCCGGGATTCAGTTCCCTCTATATCGAGGATCTGGAGCCGGAGGCGCTCAAGGACTTTTTCCCGGAATTTGAGGCATATGAGGATGAATGCCGTTTCTTGGGCTGTGTCCACATTGGCGAGCGCGAGTGCGGAGTTAAGACGGCGGTGCAGGAGCATAAGATCGGGCAGAGCCGGTATGACAATTACCGTTTGATGTATCAGGAATTAAAAGAGAAAAAGAAATACGGCAGAAGCAGCCGTTGAGGATATTATACAAATGTACTCTCGGAGTCTTTTTGCACTTGCTTTTGTGGCTGATTTTCCGCCAGCCGCACCCGAATTTCATCAACGT
>OGYS01001971.1_pt1 | contig 10982 bp, 9 predicted proteins | sample 1576611 | NCBI WGS metagenome assembly OGYS01 (sample SAMEA3541571, study PRJEB24748) | human gut metagenome | biome: human gut; feature: human-associated habitat; material: faeces | place: China | collected 2012
GGGGACCTCATGATTATGAATCATGCGCTCTAACCAGCTGAGCTATCCCGCCATCATTTCTCAATTGCGGGTGCAAAGATAGAAAGTTATTTTGAACTTTGCAACATTTCAGAGAACTTTTTCTTGTAAAATTCGTTTTTAAAGAGAAAAACAGCTTAGTATATGGCAAATAAATATTTCAAAAAACATAGCATTTATTATGGCAAATAAGAAAATTTGGCTTAATTTGCCACCGAAACTTTAAAAAGCTAACCTATGAGAAAAGAAAAAATTCGCTTGGAGTACATGTTGAAAGCCGGATCCGGTAACATCGTATGGTCTATTATCAGTACTCCATCCGGCCTGGAAACATGGTTTGCAGACAAGGTGACATTCAAAGACAAAGTATTCACCTTTTATTGGGGAAAAACAGAAACACGGCAAGCTGAAGTTACAAACTTCCGGGTTAACAGTTTTATACGCTTTCGATGGCTGGATGATGAAGATCCTAAAGCCTATTTTGAATTGAAAATGGTCTATAACGAACTAACCTCTGACTATATGCTGGAAGTGATTGACTGGGCAGACCCCGATGAAGTAGAAGATACGAAAGAACTTTGGGATTCCGAAATAGAGAAGCTAAAAAGGGTAAGTGGACTGTAATTCTATAAAAATATGCAAAACTTGTCTTTGCTCTCCGTTTTTTATGCTATTTTTGTGCCTTGATAGTTGCACAAAATGAAATAATGCTACGCATAAAAAAATTAGATATATTTATCCTAAAGAGCTTTTTGATGCTCTTTATAGGTACTTTTTTCATCTGTCTCTTCATCTTCATGATGCAATTTTTATGGAGATATGTAGACGAGTTGGTTGGAAAAGGATTGGAAATGAGTGTTTTAGCACAATTCTTCTTTTATTCTGCTCTGACCTTAATACCTTTGTCCCTACCTTTGGCAATTTTATTAGCTGCCTTAATGACATTCGGTAACTTTGGTGAAAGATATGAATTGCTGTCAATGAAAGCAGCGGGTATTCCCTTATTGAGGATCATACGTCCACTGATTATTTTTTGTACTTTCCTGTGTTGTACCTCGTTTTATTTTCAAAATGTCATAGCTCCCAAAGCGCAGATCAAACTGCTTACTTTACTTGTATCCATGAAGCAAACTTCACCAGAACTGGATATTCCGGAAGGTGTATTTTACGACGAAATTGAGGGGTATAATATATATGTAAAACAGAAAGACCGTGAAACAGGAATGCTAAAAGATGTACTGATCTACAACTTTTCAGATGGGTTTGAAAACGCTCACATTATATGGGCTTCCGAAGGAAAAATGGAGATGACAGCAGACAAACAACATCTTTATCTACATCTGTACAACGGAGAGCAGTTCGAAAATCTGAAATCGCAGACCATTTCATCCAATAATGTCCCCTATCGACGTGAAACCTTCAGAGAGAAACATACCATTATCGAATTTGACGGTGGATTCAACATGGTAGATGGAAGCTTTTTAAGTGACCGTTCGGACAGCAAAAACATGATTGAAATTAGCCAGTCCATCGACTCACTGAACCACCGTGCCGACAGCTTGGGAAGAAGTATGTATAATGAAATAAAAGCCTCGACTTATCGCAATATCGTATTATCGAAAACAGACTCCGCAAAAATAGTTGAAACAAACAACAAAATCAATGTGGACAGCCTGTTCAATTCCTATACTTTAGCTGAAAAAGATAAGACACTGGGTAGTGCGGCGGATCGTACCGAGGCACTGGCCAGCGAATGGAGCATGAAAAGCTATCAAACTACAGATGCGGACAACAATATCCGGAAACACGAAGCCGACTGGCACAAAAAAATCACCCTCTCTCTCAGTTGTTTGATTTTCTTTTTCATCGGTGCGCCTTTGGGAGCCATCATCCGCAAAGGAGGTTTAGGAATGCCCGTAGTGGTATCCGTCTTAATTTTCGTAATTTATTATATCATTGATTCCGGAGCTACCCGAGTAGCAAAAAGCGGTGAAATGAATATGGTATTGGGCGTGTGGATGAGTACCATTGTATTGGCACCTATCGGAGCCTTCTTTACTTATAAGTCAAATAATGACTCTGTGGTATTCAATGCCGAAGTGTATATCAATTTCTTCCGTATGCTGCTAGGTCTGCGCCCCTCGCGCCATGTATTCAAAAAAGAAGTTATTATAGAAGATCCGGACTATCCACGTATACAAACGGAATTGGAGAAACTATGCAACATCTGTAACGAATATGCCATCAAGCATAGACTGGCCGATGCACCTAATTATATCCGCATCTTCACCAATAAAGGACATGACGACGTCATAGCCGATATCAGTGCCAAAATGGAACTACTCATAGAAGAATTATCCAACAGCAAAGATGGAGTATTACTGGAATACTTAAATAAATATCCCATTTTGTCCACCAAAGCTCACAAAAGTCCGTTTGACAACCAATGGCTTAATTTACTTGCAGGAATCATTGTACCAATAGGCCTGTTCTTCTATTTCCGCATTTGGCGGTTCAGTATCCGGCTGGATAAAGATTTAAAAAACATAATCAAGACCAACCGTGAAATTCAAGAAAGAATAAACAATAAATCATTTATAATTTGACTATGGAAGAATTAAAACTAAATACCATCGAAGAAGCGATAGCTGACTTCCGTGAAGGTAAGTTTGTCATTGTAGTGGACGACGAAGATCGTGAAAATGAAGGCGATTTAATTGTTGCTGCGGAAAAAATTACTCCCGAACAAGTCAATTTCATGTTGAAACATGCACGTGGCGTGCTTTGTGCACCTATTACCATTTCTCGTTGCAAAGAATTGGAATTACCTCATCAAGTAGATACAAACACGTCAGTTCTAGGTACTCCTTTCACTGTAACTGTAGATAAGCTGGAAGGTTGCAGTACCGGAGTTTCTATCCACGACCGGGCCGCTACCATCCGTGCTCTTGCCGATCCTACCTCCACTCCCGAAACATTCGGACGTCCGGGGCATGTCAATCCATTATATGCACAAGACAAAGGGGTGCTGAGACGTGCAGGCCATACAGAAGCCTGTATCGACATGGCGCGTCTGGCAGGGCTATACCCTGCCGCCGCACTGATGGAAATCATGAGTGAGGACGGAACCATGGCACGTCTGCCCGAACTAAGAAAAATGGCCGATGAATGGGGGCTGAAACTAATTTCAATCCGTGACTTGATCGCCTATCGTCTGAAGCAAGAGTCATTAGTAGAAAAAGGGGTGGAAGTGGACATGCCGACTGAATACGGCCATTTCCGTCTGATACCTTTCCGCCAGAAAAGCAATGGTTTAGAACATATCGCTATTATAAAAGGTGACATAAAAGAAGGAGAACCCGTTTTGGTACGTGTACATTCTTCTTGCGCCACCGGTGATATTTTCGGATCCATGCGTTGTGACTGTGGAGAACAACTGCACAAAGCATTGCAAATGATCGAAAAAGAAGGAAAAGGTGCTGTTGTTTACTTAAACCAAGAAGGAAGAGGCATAGGACTAATGGAAAAGATGAAAGCCTACAAATTGCAAGAAAATGGTGTGGATACTGTAGAAGCAAATATCCTTTTAGGGCATCAGGCAGATGAACGTGATTACGGAGTCGGAGCACAGATACTACGCAGTATAGGCGTCACCCAAATGCGTTTGCTGACAAATAATCCTGTCAAACGTGTAGGATTGGAATCATACGGTTTGTCCATAGTTGAAAACGTTCCCATTGAAATCACGCCTAACAAATATAACGAGCGTTATTTAAAAACCAAAAAAGACAGAATGGGACACACATTGCACTTTAACAAATAAAAAAGCTATAACTCAGACGAAATCACATCATTTTTATGCGATTTCGTCTGTTTTACTTTCATAATTAAGATATTATCCTTTATTTTGCAGCAAGTAAACTTAAACACATTAAAAAATAATAGCAATGAATCAATTATCAGATCGTCTGAATCGTTTGTCTCCTTCAGCAACATTGGCCATGTCCCAAAAAAGTAATGAGTTAAAAGCCCAAGGAGTTGATGTCATTAATTTAAGCGTAGGTGAACCGGACTTCAATACCCCGGACCACATCAAAGAAGCAGCAAAAAAGGCAGTAGATGATAACTTTTCCAGATATTCTCCAGTTCCGGGATATCCTGCACTTCGCAATGCAATCGTAGCCAAACTGAAGAATGAAAACGGATTAGACTATACAGCTGCACAAATCTCCTGTGCAAACGGTGCCAAGCAATCTGTTTGTAATACGATTATGGCTCTAGTTAACGACGGTGACGAAGTAATAGTCCCTGCTCCCTATTGGGTAAGCTATCCTGAAATGGTAAAACTAGCAGACGGAACTCCTGTTATTATCACTGCGGGTATTGATCAGGATTTCAAAATCACCCCTGCACAACTAGAAGCAGCGATTACTCCTAAAACCAAAGCATTGATTCTTTGCTCACCGTCAAATCCCACCGGTTCCGTTTATACCAAAGAAGAGTTGGCCGGCTTGGCCGCTGTTTTGGCAAAGCACCCGCAAGTATATGTTATAGCCGATGAGATTTACGAACATATCACATACAGTGGCAAACATGAAAGCATTGCCCAATTCCCTGAGATTCATGACAATGTAATTATTGTAAACGGAGTTTCAAAAGCATATGCTATGACAGGATGGAGAATCGGGTTCATTGCCGGTCCGGAATGGATTGTAAAAGCTGTAAATAAGCTGCAAGGACAATATACCTCAGGTCCGTGCTCTGTTTCTCAGAAAGCTGCCGAAGCTGCCTATACAGGTACTCAGGCTCCCGTAGAGGAAATGCGCCAAGCATTCCAGCGCCGCCGTGACCTTATTGTAAAATTAGCAAAAGAAATTCCAGGATTTGAAGTAAACAATCCTCAAGGAGCATTCTATTTATTCCCGAAATGTGATTCCTTTTTTGGCAAATCAGCAGGTGACCGCAACATCAATAACGCTGACGATTTAGCAATGTATCTGCTTGAAGTAGGTCATGTGGCATGTGTAGGTGGTACTTCATTCGGTTCCCCCGAATGCATCCGTATGAGTTATGCAACTTCCGATGAGAATATTATAGAAGCTATGTGCCGCATCAAAGAAGCATTAGCCCTATTAAAATAAAATATTCTTTCTCTATAAAAAGAACAGGCATCCGTTTTTTTCTGTGATGCCTGTTTTTTTTATTCATAAAGCAGACATACGAGCTTCCAATCAAAACAAAATTTAGATAAACAAAAAAACGACCGTTTCCATCAACGGAAACGATCGTTATTAACTTTAAAGAACAAAATTGTACTGCTTAGCCAAGGTGAATAGCTTCAGAAGGACAAGCATCAGCACAAGTTCCGCACTCTGTACACAGATCCGGATTGATAGAATACTTATCGCCTTCAGAAATTGCTTCTACCGGGCATTCATCGATACAAGTACCGCAAGCGATACAATCGTCACTAATTACGTAAGCCATTTTCGTTAATTATTAAATTATTAGTACTAATTGATGGAGCAAATATACAGCTTTTCTCTATTAGTTGTCACATAGAGATTACAAAAATGCACTAATTTGTATTTAATCTAAATATGACCATTTCATCAAAGCCTGATACATAACCTGTTGCATACGAGGACGGATATTTAACCGCATCAACTGTTTATGGTCAAAAGGACGCGGATAAATCCGATTACTCAGAAAAACAAAAACCAAATGATTTTTCGGATCTGCCCAAGCGCAAGTTCCGGTAAAACCAGTATGTCCTACCACCTCTTCGGGCGCTTCCTCCGCACACGGACTTTTCACACTATTATTCACATCCGGTTTGTCAAATCCCAATCCTCTCCTACTGATTTTTGAGGTATGGGTTAAAAATAAATCACAAGTTTCCCTACTCAGATAACGCTTTCCATTATAAACCCCTCCATCAATCAATAACTGATACACTTTTGCCACATCACGAGCCGTGGAAAATAAACCGGCATTTCCTGATACCCCTCCCATGAAAGCAGCTGATTCATCGTGTACATAACCCTGCAACACTTTTCCTTTACGCAAATAATCCGCTTTCACTGTAGGAACAATTTCCTCCTTTTTGAACTGCCGAAGCGGCAAATAAGCCGTACGGTTCATCTCCATCGGTTTATAGAATTCCTTATCTAAAAAAAGATTCATAGGCATTTTACTGATATTCTCTACCATTTCCTTCAATAACATAAAGTTCAGGCAACTGTAACGATATCTCCTGTCTTTTAATGGAATACGTCCTATTTGTACCATAATGGAATCACGAAAAGAACGATGAAGAAACATACTGTCAGCTACTTGTAAAGGATAATCAGCAGAGAAAGTTTTTGCCATCAACTCTTTTCTATAATCAAACTTATCAATGACATACAGCCGTGTATCTATTTGCGTATGATGACTAGCGTCCGGTCTTGCTCTGTAAAAACTCCCCTTATAACTGTCTTTATCTATAGTCTCCTTATAAAAAGGCCAAAAAGCAGGAATGCCCGACTGATGTAAAAGTAACTCCTCAATAGTGACACGTTCCTTGTCCGTACCTTTTAAAGCTGGAATGTATTGAGATATGCGATCGGTCAAACCAAATTTTCCTTCATCGTAAAGTTTCATAACAGCCAACAGCGTCGCCGTGGTCTTGGTTAATGAAGCCAAATCATACAAATCATCCTTTTCCACCTTTCGGTCACTTTCATAAGTGAAAGTGCCGAAAGACTTATCATATACTGGTTTCCCATCTTTTAAAATTAGAATCTGACAACCAGGATAAGCCTTCGCCTTGATTCCTTCCATGGCTATCCTGTCTATCTTTTCCAGTATTTTGGAATCCATACCATAATCCTCAGGTCTATAAATACGAGACACTTTAGGAGTTATAGTCACTCCATCACCCGGTTTGAACAAATCGGCGACAGCCACCGACAAACGCCCGTCTGCCACTGCCTTTCCTACCAAGACATCAGCCACATACTCCTGAATAACAGATTCATCAGTATGCCCCAATACTACAGCCGCTGCTTTCTTCCAATAGCCCTCCATATCCAACATAGACTTTAATGGCATCAGAAACACATAAATAACAGGCAAATCAGCCGGAAGCGAATCAAGCATTGTTTTATACTTTTTGTAATCATCCGAAGTAACCACCACAATTACACGCTGACTACCCAACAATCGTTTTCTGATAGCTTCCATCGAATCCGGACGAGCAACAACACGTGTGAGAGAAAGTGTATTTTGCAAACGATTATAAAAAGCAAGCCCAGCACCGGGAGTTTTCCCAATATTCAGAACCACCGTTCCCCTCAATTTTGAATCCAAGGGCAAGGTTCCATTTACATTGGCAGGAACCGTTATAGCAGCTTTCTGCAAGCGGAGAATCAACTCCTTCGTTTCCGGACGGTTCAATCGTTTCTCCAGCCCGGAAAGTTGGATGTGAGGTTTATTCTTCAACCCTAAAACATATTTATAAGTCAATACCTTACGACATTTTTCCGTAATCAGTTCTTCTGATAGTTTTCCACTTTTTACAGCATTTAAAACACCATCCAATTCTCTCTTCAAATTACGGGGAGCCAATAATAAATCATTACCTGCTATCAAGGCTTGAGCGCATATATTCTCATTTTGCGAAATACCTTTCATCTCCAAAGCATCTGTAAAAACCAAGCCTTGAAAGCCCAATTCCCGACAAAGCAGATTATAAATAATATGTGAAGAAATCGAAGCCGGATTTTTACCCAATTCAGGTACCTCCAAATGTCCTACCATCATACCTCCCAATCCTGCTTTAACAGCCTCTTTAAACGGAAAAAGTTCAATGCTGTCCAAACGCGCACGATCAAAATTCAAAACCGGTAACGCCTTATGAGAATCCACTTCCGTATCTCCATGTCCCGGAAAATGTTTACAGACAGACAATACCCCTCCATCCTCCAAACCACGAGCATAAGCTACCACTTTTTGAGCCACATTCCGAGGATCACCACCAAAAGAACGGGTATTAATAACCGGATTCCGAGGATTAACATCTACATCGGCCACCGGAGCAAAATTGATCTGCACACCTATCTCCTTACATTGCCGGGCTACTTCCTTACCATATTCATAAAGCAGTTCATTATCCTGTATACATCCCAAGACTCTGTTTCTTGGAAAACGAGGGGTTCCCTTCAAGCGCATAGCCAGCCCCCATTCACCATCAAAAGTTATGAGCAAAGGCACTTCCGCCAGACTCTGCGCATAATTAGTCAATAAAACCTGATCAGACAACTGACCGCCCGAAAAAAGTAATCCTCCTACTTTATATTCTTTTATAGCTGCATATATATTGTTTTTATTTCGCTGTGTCTGAAGAGGAGCCACTGTGTGTATAAACAGTTGTCCTATCTTTTCCTTCAAACTCATTTCAGAAAGCTGTTCATCCACCCATGCCTTACAATCCTGAGTATCCGCCTTCCCCTTTTGTAACAGCCCAGGCATCTGCTGTGCATACGTCATCACACATCCGACGACACATAAACTTATAAATAACAATACGTTTCTCTTCATCTAATTTCTTCAATTATATCAGATTTCCTTATACAACAGCAACTATCTGTTCTTTTCCATCCTTACTTTCATTTTTCCCACATAAACAGCATTTTTTCCCATTTGTTGCAATGGAATCTCCTTGCCATCCAAATTCTTATAAAACAAAGTCTTATCAAAATAAGAATGCGAATGACCTCCCAAGACAATATCAATATTACGAGTATTAAGAATCAAAGTTTCATCAGAATAAGGTTTTCCTTGCCACCCTAAATGAGACAAACAAACCTGTTCCACCAGGCCGAGCAGATTCTCTTGCATAATGGCCCAAACCTCCGTTTATCTGACGTCCATCCCTCCGACGAGCACGCATCTGCGGCGCCGGGCAAAGGATTTGGCCGAAGTCAGGCCCTCTCCGGTGGGACCGGCGATGGTAAACGTGGTATAGCCCTCGCCGCCTACGCCGATGCCGGCGTAAGAGGGGCCGTTTTTCACAAAAATCGTGGTCTGGATGAGCTTGGCCATCTTGGTCAGCTTCTCCACATTGCGGGAGTGCATCATAGCGGTGTGGCGGTTGCCGTGCTCCACCCGGACGGCCATCTCAATGGCCTGGTCCACGTCGGGAACCCGCACCAGAGGCAGGATGGGCATCATGAGCTCCACCTGCACGAAGGGGTGGTCCTCCTTGGCCTCCATGAGGATCACTTTCACGTCATCGCCCACGGTAATGCCGATCTTGTCCAGGATGTACTTGGCGCTCTTGCCCACAAACTCGGTCTTGGGGCTCTTGCCCTCCTTGGTCACCAGCTCCACCAGCTGGCTGATCACGGCGGGGTCCTTGACCTCGTAAGCACCGTTCTTCTTCATGTTGAAGATCAGGTAGTCGGCCACGGAGTCCACGGCGATGACTTCCTTCTCGGCGATGCAGGGCAGGTTGTTGTCAAAGGAGCAGCCGTCCACGATATCCTTGGCGGCCTTCTCGATGTCGGCGGTCTCGTCCACCACGACGGGGGGATTGCCGGCGCCGGCGCCGATGGCCTTCTTGCCGCTGGAGAGCACCGTTTTGACGATGGCGGGGCCGCCGGTGGCCACCAGCATGCGGATCTTGGGGTGGCTCATCATGGCGTTGGTGTTCTCAATCGAGGGGGCGGACACGGTGACCACCAGGTTGGCGGGCGCGCCTGCCTTGCAGAGGGCCTTGTTGATGAGCTGAATCAGGTGCAGGGACACCTTCTTGGCCCGGGGGTGGGGGCTGAACACCACCGCGTTCCCCGCCGCCAGCATGCCGATGGAGTTGCAGATGATGGTCTCCGTGGGGTTGGTGGTAGGGGTGATGGAGCCGATCACCCCGAAGGGCGAGTACTCCACCAGGGTCAGGCCGTCGTCGCCGCTCATGGCGTCGGTGGTCAGATCCTCGATGCCGGGCGTCTTGACCGCGGCCAGACGGTTCTTGATGAGCTTGTACTCATAGCCGCCCATGCCGGTCTCCTCCACGGCCAGGCGGGAGATGTACTCCAGGTTCTCCTGGTCCAGCACCACGTCGCGGATGGCCTGGACATAGCAGGCCCGGTCGTGCATGGAGCGGTTCAGATACTCCCGCTGGGCCTCCACGGCCGCGTCCACCGCGTCGTTCATGCTCTCAAATACCCCCCAGTCCCCGCCGGACGGGCGGGTCTGGGCGGAAGCGGTCTCCGTGCTCAGCTGGGATACAACCCGCTTCACAATGGATTCGACCACATTCTCATCAATGTTCATTTGCTGTTCCTCCTTAGAGAGACATCGCGTACCATGCGATGTCCATATCCTGTTCCACCGTACCGCCGGATACGCCGATGCCGCCCACGACTTCCCCGTTTACCACATAGGGGAAGCCGCCGCCGAACAGCACGATTTTTCCGGGAGCGGAAGCGTCAATGCCGTAGAGCGGGCCGTCCGGCCGGGCCGCCTGGCCCAGCTCATGGGTCGGCATCTGGAAGGCGTTGGCGGTATAGGCCTTTCCGGCCGAGACGTCCACGCTGCCCAGCAGCGCGCCCTCCATTCTCTGGAGCAGGACCAGATTGCCGCCGCTGTCCACCGCGGAGAACACCACCGGAACCCCGAGCTGTCCGGCCCGCTCCACGGCCCGCTGGGCCATCCTCTGGAGCGATGCCAGGCTAAAGGGGGGCAGGCCGCCCTCCGGGGCGGACAGCTGTTTCCGGACCAGCGCAGTCACCTGCGCCCTCAGGCGCTCCTCCTGCGTCAGATCCTCTTGAAGCCTGGCCAGCGCGTATACCGCGTCGGACAGGCGGTTGATGTAGCGGGCCAGCACCTCGCGTACCGGCTCGTGCTCCGCCAGGGCCACCACATGGCCCGGAAAAGCAGATTCCACACAGGTCAACAATGTGATTCAGGAAGAATATACC
>OGYS01001980.1_pt1 | contig 10939 bp, 6 predicted proteins | sample 1576611 | NCBI WGS metagenome assembly OGYS01 (sample SAMEA3541571, study PRJEB24748) | human gut metagenome | biome: human gut; feature: human-associated habitat; material: faeces | place: China | collected 2012
CCTTCGTGACGGTGAAGGAAAAGCTATCGAGATATTGTCTAAACTCAACACCAATTTAGCTGCGATAAAGCAGCAGATTGAAGCTCAGTTGAAGGCAGAAACTGATGATATGCTATTGCCCGATACAGAGGTGCCGTTGTCTAATGATGCGGCGAAAATATTAAAAATGTGTATATTAGAAGCACGTGGAATGAAAAGTAACATCGCTGACACAGAACATGTTTTGTTGGCAATCTTAAGAGAGAAAAACAATATGGCAGCTTCCGTACTTGAATCAAATAATGTAAATTACGTGAAAGTATTGGAACAAGCTACATTGCAACCGGATATTAATTCCGGTATGGGTTTTACTGAAGACGATGATGACGAAGAAGAAATGTCTTCATCACGCTCCGGTGGCAGAGGTAATGCCGAAGAACATCAGCAACAAGCGCAAACCGCTTCAAAAAAGCCGTCTAACGATACGCCGGTATTGGATAATTTCGGCACTGATATGACAAAAGCGGCAGAAGAAGGCCGGTTGGATCCTGTTGTTGGCAGAGAAAGAGAAATAGAACGCCTGGCGCAGATTTTAAGCCGTCGTAAAAAGAATAATCCAATTCTGATCGGAGAACCCGGCGTAGGTAAATCAGCTATTGTTGAAGGTCTTGCTCTAAGAATCATTCAGAAGAAAGTTTCACGGATTCTCTTTGATAAACGAGTGGTAGCTCTTGATATGACTGCTGTCGTCGCGGGGACCAAATACCGTGGACAGTTTGAAGAACGTATTCGTTCTATTCTCAATGAATTACAGAGAAACCCTAATGTGATTTTATTCATTGATGAGATTCATACCATTGTAGGTGCAGGTTCTGCCGCAGGCTCTATGGATGCGGCGAATATGCTAAAACCAGCATTGGCAAGAGGAGAAATACAGTGCATTGGTGCTACAACCCTTGATGAATATCGTAAAAATATTGAGAAGGATGGTGCTTTGGAACGTCGTTTTCAAAAAGTAATGGTAGAGCCTACCACTGCTGGAGAAACTCTTCAAATATTACGCAATATTAAAGACAAGTACGAGGATCATCACAATGTGTACTACACAGACGAGGCATTAGAAGCTTGTGTCAAGTTGACAGATCGTTACATTACAGACCGTAATTTCCCCGACAAGGCTATTGATGCTTTGGACGAAGCAGGCTCACGTGTACATCTTACGAATATCAATGTTCCAAAAGAAATAGAAGAACAAGAGAAGTTAATAGAAGAAGCCAAGAGCAAGAAAAATGAAGCTGTAAAATCACAGAATTTCGAACTCGCCGCCAGTTTCCGCGATAAAGAAAAAGAGCTCTCCTCCCAACTGGATGAGATGAAAAAAGAATGGGAAGCCAACTTGAAAGAAAATAGGCAAACTGTCGATGCAGAAGAAATAGCCAATGTTATATCAATGATGTCAGGCATTCCTGTGCAGCGTATGGCGCAGGCAGAAGGAATCAAACTTGCTGGTATGAAAGAAGACTTGCAGTCTAAGGTTATAGCACAAGATACCGCTATCGAAAAGTTGGTAAAAGCAATTCTCCGAAGTCGTGTGGGGCTTAAAGATCCGAACAAGCCGATTGGTACGTTTATGTTCTTAGGTCCGACAGGAGTTGGTAAGACTCATTTGGCCAAAGAATTAGCTAAATATATGTTTGGTTCTTCTGATGCGTTGATTCGTATAGATATGAGTGAGTATATGGAGAAGTTTACCGTATCACGTCTGGTTGGAGCACCTCCGGGATATGTAGGATATGAAGAAGGCGGACAATTAACAGAAAAAGTGCGTCGTAAACCATATTCTATCGTCCTGCTTGATGAAATAGAGAAAGCACATCCCGATGTGTTTAATCTCCTTCTTCAAGTAATGGATGAAGGTCGCCTAACTGACAGTTATGGCAGAATGGTAGATTTTAAAAATACGGTTATTATCATGACTTCCAATATTGGAACTCGTCAGTTGAAAGATTTTGGTCGCGGGGTCGGATTTGCAACACAAAGCCGTCTGGATGACAAAGAATTTTCGCGAAGTGTCATACAGAAAGCTTTGAATAAATCATTCGCTCCCGAATTTATCAACCGTGTAGATGAAATCATAACATTTGACCAACTTTCCTTGGAAGCTATTACGAAGATTATTGATATTGAGCTGAAAGGATTGTATGATAGAATCGAAGCTATTGGTTATAAACTTGTTATTGATGATAAGGCGAAAGAATTTATTGCTGGAAAAGGGTATGACGTACAATATGGTGCCCGTCCTTTAAAGCGAGCAATTCAGACATATTTGGAAGATGGATTATCTGAACTTATCATATCTTCTTCTTTAAAAGAAAAAGATATAATTCAAGTCTCTCTTAATGAAGAAAAAGGAGGTTTGGAGATGAAAGTCGTTACTCCTCAATAAAGGATTTATTTTCAATAAGGGCACATAAGATATGCCATAATGTCAGACCTTAGGGTCTGGCATTTTTTTTGTGTTTATCTGAACAAATATATCAACTAAAATCAATCAAATAGATAAATTAAAAAATATACGTATTATGCAAAAAGGTAATATTGGGGTTACAACAGAAAACATTTTCCCTATCATCAAAAAGTTTTTGTACAGTGACCATGAAATTTTTCTTCGTGAATTAGTATCCAATGCAGTAGATGCCACTCAGAAGCTAAATACACTCGCTTCTATTGGTGAATTTAAAGGTGAACTAGGCGATTTGACTATTCATGTTGAATTAGGTAAAGACACCATTACTATCTCCGATCACGGTATTGGTCTGACTGCAGAAGAAATCGAAAAATACATTAATCAAATCGCATTCTCAGGAGCTAATGACTTCCTGGAAAAATACAAGAATGATGCAAATGCTATTATCGGTCATTTCGGACTTGGGTTCTATTCAGCATTTATGGTCGCCAAGAAAGTTGAAATCATCACCAAATCGTATAGAGATGGTGCACAAGCTGTAAAATGGACTTGTGATGGTAGCCCAGAATTTACTATTGAAGAAGTAGATAAAGCAGGTCGTGGTTCAGATATCATCTTATACATTGATGATGACTGCAAAGAGTTTCTTGAAGAATCCCGTATATCTGAGCTTTTGAAAAAATATTGCAGTTTCCTTCCTGTTCCTATTGCCTTTGGAAAGAAAAAAGAATGGAAAGATGGCAAACAAGTAGAAACAGCCGAAGATAATATCATTAATGATACTACTCCTTTGTGGACACGCAAACCAAGTGAACTTTCGGATGAGGACTACAAATCGTTTTATAGTAAGTTGTATCCGATGTCTGATGAACCACTTTTCTGGATTCATCTGAATGTGGATTATCCATTCCATTTAACGGGTATCCTCTATTTCCCTAAAGTAAAAAGTAATATTGAACTGAACAAGAATAAAATTCAATTATATTGCAACCAGGTGTATGTGACAGATTCAGTTGAAGGCATTGTACCGGACTTTTTAACTTTATTGCATGGGGTCATAGATTCTCCGGATATACCATTGAATGTTTCCCGTTCATATTTGCAAAGCGATTCGAATGTGAAGAAGATATCAACATATATCACGAAGAAAGTTTCCGACCGTTTGCAATCTATCTTTAAGAATGACCGCAAACAGTTTGAAGACAAGTGGAATGATTTGAAAATATTTATCAATTATGGTATGCTGACTCAAGAGGATTTTTACGAGAAAGCGCAGAAATTCGCCCTTTTCACCGATACGGATAGTAAATATTACACATTTGAAGAATACCAAACTTTGATTAAAGATAATCAGACAGACAAAGACGGAAATCTGATTTATTTATATGCTAATAATAAGGATGAACAATATAGTTATATAGAGGCAGCTACCAATAAAGGCTATGATGTTTTGTTGTTGGATGGTCAATTAGATGTAGCTATGGTAAGCATGTTGGAACAAAAATTCGAGAAATCTCGTTTTACCCGTGTGGATAGTGATGTTGTTGACAATCTTATTGTAAAAGAAGATAGAAAAAGCGAAGTGTTGGAAGCAGGCAAACAAGATGCTATTACAATCGCCTTTAAGAGTCAATTACCTAAAATGGATAAGGTTGAATTCAACGTTATGACACAAGCGTTAGGAGAAAACACAGCTCCAGTAATGATTACCCAAAGTGAATATATGCGCCGTATGAAAGAAATGGCAAATATTCAGGCTGGAATGAGTTTTTATGGAGAAATGCCTGATATGTTCAACTTAATATTGAATTCAGATCATAAGTTAATAAAAGAAGTGCTTAATGAAGAAGAAAGTGCTTGCCAGGCAGAAGTTGCCCCAATACAGTCGGAAATGGATGCTGTCAATAAACAACGTAATGAGTTGAAAGATAAACAAAAAGGCAAAAAGGACGAAGATATCCCAACCTCTGAAAAAGACGAATTGAATGATTTGGATAAGAAATGGGATGATCTGAAAAGTAAAAAAGAAGCTATTTTTGTTGGTTATGCCAGCAATAATAAAGTGATTCGTCAACTTATTGATTTGGCTTTGTTGCAAAACAATATGTTGAAAGGTGAAGCTTTGAATAACTTCGTAAAGCGTAGTATCGAGCTGATTTAATATCGCCCCTTTATCCATTATATAACTTCAGGAAAGAGCATTCGACGTTAAAACACGTCGTAATGCTCTTTTTCGATTTAAAACGGTTGATAAAATATCGATTAATTGAAAAGTATTGTATATATTTGAACGTTTAAAAAGACAAAAGTTCAACTGTTTGATTTGGGTTATGAGAAAAATTCTTCTTGTGTTTATTACTTTATGGCTAATCGTACCAGTTATCTATGCCCAAAAAGTAGGTCTTGTATTAAGTGGAGGCGGTGCTAAAGGATTGACACACATTGGTATTATTCGTGCTCTGGAAGAAAATAATATCCCTATCGATTATATTGCAGGTACCTCCATGGGGGCCATAATCGGTTCTCTGTATGCTATGGGATATTCTCCTGATGACATGGTAGAACTTTTAAAGTCAGAAGACTTTAAAAGATGGTATTCCGGAGAAGTAGAAGAGAAATATGTATATCACTTTAAAAAGAATCTTCCTACTCCTGAGTTCTTCAATATTCGTTTCTCCTTTAGAGATTCTCTAAAAAGTTTGAAACCTCAATTCCTGCCCACTAGCGTCGTAAATCCAATTCAAATGAATCTGGTTTTCGTTGATCTGTACGCACGTGCCACTGCAGCATGTAAAGGTGATTTCGACAAACTCTTTGTTCCTTTTCGCTGTATTGCCTCCGACGTATACAATAAGAAGCAATTAATCATGAAAGAAGGCGATTTAGGAGATGCTGTCAGAGCATCAATGAGTTTTCCGTTCATGTTCAAGCCCATCGAGATTGATAACGTATTAGCCTATGATGGGGGAATTTATAATAATTTTCCGACAGATGTCATGAAGAACGATTTTCATCCGGATATTATTATCGGAAGTGTCGTTTCGGCTAATCCCACTAAACCTAAAGAAAATGATCTCATGAGCCAGATTGAAAATATGGTAATGCAGAAAACTGACTACTCTATTCCGGATTCAATGGGGATTTTGATGACATTTATACGTGCCAATCATCGTCGCCTGACGTGCTGCTGCCACACCTTGGGCATCCAGCGTCACTGTCATTTCCTCACCGTTCGGAAGGGTCATTTGTGCAGTGCCGTCATTGTTCATTTGCAGCAATTCTGTGCTGACACCATCGGCAACAACATTCCAAGTATTCAACTCTTTGTTGTAAATGAGCTCCATAGAAGCAGTCTCACCTTCCTTGGTGATAGAATAACCGTTTTCAAGTGTCTCTACCAGATAGTCACCGTTTTCGCCTTTTACTTTCTTTACATCACCAATGCTGGCCATAGGGTTTGAACCACTCCAGAATTCGATGGAGTTGATGACCAACGCATCGGCCAGATAGCAAACGCCATATACCGGGATAATATTGAATGCCAAATAAACCAGTTCGTTTACAAACTTGGTACCAATACCTTGATTCCAGCTGACCAGTTTACTATGCAGTCCAAAAGAACCGATACAAGAACTGAAAAGAAACGAGCCGCAAATCATTACGGTCGCAGCCATCTTCAAATTGAACTTTTTCATAATCACTCTTTTTTATTTTACTGTGTTTAATTAGCTTTATAGCTCATCGAGTTATTTTAAGCATCCGCAAATATAGGATTTTTTACGAAAAAACATCCTATTTGAGCTTAAAATCTGTTTTCAGTAAAACGGAAGTGTCTATTTATGAGCTTTTTGAGAAAGAGCCTTTCCGATCCAACGGTCAACAGCAAACTTGCCCGGACCTATGATATACATCAATATGAACACTACCAGGTATACAAAAGCCAACTCTTTCGTGGCAAACGGGTCATTGCCGTGAATTACAAAAAAGGCAACAACCATTGTAAACATCATTGGTATCATAGCCAAACGATAGAGAAAACCTATAATGAATGCCATGGAACATGCCAATTCACCGAAGATAGCCAGTCCTAAAGACAGCGGGCTGCCTACACCCAATGGGTCTGGGAAAACGGCCGACAGCTCTTGAAAGTTAGTCCACTTCTGGATGCCGTGGTTCATTAATAATATACCGAATACAATTCTTGCAATCAATAGTATAGCAGATGTTGCCGTTCCGTCCGGTTTGACAGGAAATAAAAGTCGTTTTAACATATTCATTCGTTTTTAAGTTCGTATATGAACTATAACAAATATTACTCAATAAAAGTTTACTCCCGCTTCAAGGGTTTGATGATAATCCGTAAAGACGGGTCATAGGTAAAGTAACTCCACATCCAGTCTACGAAGATGAAAAGACGGTTCTTTACACCCACAATACTCATCAAATGGATGAATAGCCACACAGCCCATGCCGGAAAACCGCCAAAACGCAGTTTCCTAAGCTCGACTACGGCATGATTGCGGCCAATGGTCGCCATGGAGCCTTTGTTTTGATATATAAACGGCTGCAACGGCAGGCCTGTTTCTGCACGCTGCAAGTTCCTTATCAAGTTGCGGGCCTGCTGGATGGCTGGTTGCACCACTTGCGGGTGTCCTTTGGGATACTCCTCAGAAATCATAAGGGCCGTATCCCCGATAGCGAAAATATTGGGATATTGAGAAAGACGGTTATAAGTGTCCACCTTCAAGCGGTTTCCCGGTCCATAGGCATCGGCAGGCAATCCTTGAAGGCTGTTTGCCTTGACACCGGCCACCCAGAATACATTTTTGGTATCGATGGCAGTCCCGTCATTCAATGCCAATTGATAATTCTCGTATCCCATCACCCGTTGGTTCAATTTGATTTCCACATCACGCTTCTTCAGATAATCGGCCACTTCTTTGGAAGACTCTTCTGAAAAAGCAGACAAGAGCCGGGAAGAGCCATCCAACAAGATGATACGCATCTCATTGATATTCAAGTCCGGATAGTCTTGAGGAAGGACAAACTTCCTCATCTCGGCCAAAGCACCAGCCAACTCTATTCCCGTAGCTCCACCGCCTACAATGGCAAAGGTCATCAGACGCCTGCGCTCTTCTTTATTACCGGTGTTCTGGGCTTGTTCAAAACTATCCAATATCTGGTTTCGGTTGAACAAGGCTTCCGAAGTATTCTTTAGTGCCATGGTCTGTTTCTCCAGCCCGTCGTTTCCAAAATAATTTGTGTTGCAGCCGGTGGCAATGACCAAATAGTCGTATGCCAGCGTGCCGATGGAAGTCTCCAGCAGATTGTGTTCCGGGAAGACTTGCTGTGCTTCACAAATACGTATATGGAAATGCTCTCTTTTTTTGAAGATTTTTCGGTATGGGAATGATATGGCACTCGGTTCAATACCTGCTGTGGCCACTTGATAGAGTAACGGTTGGAAGATGTGATGGTTATTCTTATCCAGTAAAACTATCTGAAACTTGTTGCTTTTCAATTTTCGTGCCAGCTTTAATCCGCCAAAGCCGCCGCCTACGATTACTAGTCGTTTCTGTCCCTCTTTATCGGGAATGTCCATTGCTGTTTTCATAATTCAATATCATGTTGTTCTTTGTAATATTAAAATAACAGTATAAATCGAGGAAAGTTCTATAAATGATGTAGTTAAAAAGAGTGAACCCCACATGCAATGTAGAAATGAACATTAAAAGAGAAAAATTGGAAACAAAAAGAACAGTAACATTGTTGTAATGAAGAACATAAAAACTAACTTTGCCACGGAAGTTTTCTACAAGTAAATGGACACTAAATTGACAAAATGGATATTACCAATATTGATGCTGATTACAGAAACGGCTGTTCATGCACAAACACACCTTGCAGAAGCAAAAAACTCTGTGGACTCAATTTCTACGTATCCGATAGACTCGCTTCCCAAGAAACGCAGTTTTTTCGGAAAAATTTTGAATTACTTCAACGATGCCAACAAAGAAAAGAAAAACAAGAAATTTGATTTCAGCATTATAGGCGGGCCTCATTATTCCAGTGACACCAAATTTGGAATCGGACTGGTGGCGGCAGGACTCTACCGTACCGACCGGAACGATAGTATTCTCCCTCCGTCCAATGTCTCTCTGTATGGGGATGTCTCCACAGTGGGATTCTATTTGCTGGGAGTACGTGGAAACCATCTGTTTCCCCAAGACAAATACCGGTTGAACTACAATCTGTATTTCTATTCTTTCCCAAGCCTTTACTGGGGACAAGGATATGACAATGGAGCCAATGATGACAATGAGAGTGAATACGATCGCTTTCAGGCGCAGGTTAAGGTGGACTTCATGTTCCGGATGGCACGTAACTTTTATATCGGTCCGATGACAGCATTTGATTACGTGTATGGACATGACTTTGAAAAACCGGAATTATGGAAAGGAATGAAAGCGCGTAGCACCAACGTGAGCTTGGGGTTTTCCTTGTTGTATGATTCACGCGATTTTCTGACAAATGCCTATAAAGGATATTACCTACGGATAGACCAGCGCTTCAGTCCGGCCTTTTTGGGAAATAAATATGCATTCAGCAATACGGAACTGACGACCAGCTATTACCAGTCCGTGTGGAAGGGTGGGGTGTTGGCAGGCCAGTTCCATACTCTGCTGAACTACGGAAATCCGCCCTGGGGACTGATGGCAACATTGGGAAGTTCCTATTCTATGCGTGGCTATTATGAGGGGCGCTACCGTGACAAGTGTGCAATGGATGCCCAGCTGGAACTACGCCAACATGTATGGAAGCGAAATGGAGTTGCCGTATGGGTAGGGGCGGGAACCATATTCCCGAATTTCTCGGAATTGGAGGCCAGGCATATTCTTCCTAATTATGGTTTCGGCTACCGCTGGGAGTTCAAAAAGAGAGTAAACGTACGTTTGGATTTAGGTTTTGGCAAACACCAGACCGGATTTATATTCAATATCAATGAAGCTTTTTAGAGACATAAAAAAATGGTTCGACAATCAGGAACATTTGTTCTATCTGTTTCTGGTCATTCTGATAGTGCCCAATGTAGTGCTATGCTTTACAGAACCCATATCATGGACGGCAAAGATATGTAATATCCTGCTACCCCTTTCTATATATTATGCTGTAATGGCTTGGTCGAGAAACTGTGGCAGGACATTCTGGCTGCTATTTCCGTTCATCTTCTTCGGAGCCTTCCAGCTTGTATTGCTGTATCTTTTCGGTCAGTCCATTATCGCAGTGGATATGTTTCTGAATCTGGTGACAACCAATTCGAGCGAGGCGCTGGAACTGCTGGACAATCTGATACCTGCCATCGTTATTGTGGTAGTGCTCTATATACCTGCATTAATTCTGGCAACCATATCCATTGTACACAAACGCAGACTGTCCGAAGCATTCATCCGGCAAGCTCGCCGTCGCACTCTGTATGTGTTGTCTGCCGGAATATTATCCTTAGGCACTGCTTATTTGACAGATAACCGGTATGAGCCGAAATCCGAACTGTATCCTGCCAACGTATGCTACAACATAGCACTTGCTTTTCAACGGACGGCCCAGACGCGGAATTATCACAAGACCTCTAAAGATTTTACCTTTCATGCTAGAAGTACTCATCAGGCTGATGAAAGGGAAGTATATGTAATGGTGGTGGGAGAAACCTCACGGGCATGCAACTGGGCTTTGTACGGCTACGAACGGGAGACTAACCCGGGACTGTCGGGCATTGGCGGACTGACAGCTTTCAGCCATGTGCTGACAGAATCAAACACTACCCACAAGAGTGTTCCGATGTTGCTGTCGCCGGTCAGTGCTTCCAGTTTTGATTCCATCTATTATCAGAAAGGGATTATCACAGCATTCAAGGAAGCCGGTTACCAGACCGCCTTTTTCTCGAACCAGCGTTATAACCACTCATTTATAGACTTCTTCGGCAAAGAAGCCGACACGTATGATTTCATTAAAGAAGATGTGGGGGATTCCAATTACAACCCCTCTGATAACGAACTGTTGAAACTGGTAGCAAAAGAACTGGGCAAAGGAGTTTCCAGGCAATTTATAGTTCTCCACACTTACGGTTCTCATTTCAATTATAAAGAGCGCTATCCGGCAGAGCAGGCTTTCTTCCTGCCGGACATGCCCGTTGATGCGGAAGTGAAATACAAAGACAACCTGATTAATGCCTATGACAATTCTATCCGCTACACGGATAATTTTCTGGTTCGTCTGATAGATATGCTTCAAGAACAACATGTCAATTCTGCCCTGATATACTAGACCAGGGAGCCGATGCTATCCCTCCCTGGTCTTGAGATCTATCCAAGCAAACGAAAAGTTTTTCGTGATCGCCAAGAAATTCAGCTCACCGCAAAGGAATACGAGATACTTCTATTGCTTGCGGCCAACAAGGGACATGTGCTTACATACAGCCAAATCTACGAGAAGGTA
>OGYS01001982.1_pt1 | contig 10907 bp, 9 predicted proteins | sample 1576611 | NCBI WGS metagenome assembly OGYS01 (sample SAMEA3541571, study PRJEB24748) | human gut metagenome | biome: human gut; feature: human-associated habitat; material: faeces | place: China | collected 2012
CCGTCAGCTGTGGGAGGAAGGCCCTGGCAGCTGCCGCCCCGGCTACGGCAAGTATGACCGTGCGCTGGGCATCCAGTATATGCTGGGCGTCTGGGACCTGCTGGACCGTCTGGACGAAGAGAAGAAGAAGGGCTGATATATCATGAAGCTGACTGATATTAAGAACGGCAATCTGTCCGCCGAGTGGGCAGAAAAGGGCTACGAGCTGCCCAAGTTCGATATTGAGGCCGTCAAGGCCAAGACCCACGCAGAACCCACCTGGGTCCACTTCGGTGCCGGCAACATCTTCCGCGCATTCCCGGCTGCCATCCTGAACGACGCCCTGAACAGCGGCAAGTATGACCGCGGCGTCATCGTGGCCGAGAGCTTCGACTACGAGATCATCGACAAGGCTTATCAGCCCTACGACAACCTGAGCCTGCTGGTCTGCCTGAAGTCCACCGGCGACATCGAGAAGAAGGTCATCGCCTCCGTCACCGAGAGCCTGAAGGCTGACTACTCCTTCGGCGCTGACTGGGCTCGTCTGGTCGAGATCTTCCAGGCACCCAGCCTGCAGATGATCTCCTTCACCATCACCGAGAAGGGCTACGGCGTCGCTCCTGCTGACCTCGAGTGCGGCCTGACCCCCGTTCTGGCTATGGGCAAGGTCACTGCTTTGCTCTACGAGCGCTTCAAGGCCGGTGCTCTGCCCCTGACCGTCCAGAGCATGGACAACTGCTCTCACAACGGCGATAAGGTCAAGGCCGCAGTCTTTGCCTACGCTTCCAAGTGGGTCGAGCAGGGCCTGGTCCCCGCCGAGTTCCTGGCCTACGTCAAGGACGAGACCAAGATCACCTTCCCCTGGAGCATGATCGACAAGATCACTCCCCGCCCGGATGCCAAGGTCCAGAAGATGCTGGCTGACGACGGTTTTGAGGACAACTACACCATCGTCACCGAGAAGCACACCTTCACCGCTCCCTTCGTCAACGCCGAGGAGACCCAGTACCTCTGCATCGAGGACCACTACACCAATGGCCGTCCTCCGCTGGAGCTGGGCGGTGTCCTCTACTGCGACCGCGAGACCGTCGATAAGATCGAGAAGATGAAGGTCTGCACCTGCCTCAACCCCCTGCACACCGCCATGTCCATCTACGGCTGCATGCTGGGCTACACCCTCATCTCCGCTGAGATGGCTGATGAGGATCTGCGCAGCTTCATCCAGAAGATCGGCTACATCGAGGCGATGCCCGTCGTCGTTGACCCCGGCGTTCTGAACCCCTACGAGTTCATCGGCGCTGTCATCAATCGCCGTCTGCCCAACCCCTTTATGCCCGACGCTCCTCAGCGTATCGCCACCGATACCTCCCAGAAGCTGGCGATCCGCTTCGGCGAGACCATCAAGGCTTACGAGGCGCGCGGTCTGGACAAGTCCAATCTCGTGCTGATCCCACTGGTGCTGGCAGGCTATGCCCGCTACCTGACCGGTCTGGACGACAACTGCCAGCCCTTCGAGATCTCCACTGACCCGCTGCTGGCTGAGCTGCAAGCCATCGTGGCTCCCCTGAAGGTGGAAGCTGGCGAGCAGGACTTCTCCTGCCTGAAGGCTCTGTACAGCCGCACCGATGTCTTCGGCGTGGACCTGTACGCCGTCGGTCTGGGCGAGAAGATCGAGTCTATGGCCAAGGAGCTGTTCGCAGGCCCCGGCGCTGTCCGCGCTACCCTGCACAAGTACGTCAAGGCCCGCTGATCTAAGCGTTCCTTGACTTCACAAGCCATTTCCGCACCCATGCTGCGTTTTGCTTTGCCGCAGCATGGGTTTTTATTATGTCTTTTTCCGGCACAGGAAAAGCCGCCGGGCCTTGCGGCCCGACGGCTTTTCTTATGATAGGAGGATCAAAAATGATCGTAGACTATCTTATTCAGTTCAGGATGGTCTGCTCGGTCTCGACGTCGAACAGGTGGACCTTGTGGGGATCGAAGGCAACGCGGACGGTGTCTCCGTTGCGGGCCTTGGAGGTGGGAGCGACGCGGGCGGTCATCTTGTTGCCTTTGTACTCCAGGTACAGGTAGATCTCAGCGCCCATCATCTCAGAGACATCGACCTTAGCATCCAGCTGGCAGTCGGTGTGCTTTGCCATGAACTCGGGCTCATCGTCGATGTCCTCGGGACGGATGCCCATCTTGACCTTCTTGCCGACGTAGGAATCCAGCTTGCCGTCAGCGGTCTTCTCCTTGGGCAGGGGGATGAGGTCGCCGCCCAGATCGACGCTGTACTGGTCGCCCTTCTTGACGATGGTGCCGTCCAGGAAGTTCATCTGAGGGCTGCCGATGAAGCCTGCGACGAACATGTTGCAGGGCATATCGTACAGGTTCTGCGGGGTATCGACCTGCTGGATGATGCCGTCCTTCATGACAACGATACGGTCGCCCATGGTCATAGCCTCGGTCTGGTCGTGGGTAACGTAGATGAAGGTGGTAGCCAGCTTCTTGTGCAGCTTGATGATCTCGGTGCGCATGGAGGTACGCAGCTTAGCGTCCAGGTTGGACAGAGGCTCGTCCAGCAGGAAGACTGCCGGGTTACGAACCATTGCACGACCCAGAGCGACACGCTGGCGCTGACCACCGGACAGAGCCTTGGGCTTGCGGTCCAGCAGGTGCTCGATCTCCAGGATCTTAGCAGCCTCATGGACGCGGCGGTCGATCTCGTCCTTCGGGGTCTTACGCAGTTCCAGACCGAAAGCGATGTTCTTGTAGACGGTCATGTGGGGGTACAGAGCGTAGCTCTGGAAGACCATGGCGATGTCGCGGTCCTTCGGGGGAACGTCGTTGATGAGGCGGCCGCCGATGTACATCTCGCCCTTGGAGATTTCCTCCAAACCGGCGATCATGCGCAGGGTAGTGGACTTACCACAGCCAGAGGGGCCGACGAAGATGATGAATTCCTTGTCCTGGATCTCCAGGTTGAAATCGGTGACGGAAGGAGCCGTAGCACCGGGGTAGATCTTGTAGATATGCTGGCAGCTGATAGAAGCCATAAAGCTTTTTCCTCCATTGATGTTGTTGCACTCAAAGGCTCAGCTTGACGATGAGCCGTTTCATTGCTATTATAATAGCAGATTATTTTGTGTTATAAAATAGCATTTTATTGATTTGAGGTGTCAGATATTGATTTACTCTCCCAGCACGACTGCCGCCCTCGGCATCGTGGAGGATGCCCAGCCGGAAGAGCCCCTCACCCTGCGGGGCGAAGGGCTCTGGGTCTGCCTCATTTCCAGCGGAAAATGTGTCGTCTCGCTGTCCGATCCCGAACTGATGCCGGCCGGTTCTGCCCTGTTGCTGCCGCCCCAGAATGCCGCAGCGGGCCATCTCGTGCTGAGCCGGGGGCCGCTGACCCTCGTGCCGGAAAACGAGTGCCATCTGCTCTGCGTCCAGCTCACCGGGCAGGCAGCGGAACAGTTCCTCGCAGGGCTTTCCGAAATGCCCTTCCTTGCCCGGGGCGAGACCTGCCCGGCGGCGGCAGAGCTGATGGGGCGCCTTGCCGAAGAGCGGGACGCCTCGGAGCGGGTGCGCAGTCAGCTGGCCTTCGCGCTGCTGTGCGAGCTCTCAGACGCCGACAGCGCCGCCCCTGCCCTGCCCCCGCTGGTGGCCGTCGCCATCGAGGACATCCGCAGGAACTACGCCGGGCTCTACGGCGTGGAAGAGCTGAGCGAGCGGCTGGGTGTCTCCAAGAGCCACCTCGTCCGGGCCTTTACGGCAGCGCTGGGCGTCTCGCCGGGGCGGTACCTCACCAACGTCCGCATAGAAGCCGCCATGCGTCTGCTGCTCCACCGGGAGTACACGCTGGACGTCATCGCCAGCCTCTGCGGTTTCTCGGGGGCCAACTACCTCTGCCGCGTCTTCAAAAAAACGACCGGCCAATCTCCCACGCAGTGGCGGGCGATGGCCGGTCGGAGCGCACTGCCCGAGCTTTCGCCCGAGCAGCAGCGGTTGGAACAGGAATTGTTTATTTAACGCTTTTTCCGCTTCAGCAGGAAGAGGGTCAGGCAGGCCGTGATGGCCTCAGAGGCCGGGAACGCGGCCCAGACGCCGTTCATCCCGAAGAGGGCGCTCAGCACCAGAGAGCAGGCCACGATGGCCACGATGCCGCGGGAAAGCGACGTCGCAGAAGCCTCTGCGGGGCGGTCCACCGCGCCCAGATAGCCGGCGGCCACGATATTGAAGCCCGCGAAGAAATAGCCGAGGAAGTAGATGCGCATCCCGCTGAAGGCATACTGCGCCATGAGGGCCGAGTTCTCACTGTTGAAGACCGCGACGATCGGCCCGGTGAACCCGAACAGAACTGCATACAGTGCCGCCGCCAGCGCAAGCGCTGTTCCGCTGCCCAGCAGCAGGAGCTTGCGGGCACCGGCGGCATCGTTTTTGCCGTAGCACCTGCTGACCAGCGGCTGTGCTCCCTGGGCCACGCCGTTGAAGATAGCGGTCGCCACCAGCGCGTAGTTCGCCACGACGCCGTAAGCCGCCACGGCCACATTGCCCGCCAGACGCAGGAGCAGCAGGTTGAAGACGGTGGTGGTCACGCCGGAGGACATCTCTCCCACGAAGCCCGAGACGCCCAGCTGGCAGCTCTGGGCCAGCAGCTTCGGCGAGGGCAGCTGCCGCACAAAGCGGACGGTGCTGCTCTTTTTGAAGAAGTGGCGGCTGCAGATCGCAATGCTCAACACCGGCGAGACTGCCGTCGCCAGCGCCGCGCCGGGCAGGCCGAGGCCCATGGGGAACATGAAGATGTAATCGAACACCACGTTGAAGAGGCTTCCGCAGAGGGTCGCCACCATGGCCAGTGAGGGGTCGCCGTCGTTGCGGACAAAAGCCGAGACGATGTAGTTGCACATGAAGAAGGGCGTGAACAGCAGGAAGATGCGGGCGTACCCCACGCCCAGTGCAACGATTTCCGCGTCGCCGCCCATGAACCGCAGCAGCACCTCGGGGCAGAAGACTCCCGCCAGCATGAAGGGCAGGGCGAACACCAGCGCCCAGAGCAGGGCGTTGGAGAAATAGCGCTCCGAGCGCTCGTCGCCCTGCGCCCGGAGGATGGCGTAGCGGGTGGCCGCACCAAGGCCCAGCATGGAGCCGATGGCGAAGATGAAGTTGTAGATGGGCAGACAGAGGTTCAGCAGAGCCACACCGCTGGTGCCTGACGCCTGCGAGATGAAATAGGTATCGGCCAGGATGTAGCAGGACGTACCCAGCAGGCCGAAGATGTTCTGGCTGACGTATTTGAAATACTGTTTGGTAAGGCTCATGTTCTCCTCGTCAAATGTCACATTTTTATCATTCAAATTTTAGATATACTGCCATATTGCGTCAGTTTATCACAATCCGACCGAAGCTGTCAAGCTCTCCATTTGCACAAACGCCCGGATGGGTGTATACTGTAGTTTGTTTTTGAAAACAGGCAGAAGGGAGGGTGCATCATGCCGGGCAAGACTTTATACTGTCTGGGCGAAGCGTGGCTGGAATTGAACAGCACCGCGCCGCTGGCGTCGGCAAAGACGTTTTCTCCCTGCATGGGTGGAAGCGCCGTCTCGCTGGCACTGGCTTATGCCGCACAGGGCGGCAGAGCCTCTCTTTTAACGCAGCTTGGCGAGGATGCTTTCGGACACCGCATCGCGGACGCTTTATCTACTGCCGGTGTAGACATCAGCCGGGTCTGCTTCACCTCCCGCGCCCCCACGCCGCTGCTGTTCGACGGCGGCGGCGAACAGCTAGGCTGCCGCACCCGTTCTTCGGAGCTGCTCTATGCACCCGAACAGCTGGGCGCTGACTGGGCCGCAGATGCTGAAATGCTGGCCTTTTCCAGCGCCTGCCTCGTGGACAGCCCCTGCCGCTACACCCATCTTGCCGCGCTGGACACCGCCCGCACCGCCGGTGTGCCGGTCTGCTTTGTTCCCTCTCTCCGCCCTGCCCTCTGGCCCGGCGAGAAGACCCTGCGGGACACGGTACTGCAGTTTCTCCCCTTCGCAGACATCCTCGTCCTCACCGCCGACGAGATGGAGCTTCTGCTGGACACCCGGGAGTATCAGGTCGGACTGTTTGCCCTGCTGCGGGGGCATACGCAGCTGGTGGTGCTTGAGACAGAAAAGGGCGTCCACGCCTTTACCCGGGCGGCGCACGCATTCCTGCCCGGGCTTTCCGCCCCGCCCGAAGAGCTGTCCGCACGGCTGCTGTATCAAATCTCTCAGCAGGAGCTGACCCTGAAAAAGCTCATGAAATGCAGTGCTCCGGCACTTCAGACACTTCTATAACGCCGGAAAGCCCCCGCCTTTGCAGGCGGGGGCTTTCCGTTTATTCTGTCATCCGGAGGAGAATGAGCTGATCAGTGAATGAACACCGGGCCAAGCGGGTTGGTGATGGGGCTGACGTAGCCGCCCAGCAGCTTCGGGATCGCAAGGCTGATGTCAGGCACATAGGTCAGCAGCAGCAGAGCGATGAACATGCACAGATAGAACGGGAGAGTAGCCTTGACGACCTTCTCCATGGGGCGCTTCGCAACGGCAGAGCCGATGAACAGAACCGCGCCGACAGGGGGAGTCAGCAGGCCGATGCCGCAGTTCAGGACCATGATGATACCGAACTGGATGGGGTCGATGCCGATGGAGGTCGCGATGGGCAGCAGGATGGGGGTAGCGATCAGGATGATGGGAGCCATATCCATGATGCAGCCCAGCACCAGGATGATGAGGTCGATGAGCAGTGCGATGATGTAGGGGTTGCTGGTGACGCTGGTGATGGCGTTTGCAGCCAGATCAGGCACATGCAGCATGGTCAGGCAGTTGCCGAACACTGCAGAGGTGGCGATCAGGATGAGGACGATGGACAGAGTGTTGACGCACTCGTCCAGAGCGTACCAGACGCCCTTCCAGTCGAGGCCCTTGTAGACGAAGACGGAGACCAGCAGAGAGTAGATAACTGCGATAGCAGCGGACTCGGTAGCAGTGAACACACCGCCGACAACGCCGAACACGACGATGACGACTGCGGCCAGAGCCCAGATGGAGGTACCCAGCTGCTTGATGAAGCCTTTGATGGTGAAGGGAGAGCCCTTGGGATAATTCTCTTTAACAGAGATGATGTAGGAGCCGATCATCAGGACGATGGCCAGCAGAGCACCGGGCAGGTAGCCAGCCAGGAACAGGCTGCCCACGGAAATGCCGCCAGCGGTGGTGGCGTAGATGACCATGTTGTGGCTCGGGGGAACCAGCAGGCCCTCGCAGGAGGAGGTGATGGTGACAGCGGTGGAGAAGTCGGCGTCGTAGCCCTGATCGACCATCATGGGGATCATGATGGAGCCGATGGAGGCGGTATCTGCAGAAGCAGAACCGGAAATGCCGCCGAAGAAGTAGGAAGCAACGATGTTGACCATTGCCATGCCGCCGCGCATCCAGCCGACGCAGGCATCAGCCAGAGCGATCAGCTTTTCGGAGATGCCGCCGCTGCCCATGAGGACGCCCATGGTGATGAAGAAGGGGACGGCCATCAGGCTGAAGGACGAAATGCCCTTGACCATCAGACGGCAGACATCGGTCAGCGCCTGACCCTGCACCATCAGGCAGAGCACGCTGGACAGGCCAACGGCGTATGCGATGGGGAAACGCAGGAAGATCATGACGAAGAAGCTGACAAGAAGGACAACGATTGCCAGTGTCTGGACTGTCATATTAGTTCTCCTCCTTTACAAAAAAGCTCTTGATGTGATTGTACAGCGCCTCGATCTCGAAGATGATCATGGCGATGCCGGCCAGAGGCACCGGGAAGTACATCCAGAAACGGCTCAGCCAGGGCATCGAGACATAGAAGCCGCGGCCGCCCAGGGTGGTGGCGTAGTTCCAGCCCACCACCAGCATGATGAGGCCGAGGATGCAGACTGCCAGATCGGCGAGGATGTCCAGCACCTTGACGGCGATCTTGGGCAGATAGACGTCAAATGCGGTCATGCGGATGTGTGCGCCGCGGCGGATGGCCAGAGCGGCACTCAGCACGGCCATATAGCTCATGCAGGTCAGCACGACCTCTTCCGTCCATGCGGGGTCCGGGATGAACGGGACGTAACGACCAATGACCGACATGGTGGTGATGAGAATATCTGCGATCAGCAGCAGCTTGCAGATAAACAGGACCACTTTGTAGGTGACGTCGTACGCCGGCTTGATCTTATCCAGAGTGGTAAAGATTTTCGGCATAGGATCTCCTCCATACTCTTATAAAAAGCCCGGCGGGTCTGCGGGCGTATCCCGTAGTCCCCCGCCGGGCTATGTACTACTTCAGGATAAAGGCTCTTTTATCAGGCCTTCATATCCAGCAGCTGCTGATACAGCTCAGCCTGATCGGAAGTGTTCTCGCTGATGACCTTAGCGCAAGCCTCCTGCCAGGGAGCCTTATCGGGGACATCGACGACGTTGCAGCCGGAAGACTTCAGCTCGTCGAGGACCTTGTTCTCAGCGGTCTCGGACAGGTCAGCGTTGAAGGCCTGCGTATCCGCAGCAGCCTCCATGACGGCAGCCTGCTGGTTCTCAGTCAGCTTGTTCCAGGCGTTGTCGGTGATGACAGCCTGCACAGCGCCCAGAGTATGGCCGTCGAGGATCAGGTTGTTAGCGACCTCGGGGAAGGCGTTGGACTTGTAGTTTGCGATGGGCTGCTCAGCGCCATCGACAACGCCGGTCTGCAGTGCGCTGTACAGCTCGCCGAAGGAGACGACGGTGGGGTTAGCGCCCAGACCCTCGACCATGCCGTTCATGACGGGGTCGTTGGACACGCGCAGCTTCAGGCCCTTGAAATCAGCGATGCCGGAAACGGGCTTGACAGTGAAGAAGTGACGGAAGCCCTCCTCGCCGTAGAAGATACCACGAACGGGCAGGCCCAGCTCCTGGGGCTCGTTCAGGAACTCAGGTGCCAGCTCGCTGTTGGCGAAGTTCCAGAAGTGTGCGCGGTTCTCGAAGGTGAAGGGGATGGACAGCAGCTTGGACTTGTTGCAGCCGTAGCTGGTCAGTGCGAAAGCGGAGATACGGCTGATGTCGATGGAGGTGGAGCCGCCGAGGATAGCGTCCAGAACGTCGTTCTCAGAGCCCAGAACGCCGGAAGCCTGCACATCGACGACGACGGAGCCGCCGGTCAGCTCCTCGACCTTCTCCTTGAAGTGAGAACCGGTCTGGCCGACGATGGTATCCAGCGGGTTGACCTCGGCGTAGACCAGAGTCACCTTCGGGTCGGAAGCAGCAGCTGCGGCATCACCGGCGGGAGCGGTGGAAGCTGCAGCAGAGGTAGCGGTAGAAGCAGCAGTGCTGTTGCTGGAGCCACCGCAGGCGGTCAGTGCCAGAGCAGCGGCGGAAACACCGGCTGCTGCCAGAAAGCTACGACGAGAAATCTTCTTCATGATAAAATCCTCCTTAGATTTTCCTCATTCAGGGCGGTGCGCTCTGCACGGGTCGCACACCGTCCGTTCATTTACTGTACACACTTTAGCAAAAATTTTAAGTCAGAACAAGGGCTTATGAAAAATGTCCTGTTTTTCAAAAAAATGTGAGAAACACTTTTGTGCAGTTCTTACAAGTCACAGTGCGGTTTATTCAGCACACTGTCCAACGAGATGAATACAATGTAATATCTCTTGCACTTTTCAGGCTTCGCGGATGCGCTGGATGAGGCGGCTCTGCTCCTCAAAAGCCGCGTACATAGGCTCGACTGCCGCCCGGAAGCGGGCTTTCTCGGCGGCGGAGAGGGTCGTCACCTCCACGCCCCATTCCCGCATATGCTTCTCGGCGCTGGCCTCCCGCTCCGCCCAGAGGCGGCGTTCGGTCAGAGCGCTCTCCTTTCCGCAGGTGCGGATGATGTCCGGGAAGCGCTCGTCCAGCTCTGCCAGCTTTTCCATCGCGGCCTCGCTGGCCAGCTGCAGCTCCGGCACACGGGTGTGCTCATCCTTTAAGAAATAGGGGGCCACCTCGTAGTGGCCCATGGCCTCATAGCTGGGCCAGTTGTTTTCCGCGCCGTCTATCTCGGCGTTGTGCAGGGCTGCATAGACCCGGCTGTAGACCACCTGCGCGGGCTTTGCGCCGAGGTCCAGTATCATCTCGCTCATCATGTCCGACTCCTGCACCCGGAGCGTCAGCCCCGCGAGGTCCGCCAGCGTCTCCACCTTTTCGCGGGTGTAGAAGCTGCGGACACCGGCGTCGAACCACGACAGGCCCACGAGGTCCATCGCGCCGAGGCCGGAGAGGAATTCATCGCCGATCTCACCGTCCAGCACCCGCCACATCTGGGGCGCGTCGGTATAGAGAAAAGGCAGCTGCAATACGCTCAGGGCCGGCAGATATTCGGCCAGCTGGCTCAGAGAGACGCGGGCAAAGTCGATGCCGCCGTACTGCATCTGCTCGATGACGCTCTGTTCGGCCCCCAGCTCCCCGCCGCTGTAGACCACGACTTTGACTCTCCCCTCCGTCCGCTCGGCCACGAGGTCGGCGAAGGCCAGAGCGGCCTGAGTGGTGGGATAATCCTCGGGCTGGTTCTCGGCGTAGCGCAGGATGAGCTCCGGTCCGGTGTACTCTTCCGTCTTGCTGCAGCCCACAGCGCCCAGCGCCGTACAGGCGGCCAGCGTCAGCACACTGCGGCGGGAAATCATCCGCCCGCTCACAGCCCGGCCTCCGGGTCGGCCTTTGCCTTCTGGCCGGCCTGACGGCGGTACTGGGTGGGAGTCATGCCGGTGCGTTTCTTGAACGCCCGGGCGAAGTAGCTGGCGTCCTCGTAGCCCACCATCGACGCCACCTCTGCCGAGGAGCGGAAGGGGTCGGCCAGTAATTCCTTTGCCGCGTTGATGCGCAGCTCGGTGAGGCAGTCGAGGAAGTTCATCTTCTGGTACTTCTTGAACTGCGCCGACA
>OGYS01001988.1_pt1 | contig 10873 bp, 10 predicted proteins | sample 1576611 | NCBI WGS metagenome assembly OGYS01 (sample SAMEA3541571, study PRJEB24748) | human gut metagenome | biome: human gut; feature: human-associated habitat; material: faeces | place: China | collected 2012
TTCCGTCAACCGATCATCCTCTGTACTAGGTCGCATACTGCCGGAAGGATGGTTGTGACAAAGCGCCATAGCAACAGCCCGCTTCAGTAAAGCCTCCCTCAAAATACAACGGACATCTACCGCTGTAGATACCAATCCTCCGGAACTTATTCTTATGCGGTCAATCACTTTGGAAGCCTGATTCAACAACAATACCCAGCATTCCTCTGTAGGCAAATCACACATCAACGGATAAAAATATTGATAAACATCACGGGAGCTGAGAATGACCTTACGTTCTTTTCCTTCTTCCTCCTTTCGGCGCTTTCCCAATTCGGAAGCCGCCAAAATGGTGATAGCTTTGGCAGGACCTATTCCTTTATAGTGACACAGTTCATCTACGGTGGTTTTGCCCAATTCATTCAAACTATTATGATAATCACTCAACACTTTACGCATTAACTCCACAGCAGAATCCTCCGTATTTCCCGAACCTATCAGAATAGCAAGCAACTCAGCATCCGAAAGTGTCCCCACTCCATGCAACATCATCTTTTCACGAGGACGATCTTCTTCCGCCCATTGGTTTATGGTTAGTTTTTCTGCCATCTTTCTTTATTTTCCCCGCCATAAAGACGCATAAAAAGTCCATCACTTTTAACACCTCTTCATGGTAAAATTCTATTTATAAAAATTCTTCTCAAATGCGGCAAATTCGTTTTTCCCCAACACACAGCGTTTCCACCAGGCCCGCAGGAAACCAGTTCCATAGCCAATCAACTGAATAAAAGAAGCAAGGATGGATAATAATCCTATTTTGAAACTTTTATTTCGCAATGTGGAGTCTACACAAATGATAAGAGCAAAAAGCAGCAGCAAAGACAAACTCCAGCTACAAACCAACGAACATAACAACAGGAATACAATTCCTATAGTAAAAAGTGCCGGTAACAAATGTACAACTTTCAATGATTCAGGATACTTTTTATACAGATTGATACGGGCAATACCCGAATTATGCACTTGCTTGAAAAACTTCTTCAAATCGGTACGACGCTTGTGCCACACCCATGCTTCAGGGAACAACCGACAAGCATATCCCCCTTGAAAGATACGGATACTGAAATCAATATCTTCTCCAAAACGCATCTTAGAAAATCCTCCCAACGCTTTATATACCTCAGCCCGTACCCCCATATTAAAACTACGGGGATAGAATTTATCCATTTTTTTCTTCCCTCCACGGATACCTCCGGTAGTAAAAAACGAAGTCATGGCATAATTTATTGCTTTCTGTATATTGGTAAACGAATCATGAGCACGGTCAGGACCACCAAAAGCATCTGCCTTCTGCCGTTGAAGCTCTGACTCGACAGCCGCCAAATACCCTTCAGGCAAAATGCAATCAGAATCCAATATGATAAGATATTCTCCATGCCCCCGTTCCGCTCCATAATTGCGGGTCTGCCCGGGACCGGAATTGGATTTGAAATAATAACATATATCCAACCGGTCAGCGTAATTATCTACCACTTCCTTGCACGGAACTGATGAACCATCCTCCACTATCAGGACTTCAAAATTCTTATTTGTCTGCCTTGTAAGACTGTTCAATAACTCATCCACCTCTTCAGGACGATTATAAACCGGTATAATAAAAGAATATCTCATTGCTTTATTTTGATTTTATCCATCACAGAGAAGTACAAAGAAACATAAAAAAGGCGGAGCTTGCAACAAGTTCCGCCTTTTTATATGCATATATAAATAGATTATGCTTTCACACGGCCTACATATGAACCGTCACGAGTATCAATTTCAATTGTTTCACCTTCATTAATGAATAAAGGAACACGCACGGTAGCACCCGATTCCACTGTAGCAGGTTTCAACGTATTGGTAGCCGTATCCCCTTTCAGACCCGGTTCGGTATAAGTAATTTTCATCTGCACTTTTACCGGAACATCAGCAAACAATACTGTTTCTGTAGAAGCATCAGAAACCACATCCACCACCATTCCTTCCAACAGGAAGTCTACTCCGTTAATCAAGTCATGAGCAATAGGAATTTGGTCGAATGTTTCCTGATTCATAAAAATATAGTCTGCACCTTCCATATACAAATATTGGTGTGGACGACGTTCCACACGTACATCTTCCAATTTTTCACCGATGTTGAAACGACGTTCCAAAACGTAACCATTAACCACATCTTTCAATTTAGTACGCATGAATGTGTTACCTTTTCCCGGTTTTACATGCAGGAAGTCAATACAGAAATACAATTTGCCGTCCATACGGATAGCTGTTCCGATTTTAATGTCTTGAGCATTAATCATACTTTTCTTCGCTTATATTTGATTATTATTTCAGATTATATTCACTTATAGCTGTGATTTCGAGTACAAAAGTAATGTAAATCAAGAAAAAACGCAAAAAGAAATCACTAAAAATGAGTTATCTCTTTGTTTATTTCAAAAAAGTCACTAATTTTGCAGCCCGTTACTCATGGTGAATAATAACATAAAATAAATATATACAATGAAAAGAACGTTCCAACCCTCTAACAGAAAGAGAAAAAACAAACATGGATTCCGTGAAAGAATGGCAACTGCTAACGGTCGTCGCGTATTAGCCAGCCGTCGTGCAAAAGGTCGTAAGAAATTAACTGTATCTGATGAATACAACGGAAAATAATTCATCTGACCGGAAAAAATAAAAGGAGTGAAGTCGTAGAGACTTTGCTCCTTTTATTTTTCCAACTAAGCCGAACAGCCATGAAAAAGTAACTTAACTTAAATGATCAAATAAGTCAACTGAAACGACCAGGTAAGTTGACTTGCTTGTTCCATACAGTCGGCTTACTGAAAACAGTCTATTTATTTCTCCTTTCTCTCGCCCACTCCATCACATTAGCCGGAGCGCGTTCCGCCAGATATTCCTTCTTCATAAAATCCATATAGGGTGCTACGTGGTCAAAGAATTGATAATATCCCTTACACAAGTAATTCAATCCCGGTTCACCGTCTTTACTTAACATAAAACGATTCTTCGGACATTCCCCATGACAGGCAAACTCATAAGAACAGTTCAGGCACTGCTGTGGCAGACTATTGTGCTTCATCACACCAAAAGTTTCCTGTTCTTTACCATACATCATCTCCACCAAAGTCTTCTGATAAATATTTCCCAATTTATACTCAGGAAAGACAAAATGATCGCAAGCATACACATCACCGTTGAATTCCATCACGGCTGTATGTCCACAATATTTAGCTAATGAACAAACGCCTGGCTGCTGTCCCACCCAATTGGCCAGCGTAGAATCAAACAACTGAATATAGTAATTGCCCACGTCATTCAGTACCCATTCGTCGAAAATAGTACAAAGGAAATTCCCCCACTGCTCGGGAGTAATGGAGAAAGGAGCCAGTTCACCGTCTTTTTGCTTTAATGAAGAAAGCCGAAGACCGTCCGCACGGCTAGACAGTCGCTCGACAATGGGAGTAAACTGTATATAATGACAATCAAGTTCGTCACGAAAGAAACGATAGAAGTCCAACGGATAATCTGCATTATAGTCATTGACCACTGCCATGGCATTCCATTCCACTCCATGCTTTTTCAACAGGTTAATCCCTTTCATTACCTTATAGAAAGAAGGTTGTCCCATCTTGTTCTTCCGGTATTCATCGTGAAATTCCTGAGGACCGTCTATAGAAATGCCTACCAAAAAATTATTCTCACGGAAGAATTCACACCATTCATCTGTCAGCAATGTGCCATTTGTCTGAATGCAATTATCAATGGTTCTACCACCTGCATATTTTTTCTGAAGTTCCAAGGCTTTCTTATAAAAAACTAAAGGACGCATCAAAGTTTCTCCCCCATGCCAGGTAAACAAAACTTGCGGCATGGTTTGCGACTGAATATATTCTTTAATAAATTTCTCCAGTAATTCATCGCTCATCACATGACGCGGCTGTTCCTCATATAACTTGGATTTTTCCAAATAGTAACAATAATCACAGGCCAGATTACAAACCGCACCTACAGGTTTGGTCATTATATATAGCGGCTTTGCAAAAGGAGTTATGGTTGCTTCTTTCATTTGTTTTTCATTTAATTCCTAGTATAAAGAATACAAAGATAAAGCTATTTTTCAATATTCGTTCTTACAGTAACAGGTTTATGCTACCCTCTACCCCCAAAAGGACATTCTTCTTGCCACCCAATCTGTTTCAAATATAAGAGTTCCACCTTGCTTCAAACTCTTGAAACAAAATGAAACTCTGACCCTCTATTTAAAATATCACTTGAAAACGTGTCTGAAACGCACTTAATGACTGATTTTCAAATCCCACTCTATCCGTTATCTTAGTATAAGAGTACCGGAATCTCCATATCATATACTTATTGATATAATAATTGACAGTAAAAGAGACATCGTTCAAACGCCCGCCATAAATATGGGACCGGGTATCCGACATATCAGTATAGTTATATCCGAATACGCATTCCAACGAACCAGAGTCCGGAGTGGCAATACCACAATCCGTCTCTTTTATATGTAAAAACCATCTTTTACTCTCTTCCCAGATACACTAAAAGCACTGATATATCCGCTGGAGATACCCCGGAAATCCGTGATGCCTGTCCCACGGTAGACGGCTGTATCTGATTCAGCTTCTGAACAGCTTCCCGACGCAGGCTCTTTACCTGGCTGTAATCAAAGTTTTCCGGCAGATGCCTGCCTTCCAGCTTCTTAAACTGGGCTACCTGCTGTCTCTGCCTCTTTATGTAGCCCTCATACTTGATTTCAATATTTACCTGCTCCCGCACATCAAATGGAAGATCCGGCCTTTTTTTATCAATTTCCCTGATCTTTTCATAATCCAGCTCCGGCCGGCGCACCAGCTCTGCCAGCGTACTTCCTGATTTAAGAGGCGTACTTCCGTACTGCTCCAGAACTGCCTGGACTGCCGGCGTTCCGCCGATGGCAGTATTTTCTAAACGGCGTATTTCTTCTTCGATGGCCTGACGTTTAGAGAGCAGCTTTTCATACTCCTCATCGCTTACCAGTCCGATTTTATGACCGATTTCCCGAAGCCGTAAATCGGCATTATCCTGGCGCAGCAAAAGCCGGTACTCTGCCCTTGAAGTCATCATCCGGTATGGCTCATGGTTTTCCTTGGTCACCAGATCGTCAATCAGAACGCCGATATAGGCCTGTGACCGGTCTAACACTACCTGCTCTCTTCCCAGCACCTCCATAGACGCGTTTACGCCCGCCATAAAGCCCTGAACTGCTGCCTCCTCATATCCGGAGCTTCCGTTAAACTGACCGCCCGCAAACAGGCCTCTGATGCGTTTAAACTCCAGGGTAGACTTTAACTGCAGGGCATTGATGCAGTCATACTCGATCGCATAGGCATTGCGCACGATCGTTACATTCTCTAACCCCGGTACGGTGCGGTACATGGCATACTGCACGTCTTCCGGCAGAGAGCTGCTCATTCCGCCCAGATACATTTCATTGGTATAAAGTCCCTCCGGCTCCACAAACACCTGATGGCGCTCCTTATCAGGAAAACGCACTACCTTGTCCTCGATAGACGGACAATATCGAGGGCCAGTTCCCTCAATGGCTCCTGAAAACAGCGGCGAACGGTCCAGATTATCCCGGATGATCTGATGGGTCTCCCCATTGGTATAGGTCAGCCAGCAGGAAACCTGCTCCTTCTGTATGCTGTCCGGATCGGTTGAAAATGAAAACGGCACAATCCTCTCATCTCCAAACTGCTCCTCCATCTTTGCAAAATCAATGCTTCTCTTATCCACTCTGGCCGGAGTTCCCGTCTTAAACCGGAACATCTCGATCCCATTATCAATCAGAGACTGTGTCAGGTGGTTGGCCGCCTGAAGGCCATTAGGCCCTGTAGGATTGCTTACATCCCCGTAAATGCATCTGGCCCGCAGATAGGTGCCTGTACACAAAACGACCGCCTTTGCGTGGTATACAGCGCCGGAAAAGGTCTTTACGCCTCTTACAGCGCCCTCTTTTACAATCAGCTCCGATACCTCTGCCTGGCGTATGGTCAGGTGTTCGGTCTGTTCCAGGGTCTGCCTCATGGCCTGAGTATAGGCCTGCTTATCCGCCTGGGCCCTGAGGGAGTGAACCGCCGGCCCCTTGGATTCATTTAACATCTTGGACTGGATAAAGGTCTTATCAATATTTTTGCCCATTTCTCCCCCAAGCGCATCCAGTTCACGGACCAGATGGCCCTTGGAGCTGCCTCCTATATTGGGATTGCAGGGCATCAGGGCAATGCTGTCCACACTGACCGTAAACATGATGGTTTCAAGCCCAAGCCGCGCGCAGGCTAACGCCGCCTCGCAGCCCGCATGGCCTGCTCCCACCACCACGATATCATAACTTTCTTCCAAATACGGCATCTTTTTCCTTCCTTCCTGTCCTCTCATTTTCCCATACAGAACTTTGAGAAGATCTCATTTACCACATCATCATCCACTGCTTCTCCTAAGATCAGTCCCAGCTGTTCATAGGCGTCTGCAAGATCTATGGAATAAAAATCCTCCGGCATCCCATCAAGCACACTTGAACGCACCATCCGAAGGCTCCTTAAGGCAGCTTCCAAAGCCTCCTTATGACGGGCATTTGTAATATATACCTGGTCATTAAAGGCAATCTCTCCATGATAAAACATGGACTGGATCTCCTTTTCCAGATCTCCGATCCCATGCTCCTCCTTGGCGGAAATAGGGATTACACGGTGGCCGCACTGCTCCTCTAAAGCCTCCTTATCTACAGTAAGCTCCAGATCCGTCTTATTTAAAAGCACAATGGCCTTCTTATCATGGATCAGCTCCATGATCTCCCGGTCGCTCTCATCCAGCGGGCGGGAGCCGTCTGCCACATAAATGATCAGATCCGCTCCTTTTGCTGCCTTCATGGCACGGTTTACGCCGATCTTTTCCACTACATCCTCCGTGTCCCGGATTCCCGCCGTATCCACTACATGCAGGCTGATCCCCTGAAGGTTAATATGCTCCTCTAAGGTATCTCTGGTAGTACCTGCAATATCCGTTACAATAGCCCTCTCTTCCCCTAAAAGCACATTCATCAGGGAAGATTTTCCTGCGTTAGGTTTTCCAAGGATCACCGTCCGAACGCCCTCTGTCATCACTCTTCCGTCATCTGCCGAGGCGATCAGCTTTTCAATCTCTTCTGTCACCGGCTCCAGCACCTTTAAAAGCCTGTCCCCGTACCCCTCCAGTGAAATGTGCTCCGGATCATCCAGAGCCGACTCAATAAAGGCAGTCTCATAAAGAATGGTTCCCCTGAGAGCCCGTATCTTTCCCGATACCGATCCTCCCAGCTGGCTCACAGAGCTCTTTAAGGCATAGTCATTGGATGCATGGATCAGTTCTGCCACTGCCTCTGCCTGGGCCAGATCCAGCCTTCCGTTTAAAAAGGCGCGCTTGGTAAACTCTCCCGGCTGGGCGGTTCTTGCCCCGTTATGAAGGACCGTTTCCAGAATCCGCTGAACCATGCGAATGCCGCCATGACAATCAATCTCAACGGTATCCTCTGCTGTATAGCTGTTTGGCCCCCGCATAATAAGCACCAGAACCTCATCGATCCTTTCATCACCATCATAAATATATCCATAATGGGCTGTGTGGGACTTTGCGTCCCATAATGTTCCTGCCTGCCCCTTTTTATTCCGATAGATTCGGTCAATGACCTCAAAGGCCTGATCTCCGCTGATCCTTACAATGCCGATTCCCGAATTGCTCATGCCTGTGGCAATGGCAGCAATGGTTTCTGTTTTCATTTTCACTCCTCGCCTTTCTGGCTTTCAGCGCAAAAAGAGGCCGCCGCAAATCACTCTGCAACAGCCTCCCCATGTTCATTTACCGGATTACTCCTCTGTTTCCTGTCCGCTGCCGCCGGCTGTCTCAGCATTATGCTCTGACAGGGAAGCCGCCTGATAGGAGTCATTCCTGCGGGTATTTCCCCGGTAGCCGCCGGTACGCTCATAGCGCCCGCCGCGGCTGCGGTCATAACGTCCCCTGCGCTCACCGGCGCCTGTTTCCTTCTTAAGAGCGATTACCACATGGCGGAAAGGTTCTTCCCCCTCACTGCGGGTAGTCACATACTTATCATTCTGGATCGCCGCATGGATGATCCTTCTCTCATAGGGATTCATGGGCTCCAGAGAAACGGGACGTTTGGTTCTCTTAACCTTGTAGGCAATGTTCTTTGCCAGGGTCTCCAGAGTCTCTTTTCTGCGCTCACGGTAATTTTCCGTATCCAGTTTGACTCTCAGATAACCGTCTGTTTCCTTGTTTACAATAAGGCTAACAAGATACTGAAGAGAATCCAGGGTCTGACCTCTCTTGCCGATCAGGATTCCCATATCTCCGCCCTCTAATTCCAAGGACAGCTCCTGCTCCCCTTCATTATATTCCGACTTAATGGATACGTCCATACCCATAGCGTCAAATATCTGGGTCAGAAACTCAATGGCCCCGTCCGCCACTGTTTCCTTCTTCTTTGCGCGGATCACAGCCGGCTTTGCGCCCAGCCCCAGAAAGCCTTTGCTTCCTTCCTCCACAACCTCATACTCCAGTTTATCGCTGGTTGTCTTAAGTTCGATCAGAGCTTTCGTAACCGCTTCATCCACTGTTTTTGCAGAAACCGTAATCATATCCATACGAAACCCTCCTACTTTTTCTTTCCCTTCTCCTGACGCTCATTGTATTTGGCTACCATATTCGCCTTAGCTGCCAGACTTCCCGGTTTGGCATCCTGATTATAGTACTTATTGGATTCCTCTACCTGAACCTTTGTCTTGGCAATTTTTTCCATACGAGCAGACTCTTCTCTGGATTCCTTCTCTTCCATCCTCTTTAACATCTCATCTACATTTCCGACTTTGACAGGAGAAAGGCCCTTCTTGGCACGCTTTTTATTGGTCTTTTCAATATTCTTCTGTACCAGGTCATCCATATCTACCTTGTTCAGGTAGGAATTGATCCATACCTGCTGGATGATAGTGAACACACTCTGAGCCACCCAGTAAAGACCGATACCGGAAGCAAAGGAGAAGCAGAAGAATACGGACATCAGAGGCATGGTGATATTCATGGATTTCATCATGCTGGCAGCCGGATTATCGTCATCAGCCGGCTGAGACTGATTGGCAGTCATAAGCTTTGTACTGTACCACTGGCTTAAGCCTGCAAGGATCGGAATTGCCAGAGCTGCAGCTGCCATACCCAGAGTTACGCCGCCCTGCTGCTCAAAGAAATTCACGATCACCTGAAATGGAGTATACGCAATATTCAGGCCAAAGAAGCTCTGCATATTTTCAATGGCTTCCACTGCATTTACGCCTGCATCTGTCACTGCCTGTCCCACTGCCGGGAATGCGGCAACAAAGCTGTCCCACTGCTGGGCTGTAAAGGTATATAAAAGGTCAATTACCGTGTTTACATTGTTATAATCAAATTTCTCACCCACCATCTTATGGGCCTCTGCCAGCTGGGTAAACGCCTGCTGGGTCTGGTATCCGCTGGGAAGATGGGAAATTACCGTCTCATAATAGCCTCTGACAGACTGTACATAAGCCGGAATATTGTAAATAACTCTGTACAGTGCAAAAATGATCGGCATCTGGATCAGAAGAGGAAGACAGCCGCCCGTCATGGATGTGCCGTATTTCTCATATACTGCCTTGATCTCAGCCTGCATCATCATCGCGGCTTTCTGATCATTTTCTTTTCCTTTGTATTTCTTCTGAATTGCTGCAATTTCCGGCTGCATAACCGTCATCAGCTTGGATGATTTCTGCTGCTTTATGGTCAAGGGAATCATAAGAACCTTTGTAACCAGTGTAAACAGGATAATGCAAAGGCCGATATTTTCAATGCCGAATATGCTGGTGAACTCAAAAAGCAGGTCCATGATCCAGCCAAGGATACTTGCGATCGGCCCCAGAAAACCGCTGTCCTTTGTCAATACTACTGCGCCGACTAAACCGTTCAAAACGCTACCTCCTTATGGAACTTTCTACGGAACTGGATCATAACCGCCTTCTGCAAAGGGATGGCAACGAAGGATCCTCCTGCAGGCTAACCATGTACCTTTTAACGCGCCATACTTTTGAAGTGCCTCAATGGCGTATTGAGAGCACGTTGGCGTGTAAATACAGTGAGTCCTTACCTTTAAGGGCGACAGATATTTCTGGTAGATCCTGATAAGCAGGATCATTCCTTTTTTTATCATAACTCTCACTTCGATTCCTTTAAAATGTGATGCAGTCCGCACAGGTGCATATAGGCACCCTCCAAATGTCTGTAATCAGATCTTGCGGCAGCCACACGGGCTACCAGAATGATGTTTAACCCAGTCTCAATTTTATTATCATTCAACCGGAATATCTCCCGCAGCAGCCTGGTCACATGATGGCGTACCACGCTGTTGCCTACTTTTTTACTCACCGATATCCCGATGCTGTTCGCTTCTCCCCCGCTTCTTACCACATACATGACTAAAAGACGGTTGGCATAGGACTTTCCATTTCTATATATATACTTCCGTCTAATACTCCCGTAGTAGGTCTGCCTTTGAGGTCTGTGTTACGGGAAAAACGATAATTATACCTTAATATATCCCGTCTATATCCGTTTATTTCTAAGGTTATTTCTGAATACATGGCTTTTGTTTTTTATAATGTTTGATATGATTCCCAAACATATAAAAAAATCAGGAAGAAAGATATTTTTTGAACTGCTTTTTAGTGTCTACATGTTCAAAAGCATGCAAAACGAGTTGAAGCAGTTCCAAGACTTCTACAACACGGTT
>OGYS01001995.1_pt1 | contig 10823 bp, 8 predicted proteins | sample 1576611 | NCBI WGS metagenome assembly OGYS01 (sample SAMEA3541571, study PRJEB24748) | human gut metagenome | biome: human gut; feature: human-associated habitat; material: faeces | place: China | collected 2012
AAGAAAATATTTCAGCATTTTACTTGCAGCAATGACAATTGCAGCATCTGCCAATTCCAATAAAACTTGTAGCATCAATAGCTACGGATAACATTACTGTTCCAATAATCGTATCAATCGCATATAATTTACCAAAAACTCTATATGCTAAATATACAATTGGGATATTATATACTATTAATTGTAAACCAATCGGTAAATCAATCATATAGTAAACAATAACAGCAATACCACTGAGTCCACTAGCAAGCAACTTAGCAGGAATAATAAACGTACTATAACCTAAACCTGCAATCAACGATCCAATTAAGATTTTCAAGTAACGCCAAATATGTGTGTTTGCTAATTCTGAAATATGTCTCATCTTTCTCCTCCTATAAAATTTCAAAGTTATGTAAATCTCAGCAAGATGTATTTTAACATATTTAAATTATTATTTGTACCATTTTCACATATTCTTAACAATTCAAAAATAATACTATAAATAAGATTATTTTTCTACTAAAAAATGTTTCTTTTATTAAAATTTACTTTTTTATTATTCCGTTTATCAATCTCTCTATTATTTATTTTAACTTATCTAATTATATAAAGCTATTCTAAAAAAAATTTATTTTTATTTCTATATTGAAATTGATTATCATTTATGTTATATTAAATACAAGCTTTTCCTTAGCTCTCCAATATAATATATACACACAAAAAAAGACACGAAATAACGTGTCTTTTTTTGTATTTATTTTACTTTACCATTAAAATTATTTATTTAAATCTTCTACTGCTTGACCTGCACCCATAATAGCAACTAAAGAATGTTCAAAAGTCAAGGCACCTTGAAGATATACATTATATGGTTCACGAATAGGGCCATCTGCACTGAGTTCAATAGAAGCACCTTGTACAAAAGTACCTGCTGCCATGATAACTTGATCTTCATATCCTGGCATATCCCAAGGTTCTGGAGCTGCATAAGAATCAACTGGAGAATATTTTTGTATTCCCTGACAAAAAGCAACTAATTTTTCTTTGCTACCCATTTCAATAGCCTGAATAATATCATTTCTCTTTGTATCTGGTGCAGGTAATGTTTTAAATCCTAATAAATCAAAAAATGCAGCAGCAAAAATCGCAGATTTTACAGCTTGAGCGACAACATGTGGTGCTAAGAATAATCCTTGGAACAATAAGCGATTATTTGCAAGAGAAGCACCAAGTTCTGCTCCCATACCAGGAGAAGTCATGCGATAAGAAGCAAGTTCTACTAAATCTTTTCTACCTACAATATATCCACCTGTTGGAGCAATACCGCCACCTGGATTTTTAATTAAAGAACCTGCTATGATATCAGCGCCTACTTCAATAGGTTCTTTTGTATCTGTAAATTCACCATAGCAATTATCTACATAACAAATACAATTAGGATTGATTTCTTTGACGAATTTGCAAATTTCACCAATTTCATCAACACTTAAACTTGGACGCATCATATAACCACAAGAACGCTGAATAACTACCATTTTAGTTTTTGTAGTAATTTTTTCTTTAGCTACATTAAAATCAACACGACCATCTTTTAATGGCACTTCATCATATAAAATACCAAATTCTTTTAATGAACCTGGGCTATCTGTTGCATAACCAATTACTGTTTGCATAGTATCATATGGTGTTCCTGTAATATATATCAACTGATCACCAGGGCGTAATATACCAAATAAAACAGTAGCTAAAGCATGTGTACCAGATACAAATTGAGTACGCACTAAAGCTGCTTCTGCTTTGAAGACTTCTGCATATAATTCTTCAATTTTATTTCTACCAATATCATCATAAGCATATCCAGATGTTGTATTAAAATGTGCTTCAGACACTTTTACTTTTCTCATAGCATCAAGAATTTTTAAAGTATTAAATTCTGCTATTTCATCAGGACGAGCAAAATATTCTTTACATAAAGCTAAAGCTTTTTGTCTAGTTTCAATAATTTTTTCAGAAAATGCCATTTTTTTCTCCTATTATTTTTCCTTAAAATTTAATCATGATATTTGATTTATCCTAGCAATAAAAAATAAGCTGCTTAATACTAAGCAGCTTATTTTTTATAATGTCCGTTAAGACCATTAAGCACGCTGGATTTTACCAGAACGCATGCAGCTAGTGCAAACATTAACACGTTTAACTTCACCGTCAACTACAGCACGTACACGCTGAATGTTTGGTTTCCAAGTGCGTTTAGTTTTTAAATGAGAATGGCTTACATTCATTCCTGCTCTTTCACCTTTAGCGCAGATTTCGCAAACATTTGCCATTTAGCACACCTCCTTAAGGAATGGAAGATAGAAAATAATTACTAAGTCATGAACTGCCTTCTATAATAATAGAAATAATTTACATATTATAATAGTTGACTTCTTGCTTCATCAAATTCGTTACCTACTATCTCCACAAGCTTAAATTCGGGTTGTTCTTGCCCTATTGTCTTGACGACTACATATTTATTATATCTAATAAAAATCATGTCGTACTTTTAAAAAACACAGTGCTAACATTATATCACAGAAAGAATTTAAATTGCAAGCTTTTTATTTATATATATCTCTATTTATCTGCTCATTTACTTGTAAATCAATACAATTCGTGCTATTGTAGTAACATAATTAATTAATAATAAAGGCGGTTGTTTTATGGTAAAAATCTGTTTCAGCCAAATTGATGTTGAACCAGGTCATCCTGACCTAAATGTAGAGCGTATGCTTCAAGCTATTGATGAAGCTAAACAAAATAATACAGATATTATAATTTTCCCTGAAATGTGTATTCCAGGTTATCTCTTAGGTGATACTTGGGAACAAACAGCATTTTTAAAAGATTGTTTAAGCTATGGCGAAGATATTATCGCAGCTTCTCAAGATATTTGTATCATTTTTGGTAATATTGCTGTTGACTGGGATAAGAAAAATACTGATGGTCGCGTTCGTAAATACAATGCTTTATATACAGCTTATAATGGCAAATTAATCAAACCTGAAAAATCTCCATATCCATTTGTCATCAAAACTCTATTTCCAAATTATCGTGAATTTGATGATAGTCGTTATTTCTTCAGTTTACAAAGCTTAGCAACTGAACTAAAACTCAATTTAAATGATATTCTTTCTCCTGTAAAAGTCAATATCAAAGGTCAAGAATTAAATTTAGGTTGTATTTTATGTGAAGATGGTTGGAGTGATGATTATGCTTTTGCTCCAATTGATATTCTTTGTCAAAATTATAAATTAGATATGTTAATCAATATATCTGCTTCTCCTTATACTTTTGGCAAAAATAATAAACGCCATCGCGTATTTGCAAAACAAGCAAAAGATAATAACATTCCTTTAATATATGTAAATAATATTGGTATTCAAAACAATGGTAAAACTATCTATACTTTTGATGGTTCTAGCACAGTTTATGATGAAAATGGAAATATCATTGCAACTTGCCCTGCTTATAAAGCTCAAAATAATTATATAAACTTACTTGGCAATGATGAATATACTCCACTTCCAATTCCTCAAAATGATGATATTTCTAATATTTACCAAGCACTTCATTATGGTATCAAAAAATTCCTCAAAAATATTCGTATGCAAAAAGTAATCATCGGTATTTCTGGTGGTATTGACTCTGCTGTTGCTTCTGCTCTTTATGCAGATATTTTAGGTGCTAAAAATATTACCTTAATTAATATGCCTAGTAAATTCAATTCTGCTACAACAAAAGGTCTTTCTAGTCAATTGGCTCATAACTTAGGCTGTAATTATGCCATCGTGCCAATTCAAGAAGTTGTTGATTTCACTGTAAATCAATTTGAAAATACTGATATCACTCATTTAACTACTAATGATGTTCATAAAGTACAAGTATCTTCTTTTGTCAAAGAAAATATCCAAGCTCGTGACCGTTCAGCTCGTATTTTAGCTGGTATGGCAGCTAGTATTGGTGGTGGCTTTACTTGTAATGCCAATAAAGCAGAAACTACAGTCGGTTATTCCACATTATACGGTGACCAATCTGGATTTTTAGCTGGTCTTGCTGATTTATGGAAATATCAAGTATATGAATTAGCTCATTATTTAAATGAACATGTATATAAACGTGAAGTAATTCCTCAAGGCATTATTGATATTGTACCTAGTGCCGAACTTTCTAGTGAACAAGATGTTGATGCTGGTAAGGGCGACCCTATTAAATATCCATATCATGATTATTTATTCCGCGCTTTTGTCGAAAGCTGGCAAAAAGTTACTCCAGAAGATATTCTTCTTTGGTACAGTGAAAAAACTTTAGAAGAACATATTGGTTGCAAGGCTGGTCTTGTAGATAAATACTTTGCTACAGCTAAAGACTTTATCTGCGACTTAGAACGTTGGTGGAATTTATTCACAGGTATGGCAGTAGCTAAACGCATTCAAGCACCACCTATCTTAGCTATAAGTAGACGTGCTTATGGTTTTGACCATCGTGAATCTCAAAATGGCCCATACTATACAAAAGCTTATAAACAATTAAAAGCTAAATTATTAGGTGATAATTTATGAGAATAATCACAGGTTCAGCTCGCGGGGCAAAATTAAAAGCCCCTAAAGGGCAAAATACTCGACCTACTGCTGACAGAATAAAAGAATCTTTATTTAATATATTAGGTTCTTTTATCTATGATAAAAATGTCTTAGATTTATTTTCAGGAACCGGTAATTTATCCTTAGAAGCACTCAGTCGAGGTGCCAATCATGCCATCATGGTAGATTGCTCTTTAGATAGTATTTCAACTATTAAATTTAATGCTACGCATACAAAACTTATTGATAAATCTACTATCTTAAAAGCTGATGTCTTTGCTACCATAAAAAAATTACATCTAAAACAAACAAAATTTGATATAATATTTTGTGACCCGCCATATCATCAAGATTTATGCTTAAAAGTTTTGCAAATGCTCCATGAATATCCATTATTAACTGAAGATGGTATAATTATTATGGAACATGCTATTGAAGATAAACTGCCTTCAGATTTTCATCAATATACTTTATTGCGTAATCAAAAATATGGTTCTACTACACAAATAAGTATTTATGAATTAAAATCAAATAAAAGTGAGGATTAATGTATGACTATTGCTATCTGTCCTGGAAGTTTTGACCCTGTAACTAATGGGCATATTGATATTTTTGAACGAGCTTCTAAAATGTTTGATGAAGTAATTGTTGGTGTTTTCAATAATATAAATAAAAAACCTTTATTTACTGTTGAAGAACGCGTAGCTTTATTAAAACAAGCTACTGCTCATATTCCTAATGTAAAAGTTGATTGTTTTGCTGGTCTACTTGCTGACTATGCTCATCAAAAAAATGCTCATGTAATCGTTCGCGGTTTACGTGATGCCAACGATTTTCTCTATGAATTTCCACGCGCTATGCTCATCAAAAACATGGCTCCAGATATTGAAAATATCTTTTTAACTACTGATAATAAATATTATCATGTATCTTCATCTGCAATTCGAGAATTAGCTCAGTTCGGTGGAGATATCACTCATTTAGTTCCTCATTGTGTAGAACTTGCTATACATGAAAAAATTAAACGAGTACCTACATCAAAATAATTATAAATTATAGAGGTAATATCACTATGGATTTATTAGACTCCCTTCACGAATTAGAAGATCTTGTGGCTAGTTCTTCTCGTTTCCTTTTAACTAACAAATGCTTAGTAAACGAAGAAGAACTCATTCGCCTCATAAGTAATATTCGCAAAGAATGGCCTTCTGCTTTAAAAGAAGCTGAAGAAATCAATGCAAATCGAGATAAAATAATCGAAGATGCTCGCATAGAAGCCAAAAATATCATAGAACAAGCAAAAGTATATGCTCAAAAGAAAGCTTCTGAAAATGAAATCACTTTAGCTGCTGAAGCTAAGGCAAAAGAAATTTTAGAAAAAACATATAAACATTCTGAAGCTATGCGCAATGATTCTGTTCAATATGCTGAACAAGTATTTGACCATATGAGTGTTTATATCCAAAACATTTTAAATACAGTTCAAGTAGCTAAAAATGGTCTTCAACATGTTGGTCTTCCTGAAAAAGATGAAACTGAAGAAAAACAAAAGTCTACTGAACAAAAAGATTAATTATTATTTGGTATATATTATATTTAAAAGCTACTGTATGAAAAATAAAAATTTCCTATACAGCAGCTTTTTTCATGAAGAAAGGATATTAAATTGATTAAACTAGACCCTTCTATTTTACAAACTGTTACCAAACCTGCTCGCTATACTGGTGGCGAATTAAACGCTGTACACAAAAATCATGAAGATGTTGATTGTCACTTTGCTTTATCCATGCCTGATGTTTATGAAGTAGGTATGTCCAATCTTGGTTTAAAAATTCTCTATGAAGTATTAAATGAAAGACAAGATACTGTAGCTGAACGTGTTTATGCTCCTTGGCTTGATATGGAAGACAAAATGCGTGAACATAATATACCACTTTATGCTTTAGAATCTTTTACACCAATCAAAGAATTTGATTTTGTTGGCTTCTCACTTCAATATGAAATGATTTACACTAATGTTTTAAATATGTTAGACTTAGCCAACATTCCTCTTTGGCAAAAAGACCGCACAGAAAATGACCCATTTATCGTTGGTGGTGGCCCTTGCGTATATAATGTTGAACCTGTAGCTGATTTCTTTGATTTCTTTGTCATCGGTGAAGGCGAAGAAGTTTTAAATGAAATCGTAGATACTTTCATCACTTGGAAAAAACAAGGTAAAGTAGGTGGCAGACAAGGATTTTTAAAAGAACTTGCTAAATTAGACGGCATCTATGTTCCTTCATTATATGAAGTTCATTACAATGAAGATAATACTTTCAAAGAAATTTTACCGCTTTGCCCTGAAGCTAAACCTGTAATCAATAAACGTGTAATCAAAAATTTCCGCGACTCTTTCGCTATCAAAAAACCTGTATTACCTTATATTGATATCGTTCATGACCGTGTAATGCTCGAATTATTCCGCGGTTGTACTCGTGGTTGTCGTTTCTGTCAAGCTGGTATATCTTATCGTCCTGTACGTGAACGCACTACTGACCGCTTACGCACTATCGCTAAAGAAATGCTCGATAACACTGGTTATAATGAAATGAGCCTCACTTCTTTAAGCTCTGCTGATTATACTTGTCTTGGTGAAATCGTAGATGACCTCATGGAAGATTATAAAAACGAACGTGTATCTTTCTCTTTACCATCTCTACGCATTGATAGTTTCTCTATTGACCTTGCTCATAAAATGCAACAAGTCCGCAAAAGTGGTTTGACTTTTGCCCCTGAAGCTGGTACACAAAGATTGCGCGATGTAATCAATAAAGGTGTAACTGAAGAAAATCTCATGGAAGCAACAGGCGCTGCTTTCCGTCATGGCTGGAAAACAGTAAAACTTTACTTCATGATGGGTCTACCAACTGAAACTGATGAAGATATCATCGGCATTGCTGAACTTGGTGCAAAAGTTGCTAAATTATATCGTTATATCACTAAACGCCGTGATATTCGCGTTACTGTTAGCGTATCTTGTTTTGTACCAAAACCATTTACACCATTCCAATGGTTCCCACAAAATACTTTAGAAGAATTCCAACGTAAACAACAATTATTAAAATCTCATATCACTGACCGCTCTATCCAGTTTAACTATCACACAGCTACAACTAGTATCTTAGAAGGTACTATTTCTCGTGGCGATAGACGCCTTAGCAAAGTAATCTATCAAGCATGGTTAGATGGAGCAAAATTTGATGGTTGGAGCGAAGAATTTAAATATGATGTTTGGATGAACGCTTTTGCCAAATGCAATATTGACCCATATTTTTATAATATGCGTGAATATAAATTTGATGAAAAACTCCCTTGGGAACATACTACTCCAGGTGTTAGCAAAAAATTCTTATTGCGTGAATACGAAAAAGCAACAAAAGGCGTCACCAAACCCCGCGTAGTGACCAAGCTCTCTGACGGAACACCGACTGAACAAGGTGTGGACGCAGAGGCCGGAGACTACTTCTATCCGGGCCACTATGAATACACAGACTACTTCCTGCCTGTGACTGTGCGCAGCATCGATCCCTACAAAGCAGCAGAACGGAACTGGTGGTGGCTCCACTCTCAGGATGCTTTCGATCGGGGCATCGTTGGATGGTGGAACGATGAGACGGACAAGGTCTCCTCAAATGGTGCAGATTACTGGTTCGGCAACTTTACCACAGCCTTTATTTCTCAGGCCATGTATGAAGGACAGCGGGAATATACCGATGACAGCGTCCGTGTCTGGCAGACTGCACGCAATTACTATCCCGGTACGCAGAGGTACGCCACCAGCATCTGGTCCGGTGACGTGGCAACCCAATTCTACAAGGGAGAACGGGTATCTTGGGCGGCTGGACTAAATGAGCAAAAGGCTGCGATGCTGTCCACCATCAATAACGGGCAGCCCAAGTGGGGCAGCGATGGCGGCGGCTTCAACCAGAACTCCGGGAACATTGAAAACCCCAGTCCGGAGCTCTACACCAGATGGCTGCAATTCGCTTCTATGAGTCCGGTTTTCCGCGTCCATGGAACAAATCATCAACAGCGCCAGCCTTGGTACTTTGGTACAACGGCGGAAGAAGTGACCAAGTCCGCCATTCAGCAGCGGTATTCCCTGATCCCGTACATGTATTCTTATGAGCGGGAGGCCTATGACTCCGGTTTGGGGCTGGTGTATCCCCTGCTGTTCGACTATCCCGACGACGAAAACGTGGCTGACTACTCCGATGCCTGGATGTTTGGGGAGTGGCTGCTCGTTGCCCCTATCACAGAACGTGGTCAATCCGTGAAGTGGATCTATCTGCCGGAAGGCACCTGGATTGACTATAATCGCGGCACTGTTTATGAGGGCGGCCAGTATATTCCCTACAGCCTCAATAGCGAGTCTTGGACCGACATTCCGATGTTTATCAAAGAAGGCGCCATTATTCCGACGCAGGACGTGCAGGACTATGTCGGACAGGAAACTGTGGATCATGTGACGGTAGACATCTTCCCGAGCGGCCGGGAGACCAGCTTCCGCTATTATGATGACGATGGAGAAACCTATGACTATGAGGACGGCGTGTATTTCACACAGGAAATCTCCGCGCAAGGTACCGGAAATACCGAAGTGAAGATCGGTGCAGTCGATGGAAGCCACAACTCCGGATTGGACTACTATTACTTGGCCGTCCATGGCCAGGCGGCTACCGAGGTTACCAGCAACGGGAGCCTGCCCTATTATGATGACTATAATGCGCTGTTAGCGGCGCCTGGAGAAGGCTGGACAGTGGGCAAGGATGTGTATGGGGATGTAACCTATATCAAGGCCTATGCCGCTTCTGACAGCAACAGCACTTACACGCTCGAAGGCAGCAGCCCCGTCGATGCGGATGGCCAGACCTACGAAGCGGAGTATGCTTCCCTTTTTGGCGCTTCTACAGACACGCAGGCCTCTGTGAACCAGAATCACTCCGGCTACTCCGGAGCGGGGTTTGTCGACAAGCTGGAAGCCGCTGGCGCCGGCGTTACCTTCTATGCTAAGGTGGCCAATGCGGGTGATTATGACGTCACCTTCCGGTACGCCAATGGCGATGCAGCAGAGCGGTCTCTGTCGGTCTATGTCAATGGGTCTTATATCGGCAAAACCATAATGCCCTCCACCGGACACTGGGACACCTGGGCGGATTGCCTGATGCAGCTTCCGCTGGCGGCAGGAAACAACATCATCACTCTTAAGCATGAGGATGCCAGCGGAGACACCGGCTATGTCAACTTGGATTCTTGCACCGTGCCGTTCTATCCGGAAGTGATCACCGCAGAGGCCGAGAACGCCGCGCTCTACGGCACCGCCGGCACAAATCAGGATCACTGGAATTACAGCGGAAGCGGCTTTGTTGACGGGATGACTTCCGCCGGTGCGGGCGCTGAGTTTGAGATTACGGTTCCCAAGGACGGAAGCTATGAGGCATCTATCCGTTACTGCAATGGCACCCAGGCCACGGAAGACCTGAATCTGTATGTCAACGGTTCCTATATAGAGACAATCTCTTTTGGAAGTATCGGCGGAAACTGGAACGAGTGGCAGGAGCTTACCCAGACGCTGGAGCTTGATGAAGGCCGGAATGTCGTTGCGCTGCGTTACGACAGCAGCAACTCCGGCAATGTAAATCTGGACAAGCTGTCAGTGAAGACAGAGCCCGACGCCACAATTTCGGTCCCCTTGGTGGACAATGGCGGATTCGAGCGGGACACCTCACAGAGCAGCGCCTGGACAGAGTGGCACCCTGATGGTCAGGCAGTGGCCTATGGAGTAGACTCCGGATCTGGCACAAATCCGCCAGAGTCCCCATATGCCGGGGATAAGCGGGTTTACTTCTACAGCAGCAGCGCATACCAGCAGAGCATCCACCAGGGAATCAATCTTCCGAATGGAACCTATACCGTTCAAGCCTGGATAAAGGTTTCCAATACGGCTCCAGACATTGGACGCATGGAGGTCACTGGTTATGGAGGCGACAGCATCTATGTTGATATGCCTTATGCAGGAACCGGGTGGAGGCTGGTTGAGACGGATATCACCGTTACAACAGGCTATCTGGACATTGGGTTCTACTGCTCCAGCCTAGGCGGTACAACTGTGCATATAGACAATGTTAAGATTTTGAATAAATAGCGGAATTTAATGAGTTAACTAAAAGATTATTA
>OGYS01002000.1_pt1 | contig 10805 bp, 8 predicted proteins | sample 1576611 | NCBI WGS metagenome assembly OGYS01 (sample SAMEA3541571, study PRJEB24748) | human gut metagenome | biome: human gut; feature: human-associated habitat; material: faeces | place: China | collected 2012
TATATGTCACAATTTGTGGGAGATTTTGCCCGGATGTGTTAAACCTACGGTATTACTGATTCGTCACGGCCGTGACGAGTTCCTACCATGGCCGTGGAAAGATCTTCCCACAGCCATGACGAATTCCTACCACGGCCGTGGTAAGTTAGTAATACCGTAGCTTCAAGGTTACTATGCCGTAGGTTTAAGATAAAGATACCGTAGGCTTGAGGTATTGATGCAATAAGGAGAGCGTAATTCATATAGGCGACGAACAGATAACTAACGGTAGTACCCACACGACTAACAGCAGATTGTAAATTGAATCATATAACTGCATGATATAAATAGAATAAGTACTCATGCAAAATATAATTTTATATTATTAGGCACGGATTACGCGGATTACACGGTTGCTATCTGACAGCCATCATTCGAGAAGCCGTGTAATCCGCTTAATCCGTGCCTAGATTTATGATATAAACTAATGATGATAACATATTTAGATAAAAAAAAACAATGGAAAACAGTAAAAACTCTTCCCTTTCCAAACTAATCCCGGTGATGCTTTGCTTCTTCGCCATGGGATTTGTTGACCTGGTAGGCATTGCCTCCAATTATGTAAAGGCAGACCTCGGTTTGTCGGACTCGCAGGCGAATATCTTCCCTTCACTGGTATTCTTCTGGTTCCTCATCTTCTCCGTGCCCACAGGCATGTTGATGAGCCGCATCGGTCAGAAGAAAACCGTATTGCTTAGTTTGCTTGTGACTTTTGCTTCTTTGTTATTACCGGTTTTCGGAGACAGTTATATGCTGATGCTGATTTCTTTCTCCCTTCTGGGCATCGGAAACGCGTTGATGCAGACTTCCCTGAATCCGTTGCTTTCTAACATCGTACGTGGCGACCGTTTGGCAAGCAGCCTGACTTTCGGGCAGTTTGTGAAAGCCATTGCCTCTTTCCTTGCTCCTTATATTGCCATGTGGGGAGCGACACAAGCCATTCCGACTTTCGATTTAGGCTGGCGCATCCTGTTCCCGATTTACATGATTGTAGCCGTTATTGCTATCCTGTTGCTCAATGTCACACAGATTAAAGAGGAAAAAGAAGAAGGCAAACCGTCTACTTTCGGACAATGTCTCGCTTTGCTTGGCAAACCGTTTATCCTGCTTTCTTTTATCGGTATCATGTGTCACGTTGGAATTGATGTGGGTACAAACACCACTGCCCCCAAGATTTTGATGGAACGTCTCGGCATGGGACTCGACGATGCGGCTTTTGCAACAAGCCTTTATTTTATCTTTCGTACGGCAGGCTGCTTCCTCGGTTCTTTCATTTTACGTAAGATGTCACCGAAGTCTTTCTTCGGCATTAGTGTTGTGATGATGCTGATAGCGATGGCAGGTTTGTTTATATTCCATGACAAGACAATGATTTATGTATGCATCGCTCTGATTGGTTTCGGCAACTCCAATGTGTTCTCCGTAGTCTTCTCGCAGGCATTGCTTTATCTGCCGGGTAAGAAAAATGAAGTTTCCGGTCTGATGATTATGGGACTGTTCGGCGGCACGGTATTTCCGTTGGCTATGGGAGTAGCATCCGATGCCATGGGACAGAGTGGGGCAGTAGCCGTAATGACAGTGGGCGTGCTTTATCTCTTGTTCTATACGTTCCGTATTAAAAAATAATTTTATAACTTTGGAAACAATAAAATCCGTAGATCATGAATAATATAATCGTAGGAATGGGCGAGGCACTTTGGGATGTGTTGCCCGAAGGAAAGAAAATAGGTGGTGCTCCGGCAAACTTTGCCTATCATGTATCACAGTTTGGTTTTGACAGTCGCGTGGTGAGTGCCGTAGGCAAGGATGAGTTGGGAGACGAGATTCTGAACGTATTCAACGAGAAGAAACTGAAAACGCAGATTGAACAAGTGGATTATCCTACCGGTACGGTACAGGTGACACTGGATAACGAGGGAGTGCCTTGTTACGAAATCAAAGAAGGCGTGGCATGGGATAACATACCTTTTACGGATGAACTGAAACGTTTGGCATTGAGTACGCGCGCCGTTTGCTTCGGTTCCCTGGCTCAACGTAATGAAGTGAGCCGTGCCACTATCAACCGTTTTCTGGATACGATGCCCGACATAGACGGACAACTGAAAATCTTTGATATTAATCTCCGCCAGGACTTCTACACCAAAGAGGTATTGCGCGAATCTTTCCGCCGTTGCAACATTCTGAAGATAAACGACGAAGAACTGGTGACCATCAGCCGTATGTTTGGATATCCCGGCATCGACTTACAGGATAAATGTTGGATTCTGTTGGCAAAATACAACCTGAAGATGTTGATTCTGACTTGCGGAATTAATGGCAGTTATGTGTTTACCCCGGGTGTTGTCTCTTTCCAGGAGACGCCGAGAGTTCCGGTTGCCGATACGGTGGGGGCAGGTGATTCCTTTACGGCTGCTTTCTGTGCTTCCATTTTGAATGGAAAACCGGTTCCCGAAGCTCACAAACTTGCTGTTGAAGTTTCTGCTTATGTCTGCACGCAAAGCGGTGCAATGCCCGAACTTCCGCAGGTTTTGAAAGACAGACTAATGTAATTGTTTGATGGAAAGTAAGTATAGAGGTATATCTCATTCGTGGGAATATACCTCTTGTTCTTTTTGCATGATTCGTATGATATGAGAGGTAGGGGCATAAAAAAAGGAGCAACGCCTTGCTCCAACCTTTGTTAACCTTAAATCTAATACTATGAAAAACACATTGCAAAGATACGGACTTCTGCTAAATCTGCAAATAATCCAAATAAAAAGAGATGTTTTATAACATTTATTGAGTGTTTGTCTTACGCTTTATACTTTTGTTAATAATTTCCGATTGAATATTGGGAACTGTTTTGCATTTCTTTGGAGGGTAATGATGAGAATAATTGGGTGATAGATAGCATACTCACAGTTTTATTTCTTATTTTTGTTCTCAATCGTCTATTTAGGTCATAGAAAGAAATACGAAAAAAATGAGAATGATTAGAATGATGGGATATACGAAGTGGATAGCAGTCTTGCTCTGTCTTCTTGGCATGACGGCTTGTCGGCAGGACACACACCGTTTCCGTATCGGGGTGGCGCAATGCAGCGATGACTCCTGGCGGCATAAGATGAATGATGAAATTCTCCGCGAAGCAATGTTTTATGATGGAGTATCGGTTGAAATCCGGTCGGCTGCGGATGATAATCGTAAACAGGCGGAAGACGTTCATTATTTTATAGATGAAGGGGTTGACTTATTGATTATCTCTGCCAACGAAGCGGCCCCCATGACTCCGATTGTAGAGGAAGCCTATCAAAAGGGAATACCTGTCATCCTGGTAGACCGGAAGATTCTTTCTGATAAATATACTGCTTATATTGGTGCCGACAATTATGAAATAGGACGTGCGGTAGGCAATTATATTGCGTCAAGCCTGAAAGGAAAAGGGAATGTGGTGGAACTTACCGGACTGGGTGGCTCAACTCCTGCCATGGAACGCCATCAAGGATTTATGGCTGCTATCAGTAACTTTCCGGATATCAAACTGATTGATAAAGCGGATGCTGCGTGGGAGCGTGAACCGGCGGAAGTGGAAATGGATAGTATGCTCCGTCGGCATCCGAAGATAGATGCCGTGTATGCGCATAATGACCGTATCGCTCCAGGAGCTTATCAGGCTGCAAAGAAAGTGGGACGGGAGAAGGAAATGATTTTTGTCGGTATCGATGCTCTCCCCGGCAAAGGCAACGGATTGGAAATGGTGCTCGACAGTGTGTTGAATGCAACTTTTATTTATCCGACCAATGGCGACAAAGTGATGCAACTGGCAATGAATATCCTTGAGAAAAAGCCTTATCCCCGGGAAACGGTCATGAACACTGCGGTGGTCGACCGTACAAATGCACATGTCATGCAACTTCAGACAACTCACATCTCGGAACTGGATCAGAAGATTGAAACATTGAACGGACGTATCGGCGGATATCTGTCTCGGGTTGCTACACAGCAGGTGGTGATGTATGGTGGTTTGGTTATTCTTCTATTGGTGGCAGGCTTATTATTGGTAGTCTATAAATCTCTCCGTGCTAAAAATCGTCTGAATAAGGAACTTTCCGAGCAGAAGAAACAGTTGGAAGAGCAGCGGGACAAGTTAGAGGAACAACGCGACCAATTAGAAGAACAGCGGGACAAACTGGAAGAGCAACGGGATCAGCTCATCCAGCTTTCTCATCAACTGGAAGAGGCAACGCATGCCAAACTGGTTTTCTTCACAAATATATCTCACGATTTCCGTACTCCGCTGACATTGGTTGCCGATCCGGTAGAACATTTATTGGCCGATCATACACTAAGTGGAGATCAGCATCGAATGTTGATGCTGATTCAACGAAACGTGAATATCCTTTTGCGTCTTGTTAATCAGATTCTGGATTTCCGTAAATACGAGAACGGTAAGATGGAATATACACCAGTTCAGGTAGATGTTCTTTCCTCTTTTGAGGGCTGGAACGAATCATTCCTTGCAGCCGCCCGGAAGAAACACATTCATTTCTCTTTTGATAATATGCCGGATACGGATTACCATACGTTGGCGGATATGGAAAAGTTGGAACGTATTTATTTTAATCTGCTTTCCAACGCGTTCAAGTTCACACCGGAAAATGGAAAGATAACGGTTCGTTTATCTTCCTTGACGAAAGAGGATACTCGCTGGATTCGTTTTACTGTTGCCAATACCGGTTCAATGATTTCCGCCGAACATATCCGGAGTATTTTCGATCGTTTTTATAAAATAGACATGCACCACGCCGGTTCGGGAATCGGGCTTGCACTGGTTAAAGCTTTCGTTGAATTGCATAAAGGTACAATTTCTGTGGAAAGTGATGAAAAGCAGGGCACTGTCTTTACCGTTGATTTACCGGTACAGACTTGTGAGACTATTCTGGCCGAAGATTCTCTAAAGTCATCAATCTCTGCAGTTCCTTTAAATCCTGCTTCTCCCGGTTCTCCTGCCTCTTCCAACCTGAATGAAACTTTAGCTGTCGAAGAAGAGGAACTGGAAAAAGGCTATGATTCTTCCAAACCTTCTGTTTTGGTAATTGATGATAATGCAGATATCCGTTCGTATGTACGCGGATTACTCCATACCGATTATACTGTTATTGAAGCAGCAGACGGTTCGGAGGGTATCCGCAAAGCAATGAAATATGTTCCGGACTTGATAATCTCTGATGTGATGATGCCTGGTATTGATGGAATAGAGTGTTGCCGTCGGCTGAAAAGCGAACTGCAAACCTGCCATATCCCTGTCATCCTATTGACAGCCTGTTCTTTGGATGAACAACGGATTCAGGGATATGACGGAGGTGCGGATTCTTATATCTCCAAGCCCTTCAGTTCGCAATTGCTGTTGGCACGCGTTCGTAATCTGATAGATTCACATCGCCGCCTGAAACAGTTCTTTGGTGACGGACAAACGTTGGCGAAAGAGGATGTCTGTGATATGGATAAAGACTTTGTGGAAAAATTCAAGGCTTTAATTGAAGCAAAGATGGGAGATTCAAATTTGAATGTAGAGGATTTGGGTAAGGATATGGGATTAAGTCGTGTGCAACTCTATCGCAAAATAAAATCCCTGACTAATTATTCTCCGAATGAATTGCTTCGCATCGCTCGCTTGAAGAAGGCTGCTTCCCTGCTTGCTTCGTCAGATATGACAGTGGCGGAGATTGGTTATGAAGTCGGTTTTAGTTCTCCTTCTTATTTTACCAAATGTTATAGAGAGCAGTTTGGTGAAAGTCCGACAGATTTGCTGAAAAGGAAAGGATAGAATCAAAACTATTCACGTCAGAATACAATAAATCCCGGTAACTTGAATTTTCAATGTTTACCGGGATTTATTGATATGTGTTAGTTATGAATCAATAAACTTTTATCTGCGTTTCCTTGATTATACCAGTTTTGTTCGTTTTTGCCACTACTTTGCGCCCATTTTGCGAATCCTTTATAGGCTTCCAAGAAATTAGCTTTTTCAATAGCATGTGCTGCGTTGCCTGGTACTCTTAATCCCCAAATCAGGCGTCCTGCACTAAAATAATAATTATCATCTTCTTCGTCCCCGTTTGTATATACCGGTAGCAGATTTTTATCATTGAATGGATATTGGTAAGTGATCGGTTCAATACCATTCATATGGATTTCTGTTCCGCTATCATTACGTTTTAAATACAAGTCGAATTCATCGCCTTCTAATATTTCCTTTACTTCTTTTCTCTTCTTTAGGGTGATCAGAATATTGATCTCCGGTAAATCACTTGTTGCTACCAAAGCATTCTTTTCTGTATTATAATATTGGCTGCCTGCAGGTTTAGCCAGATTCTTAATTAAAGGGCTGTAATCAATGATAAGGTGTTTATTGGGGACAAGATCTACTCCGTCGATCGCAGGAATCACGTTTTTAGTTTCATAAACTTCTATACTTTCCACTTCGTCAGAATCTATTTCTTTCAGTCTTAAATAAGGAGAATAAGGGAATATTCCTCCGATAGCTTTTAGACGTAATCCTATTTGTATATACTGCGCAGTGTATTTTTTGTCAACCTTTTTAATACCTTGGAACTGCACCTTATAATTGACTACAAAATCATTAAAGTCATAATCTCCTAATGATGGGAATTGGTCTTCAAACATGATTGTTCCCCAACCATCTTTGGGATGAGAAATGACTCCTTTTGACAATTGGATGTCATCTTCTATATCATGCCCACGAGTGATTGACCGGGTGGTGTTAGATTTGGATTTGGCATCATTAGCAATGTTCAGTGAGAAACTTCTATCTGCATTTACAGGTATGGCTACTTTTTTGATTTCATTGGTGCTGGTTTTGTACTGGTCGATTGATAGGAGGCAGAAGTAGTTTAGGTGATTATTTTGAATATCACATATTTTTATCAAAAGATGACAATAAAAAAGCTTGTCAAGAATTTGTAGCAGTACGTTTTTTAAAAGATGGACAATTAGAGGGGTTTCGATATGTATCTCCAGAATTTGAAGGCTATGTATTTTATTATGCAAAAGGAGTGTTTTTAGAGTTTAATGATCAAAATGCAAAAGATTATTCAGGATATTATTATCGAAGTTTACCAAAAAAAGGAAATAAAAAAGGTTTAGAAATAGAATATAAAGATAATACAAAGAAAAGCACACCCTATTATCCTATTTCAAACGCCAAAGAAGCAATAAACTTTTTGATAGAAAAATAATATTTTAATAACCATTGTATTGTTGAAAAGTAAGTAAATATATAATAAAACCTTTTAAAAATTATAATAAGGAGAAAAATATGAAAAGAAATATTGGAAAATATGCTTTATGGGTTACTTTATTTTTAATAGCAGTAGTTGTATTTTGTCTTTCATTGATTTGGCTTTCTCTTGCCTGCATGTAAAGGAAAGAATGAAATTTTATGTTTTATTGGATAGCGATAGAAATTATTTTTCTTATACGTATTGTAGGACAAATTATACAATTGCTAAATAAGGAAAATAACTATGGATTGATTATTATTAGAATTTCTAATGTTTTAGGAATGCTGTTGATTGCATTAGCTTTTATACAAAATCCAATTCATGAAATGAATAGAGTAAAAGATAAATATTGGAATTATTATCCAATATATTTTGTAACAGTATTTATTGATCTTATTTTAGAAGTTTTACTTCGACATGGATTATATAAAAAGGAAGAAAAGTTATGAAAAAATTGATTATAAAAATGTGTGCATTCATGATTTTGATAACACTTTTTACAGGATGTCATCAACAAAATAAATTATATTCATTTGAAACAAAGAAAATAGATGATCAAGTTATTTTGATTTTGAAAAATACTTCAAATAAGCCAATTGATCTATCATTAAAAGATCAAAAAATAAAATGTTTACCAGTAAATAAAGAAACTGTTTTTATCTTTAAAAAAGAGGAATTTAAAGATACTTATTATGATGAAATAAAAGCAAAAGAAAGTACCCAATATCAAGAGTATAATAATTTTGATGTTGATCGAATAACTGATATTTCTTTACAACAATTAAATGAATGCATTAAGAAAACAAAAAATGATAAAAAGAAATGTTATGGGGAAGTTATTGTTTTCTTTTATCAAAATAAAGACCTTGTAGATATCCAAAAACATGATTTTATTTTAAAAGGAAAAGAAAAAGTAATCGCTTTTGAAAGTTCAAAAATATGGGATGATACAATGATAATAGAAAATATATATGTAAAAAAATAAGTTTGTACATAGAGGATTTTATGGAAATATGTAATGGTGTTGATTATCTAGATCAAGTAAAAGAATTAATTATAGAATATACAAAACGTTTGGGACGTGATTTATCTTTTCAAAATATTGATGAGGAATTATAAAGTCCAGCAAAAAAATATACAGCTCCTGAAGGAGAACTTTTAGTGGCTGTAGAAAAGAAAAAGGTGATAGGAATGGTTGCCTATCATCGCCATTCAAAGAGTCGCTGTGAAATGAAGCGTTTGTATGTAAAACCAAAATATAGAGAAAATAAATTAGGTAAAAAGCTTGTTTTAGAAATTTTAGGGCATGCTAAAAAAGCAGGATATAAGGAAATGGTGTTGGACACGATTATTCCTTTACAATCAGCAATTCATCTTTATAAAAAGGTAGAATTTGTTGAATGTGAGGCGTATTATCATAATCCGATGGATGATGTTTTGTATTTTAAAAAGATACTTTAAGTTATTGGACAACCAATAGCTTTTTATTTATGAAAAATGTTACAATAGATAAAAGGGTGAGATGAATATGAAAAAATATTTAAAAAGAAATAAATTTTATTTTATGATATGTGTTCTTTTATTTTCAACAGCAGGAATCATGTCTGTTTTTTTAGCAAGCATTGTTCAAAAAATGGTAGATACATCTGTTGATAAAAATATCAACCAATTTTATCATGTTATGATCTTAGCAGTTTTGTTTATTATCATTAATTTTTTAATCTATGTTTTAAGAGGTTTTTTTAGAGCTAAATATTTAAAAAATGTGATGTTTTCATTGAATCATGATTTATTTAAAGGAATCTTTTTTAAAACAGTCAAAGAGTTCAATCAAGAAAACTCATCAGCCTATTTAAGTATTTTTAATAATGATTTAAAAATTATTGAAAGAAACTATTTTGATAATTTATTAACGATTAGTGCAGATCTCTCACAATTTATTATTTGTTTAGTAGCTGTTTTTTCATTTCAATTTTCTTTAGCTATTATTGTTATTGTGATCAATGTTATTGCCATATTTGCTCCTATTTTATTTGGAAAAGTTTTATCTAAAAAACAAATGATTTCAACGCAAAAATATAGTCAATTAAATATCAAAATCAAAGATTTCTTCAATTCTTTTGAACTTATCAAATGTTTTCAAATTACACATCATGTCATTCATCAATTTGATTATGTAGAAAATGAATATGAAACAAGTATGCAAAATTATCGCTACGATGAAGGAATTATTTCAGGTTTTTCAACATTATCTTCTTTAGGAGTAAGTGTAATGACAACACTTATTTCTCTCTATTTTGTAATTATAAATAGGATTACTATAGGTGAAATGCTGGCAATTACACAATTAGTCAATAATATTGCTAATCCTTTAGGAAGATTATCAAATGAAATTCCTTTATTAAAAAGTATAAAACCAATTGAAAATAAAATAGAAACATATTTTGAAAATAGCCACGAACATCGAATCAATTCAATTGATTCTATAGAAAATATCTCATTTAAAGATGTTTCATTTAGTTATGATCAAAGTAAAGAAATTATTCATGATTTTAATCATGTTTTTTATAAAAATAAAAAATACGTTCTTGTTGGAAACAGCGGTTCTGGTAAATCAACGATCATCAAGTTACTTTTAAACAATTATGAAGTAAATAAAGGGATTTTATATATTAATGATATAGATATCAACACAATAAATATTGAAAATATTTATCAACATATATCAATCGTTCATCAAAATGCGCCAATATTAAATGATACTTTAAAAAATAATATCACATACTTTAAAGAGTATTCAGATAATCAAATCACAGAAGTCATAGAAAAAGCAGGCTTAAAAGATTTTGTCAATGCCTTACCTGAGGATTTAAATACAGTTATTAATGAAAATGGAAATAATATTTCAGGTGGTGAAAAACAAAGAATCAGTATTGCTAGAGCTTTACTTAAAGATGCAGATTTGTTGATTTATGATGAACCTACATCTAATTTAGATCATACAACTGCAAAAGAAATTGAAAGTATTCTTTTAAATATAGATAAAACATGCTTTATGATTACTCATAAATTAGATAAGGAACTCTTAAGTAAATTTGATGAAATTCTCGTTTTAAAAGATGGTTCTTTAAAAGAAGCAGGAAGTTATCAACAATTAGTAGATGAAGGTGCCTTTTTTAAACAATTGTTAAAAGGTACAAGTTAATGGGATGTTGTTTAAAGGCTGTTTGCATCAATAGAAATTAACTATCATTTTAGTGAAATAAATCTTTCTATTATTTTTTTGGCTATTTTGATATCAATGATTTTATTGGTGAGGGATTATTTAAATTATATCCAGTAAAGTTAGGATAAGAGGTTTCTCTTATCTTTTTCTTTTAAAAATAAATCTAATTATTATATAATAAATGAAAAGAGGTTACATATGAAAATAGGAATTATAGATGATGATGCTAGTTTTAGCACACAATTAAAAAATAA
>OGYS01002004.1_pt1 | contig 10792 bp, 8 predicted proteins | sample 1576611 | NCBI WGS metagenome assembly OGYS01 (sample SAMEA3541571, study PRJEB24748) | human gut metagenome | biome: human gut; feature: human-associated habitat; material: faeces | place: China | collected 2012
GCACTTCATAAAAATATCCCCCTCATTTTTTCTGACCGGTTCTGCGCCCCCTGTGCTGTCTGTACTTGTCAGATTATTTTGCGCAATTAATGCAACCGTTTGCATTAACTATATATGTTTTGCACAGGAATTACAATCTATTTTTTGTTTTTAGCGTGCTTTCTCCACTTTCAACAACTTTTCATTGCAGTTTTTGTGCGTATTGTCCATGTGTCCTCGAACAAAATCTAATGCAACATTTGCATGATTTTGCACACCGACATTGACTTTTTTTCCGCAATCCCGTAAAATATCAAGAAGAAACCAAGGAATCATCCGGTTCTATATTTTATAAAAGAAAGGAAGCTGGAATCATGTCCGTAACCATCAAGGATGTAGCCGCACTGGCCGGTGTATCTGCCTCTACGGTTTCCCGCACCTGTAAAAACAGTCCTTCCATCAGCGAAGAAACGAAACGCAAAGTACAAATTCTATATAGTGATATTCTAAAAGAGAACTGAATATAGTTCAATGAATCAGGTGTCCATTTGGACTTAATAGGGAATTCAGTACGTAATTTTATTATTAAGCTGAAACGGTCCCGCCACTGTATGAGGGAACTTATCCAAATTTATGTCACTGGGAAACTGGGAAGGCTTGGATATAGTAATGAACTCGAGTCAGGAGAACTGCCTGATTAACAATCACCGTGTGCAATTAATTTATTTTAATTGCCATACCTGCGAGCGATGGGGAGGAGATTAGACAGTAAAGTTTTAGAATTTACTCAATGTGTCTATTCACCTCTTTTCAAAGCGAAAAGGGGTTTTTTATTTATCGGTTTTACTTTATGTCTTCAGCAAACATAAAGTAATCATTGCTCAAAATTCCAAACTAATCATTATATTGTTGTATTATTATGCTTTTAGCATGCTTAAGTATTATCCTAAGCATGCTATTTTTTTCTTATAATTTAATTTTAAAGATAGCTTTTTTTATAGTTTGACTTTGTTGACAGATAATAGCTGTACGATGAGCATCTTCTGGATAACAAATTAGAAAATCACCTTTGTTAATTAAATTAACAGTAGCTTTTTCTTCACCTGTTAATTCCACAAAATCGCGATTTTCATCAAATGATTTTATTTGCATATCATCGCAAAAGTTCACATCAATACTTTCTTTACCTTCAATAATCACATGCACATCAATATATTTTTTATGTGCTTCCCAAAAACGCTCTTCACGTTTTACTGTAGCATAGTTTTCGATATTAACAAAAAACTCATCGCCATTTATTTTATAACTACCTTTTCCATATGTAGCTAAATCATGTTCTTTTGCATAAGTAAAACAAGCTTTTATTTTTTCTGTCAAAAAATCATATTTATCTGCGTATTTAATATTGCCAAAAATCATGTTTATAACCTCTTTTCTTAGTTTATTAAAATAATTATATCATGATATTGAAAAAATATTCTTCTCCATTTATCATTAAATCTAAATATTAATATTATAAGTGAGATGATTTTATGGTACACATACCAAAATTAAATACATTACAAACTGAAAATAAAATTCCATTTAAAGTAGAAGCACCTTTTGAACCTACAGGCGACCAACCTAAAGCGATTGAAGCTTTAGCTCAAGGCATTCAAAATGGTCAAACATCGCAAGTTTTATTAGGTGCTACAGGTACAGGAAAGACTTTTACTATCGCTAAATTAATTGAAAAAGTCCAAAAACCTACACTTGTTATCGCTCATAATAAAACGCTAGCCGCACAATTAGCTAGTGAGTTTAAAGAATTTTTTCCGCATAACGCTGTAGAATATTTTGTCAGCTACTATGATTACTACCAACCAGAAGCTTATATTGCCCAAACAGATACTTATATCGAAAAAGATTCTTCCATCAATGATGAAATTGATAAGCTTCGCCATTCTGCAACTTGTTCTTTATTTGAACGTCGTGATGTTATCATTGTTGCTAGTGTATCTTGCATTTATGGCTTAGGTTCACCAGAAGATTATTATGATTTAGTCTTATCTGTGCGCGAAGGTCAAGAATATCCTCGTGATGATATTTTGCGAAAATTAGTTTCTATTCAATATGAACGCAATGATATAAATTTTGACCGTGGTAAATTTCGCGTTCGTGGCGATGTCATTGAAATTTTTCCTGCTGGCTATAGTGATAGAGCTATCCGCATTGAACTTTTTGGTGATGAGGTTGACCGTATTTTAGAAGTAGATACTCTAACTGGCGAAGTTTATGGTCAACGCAAACACATTTTAATTTATCCTGCTTCTCACTATGTAACTTCTAAAGAACATATGAAAGAAGCTATCGACTCCATACAAGAAGAACTGCAACAGCAATTAAAAATCCTTGAAGATGATAATAAACTCTTAGAAGCTCAACGTTTAAAACAACGCACAAATTATGATTTAGAAACTATGGAAGAGATGGGATATTGCTCTGGCATCGAAAATTATTCACGCCATTTAACAGGCAGAAAAGCTGGCGAAGCTCCGTATACACTTCTTGATTATTTCCCTGATGATTTTTTAATCGTCATTGATGAATCTCATGTTACTATACCACAGATAAAAGCTATGTATGCAGGCGACCGTTCACGCAAAGAATCACTTGTGGATAACGGTTTTCGGTTGCCTTCTGCCTTTGATAATCGCCCTTTGCGCTTTGAAGAATTTCTCGATCATATCAATCAAATAATCTATGTTTCTGCTACACCAGCACCATTTGAATTAGCACAAGCAAATCAAGTAGTAGAACAGATAATCCGTCCAACTGGTCTATTAGACCCTGAAATAGAAATTCGCCCACTTGAAGGGCAAATGGACGATTTACTCGGAGAAATCAAAATTCGCACTAAGAAAAATGAACGCGTACTCATCACTACTTTGACTAAAAAAATGGCTGAAAATCTCACTGATTATTTAAAAGAAATGGGTATCAAAGTTCGTTATCTTCATTCTGATATTGCCACTATTGAAAGAGCGGAAATCATTCGCGATTTGCGTCTAGGAAAATTTGATGTACTCGTAGGGATTAACTTATTACGTGAAGGCTTGGATATGCCAGAAGTCTCTTTAGTAGCTATCTTAGACGCTGATAAAGAAGGCTTCTTGCGTTCAGAGACATCTCTCATTCAGACAATTGGTCGTGCTGCTAGAAATGCTCATGGTAAAGTAATCATGTATGCCGATCGCATCACCGATTCTATGCAAAAAGCCATTGATGAAACTATGCGTCGTCGAGAAGTCCAAGATAAATACAATCAAGAACATCATATAACACCAAAGACAATTCAAAAGAAAATAAAAAATCTCATTGAAACTACTATGGTTGCAGAAGAAAAAGCAAGTTATGATGCTGAAAAACCAAAGAAAAAACTGAAAATGACTGCTAAAGAAAAGAAAAAATTAATTCTTTCTTTAACTAAAGAAATGCAAGAAGCTTCTCGCAACTTAGAATTTGAACGAGCTGCTCAAATTCGCGATATCATCTTTGAATTAAACGAAAAAAAATAATTTATTTTATTTATAAAAAAGCACTATAGCATGAAAACTATAGTGCTTTTACTTATTCATCATAAAGATGACAACGTACATATCTATTATTTATCATTTTCATTTCAGGTAATTTTTGTCTACAAATTTCTTTAGCTTTTGGGCAACGCGTATTGAATGGACAACCTTTTGGCGGATTTAATGGACTTGGCAATTCACCTTGCAAGATAATTCGCTGTTTATGTTTTTCTTTTTGTGGATCTGGCAATGGAATTGAAGATAACAATGCTTTCGTATATGGGTGTAGAGGATTTGTATATAAATCTTCTGTATCGGCAAGTTCTACAATTTGCCCTAGATACATAACTGCTACTTTTTGGCTGATATAACGCACCATAGCTAAATCATGAGCGATAAATAAATATGTCAAACCTAATTCATGTTGTAATTTTTCTAGTAAATTCACGACTTGTGCTTGAATAGATACATCAAGTGCCGAAATCGGCTCATCGCAGATAATCAGTTTAGGTTCACAAGCAAGTGCTCTAGCTATACCGATACGCTGTCTTTGTCCACCACTGAATTCATGAGGAAAACGGTTTGCCTGCTCTTTACTCAATCCCACTAATTCCAATAATTCATAGATACGCTCTTGTCTTTGTTTTTTATCTGTATATAAATTATGCACAAGCAAAGGCTCTTCAATGATATCTGCCACTGTCATTCTTGGATTTAATGAAGCATATGGATCTTGAAATATCATTTGAATATCTTTTGTCATCTCTTTATTTTGTGAAATATCTTTGCCTGCAAATATGATTTTGCCTTTTGTCGGTTTATATAATCCGATAATAGTTCTGCCTGTAGTTGATTTTCCACAGCCTGACTCACCTACAAGACCTAATGTTTTTCCCTCTTCTATGGAAAAACTAACATCATTTACTGCTTTTAAAATTTGTTTTGGTCTTCCCCAAAAAGAACGCTTCACAACAAAATCTTTATGTAGATTTTTGACTTCTAATAAATTCATCAAAATTCCTCCTTATTCTCTTTGGGTGCAAATTCATGCTCCAACCAACATTTTACATAATGATCTTTATTTAATTGTGTCTTTTCTGGCATCAACTGCATACATATTTTCATTGCTTTTGTACAACGTTTGACAAATGGACAATAATCAATACTTTCTTTTAAATCTGGTGGCTGACCATCAATCACATATAATTTATCTTCTTTATTTAAATTTAAATGAGGCAAAGATTTTAATAAACCTCTTGTATATGGGTGATGTGCATGATAAAACAGATCATCAACATTTGCTTTTTCTACGATTTGACCTGCATACATAACTGCTACTTCATCGCAAATATTGGCAATAACCCCTAAATCATGCGATATCATAATGATGGACATATTCAATTTTTCTTGTAAGGATTTCAATAAATCTAAAATTTGTGCCTGTACAGTTACATCAAGAGCTGTTGTCGGCTCATCTGCTATCAATAATTCTGGTTCACAGGCAAGTGCCATTGCAATCATAACGCGTTGACGCATACCGCCACTGAATTGATGGGGATAATCTTTCAATCTTTTTTGGGCAAATGGTATCCCTACTAAATTTAATAATTCTACAGCTTTTTCTGTCGCTTCTTTATCCGATAATTGTTTATGCAAAAATAAAACTTCTTTTATCTGCGTACCAATCGTAAGTACAGGATTTAAAGATGTCATTGGGTCTTGGAATATCATCGCAATTTTATTGCCACGAATTTTGGCTAAATCTTCATCTTGAAAATTAACTAAATCCTGACCTTGCCATAAAATCTGACCATTTTCAATTATGCTATTTTCTTTAGGCAATAAACCCATGATAGCATGAGCTGTCACTGATTTTCCACAGCCTGACTCGCCCACTATTCCTAGAGCTTGTCCTCTTTTTAAATCAAAACTAACATTGCGTACTGCTTTTACTTTTCCTCGATAAGTCTGAAAAGCAACTGCTAAATCTTTTACTTGTAAAATTTCTTTATTTTCTTCCATGGTAAACACTCATTTCTTCACTATTTTAACGACGCATCTTAGGGTCTAAAACATCTCGCAGACCATCACCTAAAAAGTTAAAAGCCAACATAGTGACACTGATAGCTACTGCTGGAAAAAATAATTGAAAAGGATATGCACGCAAATTATTTACGCCTTCTGACGCTAAAACGCCCCAACTAGCCATCGGTGCAGAAACACCAAGTCCGATAAAACTCAAAAAAGCTTCTGTAAATATTGCATCAGGAATAGCTAATGTCATTGTTACAATAATTGCACCCATGGCATTTGGCAATAAATGTCTAAATAAAATTCTTTTTTTCGATACACCTATTGTTCTAGCTGCCAAAATAAATTCTTGTTCCTTCATTGATAAAATTTGACCACGCACAATTCTTGCCATCTGTAACCAATAACCAATACCTAAAGCAATAAAAATATTGATAAGCCCTGGCTTTAAAATTACCATCAATAAAATCACATATAATAAAGTCGGTACGCTATATAAGATATCCACAATATTCATCATTATGCGGTCAATCTTGCCACCGCAAAAACCTGCTATTCCGCCATAGATTACACCAATAAAAAGATTTAATAAACTCGCCACTATACCAATAGCTAAAGAAATTCTCGCACCATATAAAACGCGAATAAAAATATCTCTACCTAAATTATCTGTACCAAACCAATGCTCCCAACTAGGAGAACTATTCGTCATCATCAAATTCTGTTCATCATAAGTATGGCTAGAAAAAATAGGGCCAAAAATAGCTACAACTATTAAACATACGATAATAATTAATCCCAGCAAAGCCATTTTATTTTTCTTTAATCTAATCCACGCATCTTGCCAATATCCCAAAGTTTCTTCTTTTTTTTGCACCTGCAAAATTTCTCGCTCTAAAGGCACAAATAAATCTTTATTTATCATCTTCATTCACCTTTTTCTTCACCGATTTTAATGCGTGGGTCTAATAACGGATAAAGTAAATCCACTACCATATTTAAAACAATTACAATCACACTATAAAAAATTGTTACACCTAAAATTACAGTATAATCTCGATTATAAATACTAGTTACAAAATATTGCCCCAAGCCTGGTATCGCAAAAATAGTTTCAATGACAAAACTACCTGTCAAAATACTAGCTGTCATTGGTCCTAAATAAGTTACTACAGGTATTAATGAATTAGGCAAAGCGTGCTTTATTAAAACTTTGCTCCATGATAAACCTTTTGCTCTCGCTGTTTTTATATAATCTTGTGATAAAATATCCAGCATACTAGAACGCGTCAATCTAGCAATAAATGACATTGGCATTCCTGATAAAGCCAAAGCTGGCATGATTTCATATCGCCAACCATTCCACATAGCAGCTGGCAATAAATGCAATTTTGTCGATAATACATATATAAGTAATGCCGCCACAACAAAACTAGGCACAGCAACTCCTAAAGTCGTAAAAAAATTAACTGCCCTATCTTGCCATTTATCTTTTTTCACACCTGCTAATATTCCCGCTGGTATACCGATGATAATTGCTATTAAAATCGCTTCTATACCCAATTTAAAAGATACTGGAAAACCATCTTTAATAATATCATTTACACTACGACCTGGATATTTAAATGATGGTCCTAAATCACCTTGTACTAAATTGCATAAATAATCACCATACTGTTTATATAAAGGGTCATTTAATTTATATCTTTCTTCTATGCTATGTAATACATATGGAGGCAAAGATTTTTCTGCCGTAAAAGGCCCTCCTGGTATAGCATGCATTAGAAAAAAAGTTATAGTTATAACTATCCATAAAACAATAAATGCATTAAAAATTCGCTTGATTATATATCCCATATCTCATCTAACCTCCAATATAGATTAAACTATATTATAAAATTTAATCATCTAAACTGCAAATTTATTATATCATCAAAATTCTATATCTATAAATTTATAAACAAAAAGACTCAAATCAGCATTTACACTAATTTGAGTCTTTTATATATTTCAATAAAAATTTAATTTAAAATTATAAACATTGTTCAGTTCTGCCAATAATATCATCTTGAGTTTTCTTAGATAAAACATTGAAAAAGGCACTATAACCTGCTACGCGTACGATTAAATCTTTATGTTTTTCTGGATGTTTTTGTGCATCAATCAAAGTTTCTCTCGATACGATATTATATTGAACATGATATCCATGCAGTCTATTGAAGAAAGCACGAATTAACATTTCTAATTTTTGTTTATTTTCTTCTGTAGAAAGCATTTGCGGTGTCATTTTTTGATTTAATAACACTCCACCAGTTATTTTTTCTGTAGGCAATTTAGCAACAGATTTAAACACAGCTGTTGGGCCATTTTTATCTGCATTATGTGCAGGACTACAACCTTCTGCAAGTGGTTCATAAGCATTTCTTCCATCAGGTGTCGCCATTGTTCCCATACCTTGACCTACATTGGCACTGATTGAAGATGTACCACCATAGCGAATACCACCGATTGGACCTCTATGATAACGAGTATTTGGATATTTTTTGATTTCATCTAAATAAGAATCATAAGCTTCGACTACTAGATTATCTACATAATCAATATCATTACCATATTTTGGCACTTCATCAATCAACATTGCCTGAATTTTTTTATTTTCATCAGATTGGAAATCATCTAAAATAGCATTCCAAAGTTGAATTGGTGTGATTTTCTTTTCTTCAAAAACTAATTTTTTAATTGCAGCTAAAGAGTCTGCCATATTGGCAATACCAACTTGAAGTCCAGATATGAAATCATATACTGCACCGCCTTCTTTGATAGTTTTTCCTCTACCAATACAATCATCAGTAAGTGCAGAACATAAAATATCTGGCACATCACGCTCAGAAGCTTTATCAATAGCATTTTCGACAATAACACTATAACGAGTCATTTCGCGTACAGTTTTATCCCATGCAGATAATAATTCTTCATAGCTCTTCATATCTTTGAAATAGCCATAGCCTTTAGTGAAGCGTTTTCCTGTAGTTAAATCCACACCATCATTCATAGCACAAAGAAGCACTCTTGGGAAATTTATATACGACATACCAGTACAACGATAGCCCCATTTTCCTGGAACAGCAGTTTCTACACAACCAATAGCACTATAATTATAAGCGTCTTCTTCTTTTACACCCCAATTGATAAAAGATGGAATGATGATTTCATCATTATTTAAAGCAGGCATACCAAAACCTAATTTCATAACTTCAATACAATCATCAAAGAATGCTTTATTGATATTTTTATGATAACGAACGGTTAAATTAGGCTGTGTAAGTCTAGTCTGCGCTATAGATTGCAATACTACAAAACTCAATTCATTGACAGCATCTTTTTTGTCTGGAGTTTGCCCACCGATAGTAACATTTTGATACATTGGCGAACCTGCTGAACTTAAAGTATGAGCTTGAGAACGCACTTTATTAATAGTTAAAGTTTTTATCCACAAACAAGTCAAAAGTTCTAAAGCTTCATCTTTGGTGATGACTTTTTCTTGAATATCTTTTATATAGTAAGGATACATATATTGGTCAAATCTACCATAGCTCAAAGAATGACCATTGGATTCAATCTGTAAAATCAATTGAATAAACCATACAGATTGCACTGCTTCATAAAAAGAAGTTGCTGGTTCATAAGGAACTTTAGCACAAATTCTACTTATCTCTAATAATTCAGCTTTTCGTTTACTATCTTTTTCCCTATCGGCTAATTCTTGAGATAATTTACTATAACGTTGTGCAAATTGATGAACAGCTTCAATGACGATTAACACAGCCTTATAAAATATATTTTTATCAATGCTATCTGGATCAGTAAGGTCAAGCTTTGCTTTTAAATCTTTTACTCTTTCTTCATAGCCTTTTAAACCAAAAGCTAAGATTTTTTCATAATTGACAGCTAAATGAGCATCTCCTGCATTTAATTTTCCTTCCATGCCAAAGACGCCAGTTTCCATAAATACACTGACTTCTTCTGGTAAAAGAGCTTCTCCTCTAGCACGAAGATTATTATTTTCCCAAAATGGAGCTATATCTCTCAATTGCTGTTTTGTTTCTTCTGTGATATAAAAAACATCACCATCTCTTTTTTCAAAAAGGTCTAATTCATTTAATACAAACTCCATAGTATATTCTGGGAAAATTGGGGCATTTTTATTTTTCGTAGCCTGATTACCTACAATCAAAGTTTTATCTTCAATATAAATACTCATGTTTTCTAAAATTTTTTGTAGCATGAGTGCTCTTACCATTACACGTGGCTGATTTTGATTTTCTCTATATACTTGTGTAGCTAATACAGCTCTTTGAGCATCAATATATGGCTTTTCATCTAAAACTTCCTCACGAAAAGCTTTCATTCTATCAGTTAATGAGCCAAAATATGCTTTATTTTCCATAATCAATACCTCCAACAAGTATAAAAATTTATTTTAATTCGTAAATATTTTCAATTTCATCTATAATTAAAATAACTTATTTAAACTTATATGTCAATATTTTTTATCTTAATAAATAAATTTACTTTCAAATGAAAGTTTTGTAATTTATTTTTATTAGCGAAAATGATATAATTTATATAAAGTAAAATTAAGCGAGGAAATTATCATGCGTAAAGCTAATTATATGCAAACAGGTGTAATTTTTAATATTCAAAAATTCAGTATAAATGATGGCCCTGGTATCCGCACTGTAGTTTTTTTCAAAGGTTGTCCTTTGCATTGTAAATGGTGTGCTAATCCCGAAAGTCAATTAGCTAAAATCCAAATTCTCTGGGATAAGAAAAAATGTCTTCATTGCCATCATTGTTTAGAAATTTGTCTCTCAAAAGCTATTTCTTTAAAAGACGATAATATTTTTATTGATACTAATAAATGCACTCTATGCAAACAATGTATAAATACATGTCCGCAAAAAGCATTAACAAGTGAAGGAGAAATTAAAACTGTACAGCAAGTTTTAGATATAGTACTTCAAGATGAAGTCTTTTATGAAGAAAGTGATGGCGGTATCACTCTATCTGGCGGAGAATTTCTCATGCAAACTCAATTTGCCGAAGAACTACTAATCGCAGCTAAAGAAAAAAATCTACATACATGCTGTGAAACGACTGGCTTTTGCACTCCCGAAAAATTTCAGCATACTTCCGATCCTTTCACTTGGCGGACTTGGAGTAATTTC
>OGYS01002012.1_pt1 | contig 10760 bp, 8 predicted proteins | sample 1576611 | NCBI WGS metagenome assembly OGYS01 (sample SAMEA3541571, study PRJEB24748) | human gut metagenome | biome: human gut; feature: human-associated habitat; material: faeces | place: China | collected 2012
TATAGCTGGTTGGTGCGCAGTGTTGGTTTTAAAATATGTTAAAGTACCAGCATGGGCAAAAGGACTTATGCCAACATTAATAGTTCCATTTTTATCTTCGTTGATAGCTGGAGCAGTTATGTTTTATATATTAGGTGGCCCTATTGCAGAAGGTACAAAAGTATTAACGGTATATTTAAAGTCTCTAAATACAAACGAGAAATTCTTTTATGGATTAGTTATAGGTATACTTGCTTCTATTGATTACGGTGGAGCTATTAATAAAACTGTATTTGCACTTGTTTTGGCTATGCAAGCACAAGGAATTAATGAACCAATAACAGCGTTAATTTTAGCATCTATGGTAACACCATTTGGATTTACATTTGCGTATTTCTTACAAAAAGTATTTCACAAGAAAATATATACACAAATGGAAGTAGAAACATTGAAGACAGCATTTCCAATGAGATTAGTTGAGATTACAGAAGGTAGTTTACCTATTGTTTTAAATGATTTATGGAGAAGCATTGTAGCAACCGGATGTGGGGGTGCTATTGGAGGTGTGCCTTTTCTTCTTATAACAGCTTCATCAATAAACATTGTGACGGAAAGCGGCCAATATTGAGGGGTTCAACCGGAAACAGGAGTTGCCCATGAACGGTCACGTCATCAGTCCCATTGCCGGCACTTCAATGGTCCGTGGCGCGACGCGGAATCTGTATATGAATCCGCATTTCGACTACCTGAGCGAAATGCTTCCGCGTGATATAAAAGAACTTTTCAGTTGGTGTGAGGTTGTTTTCCAGAGCATGCCGAGCATTGCCACGGGAATTCGTAAGCTTGTCAGTTATCCGGTTACAGGTTTTTCGGTGGAACGGGCTTCCGAGAAGGTGAAGGAAAAGACACTTGCATTGACCAGAGAACTCAACATGCTGAACATGCTCTTGGAGTACGGAACGGATGAATACGTCTACGGAAATGTTTTCCGCAGTGTGTGGTTCCCTTTTCGTCGTTTTCTACGGTGCCGGAACTGTCAGTCGATGGTGGAACTGGAATCCGCAAATATAAAAATTCGGGGTGGACATCTGACGCTCAAGTGCGGAGAGTGTGGAACCAATGCCGAGCCGGAAGTCGTGGATACCCCCATCCGGGATCCGAGACAGGTGCGCATAGTGCGCTGGAACCCTAGGCATATTGAATTACGACAGAATCCGATTACGGGATCTACACAGTATTTTTACTCCATTCCGGGAGAGTTCTCCAAAAGGATATCTGCTGGTGACGTTGCATTATTGAAGGATACTCCCTGGGTATTCGTGGAAGCCGCCCTCAAGAGAAAGAGCGTTCAGCTTGGGGCCAACTTTTTCCATGGGCGTGCACCGTCTCTGGCCGGTTTTGCAAGCGGGTGGGGCATTTCTCCACTCATGTCGGCTCTGCGTATTTACATGTACATCGCCGTGTTGCGGAGGGCTTCGGAGGCTATCGGCATGGAACATATCACGCCGCAGCGTATACTTTTTCCCCAGACCAACGGCAGTAGTGACCCGAGTATCATGATGAACATGGAGCGTTGGAGGACGGAAATCGCCGCGGCGCTCGACAAATGGCGCCTTGATCCGAACTACGTCATGACGGCGCCTTTTCCTACGGGGGTGACAAATATAGGTTCCGCAGGCAGGCCGCTTATGCCCACGGCGGAAATTAAGGATGCACGACTGGAAATGGCTCTGGCGTTGGATATTCCCCCTGCACTCATAACTGGAGATATGACTGTTCAGCATAGCGCTGTGGGGCTGCGTATCCTTGAAAATCAGCTGCGACCACGGATTTCGGCCATGGAGGACTTCGCCAACTGGGTGATTTCCCTGATCAATGCGGAAATGCAGACAGAGTATGCCAGAGTCAAACTCATACCATTTCGGCTTGCTGACGATATTTTGAATAAGCAGCTGCTCATGCAGGGAGTAGGGAATTCCGTGTCACGGACGACGGTACAGGAAGCTTTCGGACTTGATCCGGTGAACGAGAGTCGGAGAATGAAGGATGAACAGCTACATGACCATGACATGCAGGTGGAAGTGGAAAAAGAAATTCGACGCCGGGAAACCGACATCGCCGCGCTTTCACAAATGGAGGAACAGGAGCAGGAGAGTGGTATGCCATCGCGCTTCAACCAGCAGAAGATGATTGCCCAAGCGCAGCAACTGGCTGTACAGCTCGCTCAATATCCATATGAGGAGCGGAGGTCACAGCTCGCTCAACTGCAGAATGAAGACTATGTGATGTGGGCGCTGGTATCCAAGCAAATGGAAAGCCTTCATCAGCAGCGTGCGGAATAGGAGGGCGCATGGGAACGGAACAGAAAGGCATCAACGAAGCACTGAACCTGTCAACAGATTTTGGAGATCCGCACCTGGGCAGAAGACGTAAAGACTTTCTTCCCTATGACAAGGCGGAAATGAAATTTGCCGTGGGATGTCTTGGAAATGAGGACTTTCGACTTCAGGCGAATGACATCATGACGCGTTCCATGCGCTGTCAGGGAGCTCTTGGTAAACCGGGCGATATTATGGTCGTGGAGCAGGCGCATACATTTGATAAGGATGGTGCCTGCCATCTGATGATAAAATACGTAGAGTACGCGGAAGAAAAGAAACGGAGAAGAAGGCGCAAGGTATGACCGCAACAACCCGACGTATCATCACATCTCCGGAAGAAATCCGAAAGGCTATCCATAAGAAAGTCGTGGCGGCGATGCTGCGTAAGTTTCCCATGAAGGCCGGGGCATATACACTAACCTTGAGCAATTTGTATGTCAGCGGGCGTGAGCTGACGCATACGGAGCAGCGTCATATTCTGTTGTCCAAAGGCAGTGTTACGGAGGGGCTGTACGGGGATGTGACCGTCACCCGGGAGAACGGCAAGGTTGCGGCGGAACTCAAGCACGTCCGGTTGCTGGGGATTCCCTGGTACACGGGGAGGTACACTTTATTGGTCGACGGCAACGAGTATGCTGTGGTCAATCAGATGCGTACCAAGCCCGGAGTCTATACGCGTAAGCGGGGCAACGACGAGATCGAAAGTTCCTTCAATCTGTCACGTGGGGCCAATTTTAAGTTGACGATGGATCCGGCCACTGGGCAGTTCCGCATCGATATTCTTCACGCCGTTCTTCCGGCTCTGGCCGTGTTACGCATTCTGCGTGCCCAGCCCTCCGATATCTTGGCGGTACTTGGTCAGGAGCTGTACGATGCCAATAACCGTACACTTACATCGAGCGCCGTAACGCGTACGCGCAATTGTCTTTATGATAAACTGGTTCGGTATAAATCCGAGCTGGGGGATACCGCGAGTGAAGAAGAGAAGGAGGCAGCTATTCGTTCTTACTTCACATCTACGCGTATTGATCCAGAAACGACCCGGCTCACGTTGGGGACAGCGTATGATTCCGTATCAGCTGGAACGATTCTCGACGCCATGCGCCGGACACTGGCCGTCTATCGGGAAGAGGAAGATATTGATGAGCGTGATCATCTTGCATTCCAGAAAATATATGGCGTGGAGGATCTGCTGGCCGAAACTATTGATAAAAACGATGACGCATCGAAAAAAATAGTAGCAAAGGTGGCGGCGTTGTCTCCCGAACTTTCTGATGCTGAGGTAGGGGCTGCGGTCAGGGAGGCTCTGCGCGGTGCCGGCTTCGGCACTCCGATGCGGCGTTTTGTGGCGACTTCCACGCTTTCGCGTCTGCCCACTCAAATAAATCCAGTGGAATTCATGGATGTTGCATCGATTGTAACCCGTCTGGGAGAAGGGGCTATTTCCTCAGAGCGAGCAGTCCCGTTTGAAACAAGGGGAGTCAACTACAGCTATATCGGCACGATTGATCCTATCGCTGCCCCGGAAAGTTCCAAGGTCGGGATTGATGTGCACTGCACCTACAATGCGCGCAAGGGGGATGATAACGAGTTTTACAAGCATGTGCTGAATTGCCGGACAGGGAAAACGGAGGACATACGGCTGATAGAACTGCATGAGAAGCGCGTAGGGTTCCCCGATGCCCTGTATGTCAAGGATAAGAAGAGTTCCGATATTATTCCAGCTGTTTACCGGGGGCGACTTGTCAAGGTTCGTCGGGATATGCTGGACTATCAAATCCCCAGTCCGCACGATCTGCTGACGGTCACCACGTCGACCGTACCTTTCGCCAATGCGAACCAGGGAAATCGTCTTCTTATGGGGGATAAGCACATACAGCAGGCGCTTCCACTCAAGGAACCTGAAACGCGGCTGGTTAAACCCAAAATAAGTGGACTGCGAAGCGGCGGTATGCTTCAGACTCTCGGAAGCTTTACCATACCAGTATCTCCGGCGGACGGCGTTGTCGAGAGCATAAAGGACGGAGTGATTGTCGTCAGGGACAAAGCAGGTGGGCGGCATGCCGTAGACTATGAGGATAATCTGCCTCTTGCGACCAAAACCCTGTTGCACAACAACATCACCGTAAGGATCGGTGACAGCGTCAGACGAGGGCAGGCCCTTGGCACCAGCAATTTCGCCAAAGACGGGGAATTGGCCATGGGGCGCAATCTCACTGTGGCCTACATGCCGTTTCATGGACTTAACCATGAAGACGGAGTGGTGCTTTCCGAGTCCGCAGCCAAAAATATGACGAGCGTTCATGCCGACAAAATTATGGTGGAACTGACCGCCCACAGCGTAGTCGGCAAGGACAGGTATCGGGTATGTTATCCAACTACGTTCACAGCGGAGCAGCTGGAGACTTTGGATAACGATGGGGTGGTAAAGGAGGGGGTAGTCCTGAGGTATGGAGATCCCGTGGTAGTGCTTATGGAGGACAGCAGCGAAAGCCGTCTCAATCAGGTGCTCGGTAAGCTCTCCAAAAGTCTGCGTCGTCCGTATCGGGATGCTTCCGTCACTTATGACGGTCATAGTCCGGCCAAGGTGCTGGTGGTGAAGAAAAGCCGCGGGCTTTATGGCGTGGTACTGCGGATTGAGAAGACTCTTGGCGTGGGAGACAAGGTCGCTGGAAGTTATGGGAACAAGGGAGTTTGTTCCGCTATACTTCCGGATGACAGAATGCCTAGAGATGAATCCGGAAAGCCGGTTGATGCTGTATTTACGTCTTTCGGCGTGGTGAAGCGGCTTAATCCCGGTCAAATCTTGGAAAGCTGTCTGGGAAAAGTGGCCTTGAAGCGCGGAGAACCATATGAAATCGAAAACTTCAGCAAGGAAAACTACGTCGATTTCGTCCGGGGCGAGATGAAAAAATACAGGGTCAAGGACAAGGAAACCCTGTATGACCCGGAAACCGGCAAACAGATATCTGGTGTTTTTGTCGGCGTCCAACACTGCCACAAGCTGATGAAGACTTCCGACACAAATTTTTCCGCTCTTGGCGTTGAGGGTAGATTTGATCAGGATGACGGGCCTACAGGTTCTGGAATCGAAGGGCCCAAATCCTTGGGGCAAATGGAGGTCAATGCGCTCATCGCACATAACGCGCGGGCGCTCATGCGCGAAGGTTCCACGTTGCGCAGCGCCAAGAACCTGGAGTTCTGGAAAGAGTTTCAGGCGGGACGGTTGCCCCAGTGGCCTGCGGAGAAGAAAACCTTTGACAGGTTTTCCGCACTGCTCAAACAAGCCGGAGTCAATATTCTGCACAGAGGCAAGGAGCTTGTGGCGGCGCCGTTGACGGATAGGGACGTACTTGCTCTGAGTGCTGGGGAAATACGGGACGGACGACGTCTGAACGCTCGTACACTTGCGCCAGAGCCAGGAGGGCTTTTTGATCCAGTGGTCACCGGAGGGCTGGATGGCAGACGCTGGGGACACATATCGTTGGCTGAGCCGGTCGTAAACCCCGTGTTTACGGATGCGGCCAGGGCCGTGCTCAATATGGACGGCACGGACTTCCAGCGCCTTTATGAAGAGCAGGGAGGCGCAACGGTGCGGGATATGCTTAACAGCATCGACGTGGATAAAGAACTTAAGGCTGAGCAGGTTCATCTTTCCGGCAAATTGTCGCTCGGTGCTGTGGACAAAGCCATAAAGCGCCTGAAATGCCTGCGGGCTCTGAAGGAACTTGGCCTGAGAGCAGGGGATGCCTATGTTCTTTCCGTTGTGCCGGTAACGCCTCCGATTATGCGCCCTATTTCCATCGGTACAGACGGCAGTACGCTGGATAGCGATGCCAATGCACTTTACAAGGATTTGATCCTGCAGAACAACGCTACGCGTGCGGTCATGGAGGCTCGGCTTGGCCCTGATGATATTCGGGAGGCGAGGAGGGCTCTTAATACCCGCCTGCAGGAACTTGCCGGAACTGTGGCTCCCGGTGCGGGACTCAATAAGGCCCGCGGTATCAAGGGAGCGCTGATGTTTGTTTCTGGAAATACCCCCAAGGAAGGCTATTTCCAGAGGAAAGTCATATCGGGAAAGCAGACACTGACAGGGCGAGCGACGATTTCCCCGGATGTGACGCTGGGACTGGACGATATTGGGTTACCGGAAGAACAGGCTTGGACGCTGTATGCTCCATTTGTTGTACGACAGTTAGCTCTGATGGGGTATGATCCGTTGAGTGCCAGAGATGCCGTGGCATCACGCAGTCCCGCAGCAAAAGACATTCTGCTCGGGGAGATGTCCCGCCGTCCGATACTGATCAACCGGGCCCCCACCCTCTGGCGCCATGGCATCCTTGCCGCAAGACCGGTCATACGAAAAGGGAATAATCTGTATGTAAACTCCTTGTGGGAAAAGAGTACCAATCAGGACTATGACGGTGACGCCATGCAGATCCATGTGCCTGTTTCGGAGGCCGCTGTTCAGGAAGCATTGGAAATGTTGCCTTCCCGACAGATATTTTCAGACAAGAAGCGGGGGGCACTGCTCATGCAGCCCAAAACGGAACCTGTAGCAGGACTGTACAAGGCGACGGAAAATGTGGGCAGGCCTATCCCGCGTGGGGCTGAGATTCATATATTTGAAAATGAGGAAAATGCATGGAAGGCTTATTATCAAGGGAAGCTGAAAATGACCGACTACGTGGAAATAGGGCAACGTAATATTATATAGTTACTATAATTTATTTGATTTTTTGGGCATATAGCGATATAATATGACAAATCCATTTCCTCAGGAGGGATTTAACTATGTCCATGAATAAAGACGATAAGGCAAAAATTGCAGCCGGTGTGGGCGGAGTTGCCGGGGCCGCTGGTTCTGTGGCTGCAGTGAGTGGGATGGGAGCAGTGTCTGGACTTGGAGTTACTGGGATTACTTCTGGCCTTGCGGCAGTCGGTGGCCTTGTGGGGGGAGGAATGGCTGCCGGTCTTGTGACTGTAGCCGTCGCTCCTGTAGCTGCTGCCGGGATTTGTTATCTGGCGTATAAGAAAATTTTTGATTGACATTGGTTGTCCCCTTTTGATGTGGGACGGAGACAATGATTGTCCCTAGGCGGGCGGAGAGGATATGACTCCTCTTCGTCCGCTTTTTTAGGAATTAATTACTGGGCAAAGTGCTGAAAGATTCAAGCACAAGCTCAAAATTTTTCTCCTGTTCCTGTGCAGTCATACCTACCTGACTTGATTTTTCCTGATGCGGAGAGCCCTGGTTTACGACTTTACCATAAGATAGCCATTTGCAGTACGGCGCACCATAAAGAATCCAATCCGGATTGATAAGTTTTGTACGCAATAGATGCAGTAGCCATTTGTCCGGAATACGCCGTTGGTTGAATGCCCAGCTTACAGAAGGTTGGGTGACATTAATTGCCGCAGCGATAGCCTCCTGTTTACTTGCGCCTATGACTGTCTGCAGTCTGGTCCAGGCAGCGTCAAAATCATAGTCAATGCTCTTTTTCTTTGTGCAGCAATTTTTCCTCATTTTGATACCTCACGGCTTTAGTTTGAGGCGAGCCGGAATTTCCAATCACTCCCGGAACAACAACGCTTCGGGGGTTCCAGCTCATATTGCTACAGAAAAACGAACCGTTCAGCGCCCTTAGCAAGACAGACTGAGAGTTCTTCCGTTTCAAGGGAAAGAACCTCCTACACATGTCCTTTGTCGGAGGGGTGAATCAATCATGCCCCACCATGCAATTTTAGTACATGGCGTGTACGAGTGAGTAGCACAGGAGGGAGAATGTTTCCCAATTTTTTAAGGCGGCTGTTTAGCAATGAAGGCTCCGGGGAAAAACTACGCGGGGAGATACTACCATATGGAAAAACAGAAGGGACTGTTTGCGAAGGCAATGACAGCAGGTTGGCCGGGTATGGTGTGTGTTCCTCTGCAGCGAATGTGGCGGGCAAGGTTGTGGATTGTGCTGGTTTCTGTTTGGAGCGTGGGGCAAGGATCGTTGTACTGTTCGCAGTAGGCAATACGGCTGGCGCGCCGACGCTTGATGTTGGAAACACCGGTCCAAAGCCCATTCGGTATCGTAATGCTGTTATTTCGTCAGAAATTCTTGCAGCAGGTCGAACTTACGCTTTTATTTATGATGGCGAGGCTTATGAGCTGATTGGCGATGTCAATACCGACACTGGCACGACGTACGAAGTGGGGACAGGTCTTGAGTTATCGGGAGCAACGCTCTCGGTGAAATACGGAAATAGTGCTGGTACATCCTGCCAAGGCAATGACACGCGTTTGAGCGGTGGAGAGGATTGGTCCAAGAGCAAGAAAGACATTGTGGACCGGATAACCTCGCTCGAGTCGGGGGGAGGTGTTGAGGCAGGGGCCGGGCTGGATAAGTCGGGTAAAACTCTTTCCGTGAAATATGGGAATGGCAAAGGGACAGCCCTAGAAGGTGATGGAACAGCGGCTAATGCGAAAAAATGGAATGGATCCAGTTTGACAATTTCCTCTGCTGCACCAAGTGGGGGATCTGACGCGGATATCTGGCTTACATGGATATGAAGGAGGATGAATAATGGCTGACGGTTCCAATACCCACACTGAATATATACTTTCGTGGGCTGAAGGATTTGGGAAGGTTTCCTGTGGGGACTATCTCTTTGATATTACCAAACGACCCGTTCTTCCATTTGAATATGATGCTCTTTATTTCGAGACGGCTACAGGCATGTATATCAAGTTTCTGAATGGAGAGAGGGTAACGCTGTCCCCGGAAGAATTGGCTGCGTGCCGAGAATACTGCAATGGCTATGTGGATGGTCAGGATTGCCCAGGACAGGCATTCGAAACGGAATCAGGGTTGTTCAGAGGTAGTATGACCAGAGGTGAAGCTGAGGCCTCTGGATATTCATGGGTACTCAAGGAGAGTCCTGATCACCCAGTGTCGAAATTGGTAGATGGGGAATGGGTGCGCATTGCCGCGACGATTCGTTCTGATGGAAGCTATGCCTTGATGCCTGCTTCAGTTTGTGATGCTTGCGTTCTTTTCTTGTCGGCCGTGGAATGGGAGGCGTTCCCGAAACCTTCCCGCAGTAGTGAAAAATGGGATTTCCTGAGTGAGTCATGGAAAGACCCGCGCACCTTGGATACTGCAAAAGATGGAGCGGACTCTTGGATCCGGGAGAGTTTTTCACCGAAAAGGCGAGAGGTGATGGGAAATGCACCTTATCGGGAAACTGTGTGGTGGGTGGAGCAGATGAAGGAGGCCCAGGCATACAGGGCCAACAGCGATGCCGAAACTCCGTTTCTGGATGGAATGCTTGAGGCTTTTGCCGGGCATGAGGCAACGGCCTTGATTACGAAAGATGAGCTGGTGAACTCTATCCTCAAGTATGCCGAAACAGATTATCTCAAGAGGAATGGAGCCGTGCATGGTGAAATGCAGGCCAGAATTATTGAGCTGCGCCAAGCGGAAAAGCTGGAAGAGGTGGATGCGCTGACAGATATGCATGCCGAACAGGAAAAAATTCGGCCTATCAATTTCAGAGTCAGTTTTTATGAGGAAGGGGGCGTACCTGTAGCCCGGGCCATGCGCAACTCCAATGGATAGGAAGCTATGCCCATACAAGTCAATATCTTGCAGGCGTGGAAACATACTGTGAGGGCTCGAACCAGAATAACCGGAGTCTGGAGGGAGCTTCCACAGGCATACGTCAAAGTCAATGGCGAATGGAAATCTTTGTATTCTTTTTTTTGGGAATCTGGTGAATGGAGCGGATGTTCAGCGGGATGCGGTGGGGGAGTCCAGAACCGCGATGTAAAATGTAAAAGAAGTGACGGCCTCTATTACGATGATATTGTCTGTGAGCGTAGCGCCGGAATAAAGCCTGATTCTAGTCAGATATGCAATGTACATCCATGTAGTGAGTGCAGATACGATTATAATACTTCTGATGGAAGTGGAAAAAATTTCTGGTATGTTTTGTTTGCTGGAGGTGGAAGTATAACGATAGGCTATGCATGTGGAGACATAATTTATCCTTCAGCAGCAGCATGTTCGCAGTCATGTGCAGAAGGGCATTGTGCGCCATTCACAGTCGATGTGGGAAGCTGGGGTACGGCTACCATCATTACTTGGGATGGGATTTCTGTTTCCGGTGATTCAGGATTGGATGGTGAACTTTTTTCATATACGGTCGGAGGTTATACCTACAGTAGGGGGAGTGAAATAAGTCGTGATGCATGGGGGGCATATTATCAGGTCTGTCGCCAGGCAGCCTAAAATTTTTTATAAGCAGTGTTCGTTATAATGAAAAGGAGTATGTATGCAACATATTGATATTATTCTCTCTCTCTCTCTCTCTCTCTCTCTCTCTCTCTCTCTCTCTCTCTCTCTCTCT
>OGYS01002039.1_pt1 | contig 10641 bp, 6 predicted proteins | sample 1576611 | NCBI WGS metagenome assembly OGYS01 (sample SAMEA3541571, study PRJEB24748) | human gut metagenome | biome: human gut; feature: human-associated habitat; material: faeces | place: China | collected 2012
CAAAACGGCTATTGCCATCGATACGATTATCAATCAGAAGGATAGCGGCGTTATTTGTATCTATGTTGCCATCGGTCAGAAGGCATCTACGGTAGCTCGTGTAGTTCGCACTCTCGAAGAACACGGCGCTATGGCGTATACCATTGTCGTTGCCGCAACGGCTTCCGACGGGGCCCCGCTTCAATACTTGGCTCCTTATGCCGGCGTATCCATGGGTGAATACTTCATGGCCCAGGGCAAAGACGTACTGTGCGTATATGACGATTTGTCCAAACATGCTCAGGCATACCGTGCCATGTCGCTGTTATTACGTCGTCCGCCCGGACGTGAAGCATACCCCGGCGACGTATTTTATTTACATTCGCGTCTTTTGGAACGTGCTGCCAAGCTGTCCGATGAATTGGGTGGCGGTTCGATTACGGCTTTACCTATTATTGAAACATTGGCAGGCGACGTTTCGGCTTATATTCCGACAAACGTTATTTCTATTACGGATGGACAGATTTTCTTGGAAACGGAATTATTTAACTCCGGTGTGCGTCCGGCTATTAACGTCGGTCTGTCCGTATCTCGTGTAGGCGGTTCGGCTCAGATTAAAGCCATGAAGAAAATTGCCGGCACCTTGCGTTTGGACTTGGCACAGTATCGTGAATTGGCGGCTTTCGCACAGTTCGGATCCGACCTCGATAAGAGTACGAAGGCTCAAATCGACAGAGGCGAACGGACGATGCAGATGCTCGTACAACCTCAGTACCAGCCGATGGCTGTTGAAGACCAGGTTATGCAGATTTACTTAGCCGTAAAAGGTTATCTCATGCCGATTAAGGTTGAAGACGTTGCGGAATTTGAAGAAAAATTCATCAAGTTCATGCATGCTCAGTATCCCGATGTAGGCAGCCACATTAAAGACACGAAGCAACTCGGTGAAGAAGATGAAGCTATCCTCAAGAAGGCGGTTGAAGAATTTATTAAATTGTTCGGCGCCGACCATGAACTCGTTAAAGAGGAGGAATAGTCTATGCCGAGTGCACGCGAGATAAACAGACGGATTAAATCCGTAACGAATACTCAACAGATTACGAAGGCCATGAAGATGGTATCTTCCGTACGTCTGCGTCGTGCACAGGATCGCGCTTTGGCAACGGCTCCTTTTACCGATAAAATCGAAGCCATGTTGCGTCGATTGGCAGCTGCTGCAAGCGGTGAAGCCGGTCCCCTGTTTGAACAACGGGAAGTAAAACGTACTTGCTATATTGTCGTCGGTGCCGATAAAGGCTTGGCCGGAGCTTTCAGCTCGAATATCAATAAGGCCATGGCCGCTATCGTTGCCGAAAAGGGCAGAGATGCGGTAACCTTTCTCGTGACCGGTCGTAAGCCCGTTGAGTATTTGAAACGCCTTCGTATTACACCTGCCGGCAAGTGGAGCGGGTTTTCGGATAAGCCGCAGTATCATCACGCTCAAACCGTTATGCATGAAGCGGTGAAACGCTTTATGGACGGTGAAGTGGATGAAGTCTGTGTTTTATATACGAAATTCCGTTCGGCCCTGGTTCAGGACGTAACCGTATCCAAGCTGCTTCCTATTGATGCGGATTTGAACGAAGAAGAAGGAGTGAAGGAAGAATATCTTTTTGCTCCCGACAGTAACCAAGTTCTCACATCCTTGGTGCCTACGTATTTGGAAGCCTTTGTCTATAACAGTCTGCTTCAGTCGGCGGCGAGTGAACTCGGAGCCCGCATGACGGCCATGACATCGGCAACGGATAATGCAGGCGAACTGATCGACCGCCTGACGGTTCATTATAACAAGGTACGTCAGGCAGGCATTACGAACGAATTGACGGAAATCGTCAGCGGTGCGAATGCGTTGCAGTAAGATACAAGTATTAAAGTAGAGAGGAGAACCTCTTCATGAGTGATAATTTTGGTAAAGTCATCCAGGTCATCGGCCCGGTAATTGACGTGCGATTTTCTGTGGAAAAAGACTTACCGCCTATTTACACGGCTATCCGCATTACAGGCGGCGAAGGTGATCAGACCGTAAATCTCGTAGCCGAAGTCATGCAGCATTTGGGCGACGATGTTGTCCGTTGCGTTGCCATGAGCTCTACGGACGGCTTGGTGCGCGGTATGGCCGCTGAAAACACGGGTGCTCCTATTCGCGTTCCTGTTGGTCAGGGCGTGTTGGGACGTATTTTCAACGTCCTCGGCGAAGCGGTTGATAAGGTAGACGAACCGGTAAAGGCGGAAGATTATTGGCCGATTCACCGTCCGGCACCTAAATTTGACGACTTGTCGCCGACGATGGAAATCTTGGAAACAGGGATTAAGGTCGTTGACCTTATCGCTCCTTATGCCAAGGGCGGTAAGATTGGCCTCTTCGGCGGTGCCGGTGTAGGTAAGACGGTCCTTATTATGGAATTGATTCATAACGTCGCAACGGAACACGGCGGCTACTCCGTATTTACAGGCGTAGGTGAACGTACACGTGAAGGTAACGACTTGTGGAACGAAATGAAGGAATCGGGCGTTATCAGTAAGACCGCTTTGGTATACGGTCAGATGAACGAACCGCCCGGAGCTCGTATGCGCGTAGGCCTTACGGGTCTTACAATGGCGGAATACTTCCGCGATAAAGAACATCAGGACGTGCTTTTGTTCGTTGACAACATTTTCCGTTTCATTCAGGCCGGTTCGGAAGTATCGGCATTGCTCGGTCGTATTCCGTCGGCCGTAGGTTATCAGCCTACGCTCGGCACGGACGTCGGCGCCTTGCAGGAACGTATTACGTCGACGAAGGAAGGTTCGATTACATCGGTACAGGCCGTTTACGTTCCTGCCGATGACTTGACTGACCCGGCTCCGGCCGCTACGTTCGCACATTTGGATGCAACGACCGTATTGTCTCGTCAAATCGCCGAATTGGGTATTTACCCGGCCGTCGATCCCCTTGACTCGACATCGCGTATTTTGGATCCTCATATTATCGGGGAAGAACATTACGAAACGGCTCGCGAAGTACAGGCAATCCTTCAAAAGTACAAGGATTTGCAGGATATTATCGCCATCTTGGGTATTGATGAATTGTCGGAAGATGATAAGCTTACGGTTGCACGTGCTCGTAAGGTACAGCGTTTCCTCAGTCAGCCTTTCGCCGTTGCGGAACAGTTTACGGGTCAACCCGGTCGCTATGTTCCGTTGAAAGAAACTATTGCGGGCTTTAAAGAAATTCTTTCCGGTAAGTGCGATGACATGCCGGAACAAGCTTTCTATCTGGTCGGCAATATTGAGGAAGCGTACGAAAAGGCTAAGACTCTGAAGGGAGAATAGTCTATGGAAGAAACCGCTAGAACGCTCCGTCTGGAGGTCATTACACCTGATGCTTCCGTATATTGCGATGATGTAGAGTTTGTTCTTGTGCGCGCTTTAGACGGTGATTTGGGTGTCATGCACGGTCATGCACCCTTAATCGCATCTCTTGACATTTGGCCCCTTACGGTTACCAAAGAGGGAGCGGAAAAGAAGATCGCCGTTGCCAAAGGTTTCATGGAAGTCAATGATAATAAGGTCACCATCGTAACGCCGGCGGCCGAACTTCCTGAAGACATTGACGTAAAGAGAGCGGAAGCTGCTAAACATAGAGCAGAAGACCGCTTAGCAAGCAAGAATGAAAAAATCGACCATGTTCGTGCCGAATTGGCATTGAAACGGGCCATTCAGCGTCTGGATGTAGTAAAGACCTTTTCAGGCCGGTAGTTGCAGATAACTGAATAAGTTGATAGGCTCAAAACGCCGGACAGGCAATGTGAAAGTACATAGTCTGTCCGGCGTTTTGTATACCGTGAAGGCTTGCCGATACATCGTAGCCGTGCGATGTATATAAGTCTATTTGGGTATAAAGTAGCGGTTTTTCACGGTTTTTTGTATGTCGGCATTTTACTTTGACATAGCAAAAATCAGTGTGATATGATGACTTTAAGTTTTAAACTATACTGATTTAGGAGGATTAAAATGAAGTATAATTTTGATGAGATTGTCGATCGTCGGCATACAAATGCCATGAATACGGACGGATTCCGCGGTTATATTTTTCATGATTTTGAAGGAAAAAAGAAGTTCCCTTTTAAGGACGAAGAATTTATTCGCATGTGGGTAGCCGATATGGAATTTGCCATGTGCCCCCATATTATTGATGCCATAAAAGAACGCTTGGATAAGCGAATTCTCGGCTATAGTCAGGTTTTTGAACAGGAATTTTACGACGCTTATAACAAGTGGAGTAAAAAAATGTACGACTGGACTTATGAACGAAAGGATTTTTGCTTTTCTCTCGGTATCATTCCCGCTCTTTATAAGTTGACGGAATTTATTTTGACGGACCACGAATATGCCATTGTTAACACCCCTGCTTACGGATACTTTAAGCATCCTTTAACGTACAACGGAAAACAGGCTGTTTTCAATCGTCTGGTTAAAGATAAAAAGGGCGTTTGGCAAATCGACTTTGAAGCTTTGGAAAAGGCGGCCGCACATCCTATGGCGAAGCTTTTGATTTGGTGTAACCCTCACAATCCGACCGGTCGTGTATGGACGGAAGAGGAATTGAAGAAGGTTGCGGCTATTGTAGAAAAACATAACCTTTGGATTATTAGCGATGAAATCCATTGTGACCTTCTGCGCCAAGGGAAGCGGCACATTCCTATGGCTAAAATTATGCCCGATTATGACAAACTTATTGTTTGCACCTCTGCTTCTAAATGCTTTAATATGGCGGGACTTATGTTTGCGGAAATCCTGATTCGAGATGAAACGTTGAAAGAATGGTATATTGCCTATACCAATTCGTACGCTATGAACGTTAATCCCTTAGCCATTGCGGCGCATCAGGCAGCTTATGAAAAAGGCGGGGAATGGCTTGATCAAATGAAGACCTACTTGGACGGAAACTTCGCCTTTGTTAAGGAGACACTCGACAGGGAATTGCCGGAAACACATTTTGTCATTCCCGATGCCACCTATCTGGCATGGGTAGACTTAAGTGCTTATCTGGCTGACGTAGAAGATATTCCCGAATTCTTCGCCAACAAAGCCGGTGTTCTTCTCGAAGGAGGGGACGCTCTCTTTGTAGACAATGCACAGGGCTATATACGACTCAACCTGGCTATGCCTCGGACCCTCATTGCAGAAGGGCTGAAGCGGATTGTAAAGGCAATTAAGGAAAGAACATAAAGAAGAGTAAACCGCCTGTTTCTCGAGAGACAGGCGGTTTTTGTATGCCAAAGATATGATAAATATTTTTAAATCGTATTTATTTTACAAGAAAGTATTTGAGAGGATGTTTATCAGGATAGATATGAGAAGCAACCCCGTCAGTGATAAAGGGATAGGCAAAGTTTCTTGCAAATTACGTCAAATCAACACACATAAAAATAGCGGAAGTATTCGTCCGTAGCCTTACGCATCATTCCGGGTAACAACCATTCCACTATTATGAATATGGCAAGAATATAAAGCCGCATGCAAATAAAAAATCACCGACCGGTATGCCGCAAACGGGGTGCAATTCCCCTGGTCGGTCTCATACAAATCGATGACTAATTTAATTATAGCATAGCCGGAAAAATATCGCTATACAAGGGGATAAATAAAAAAAGCAGACATTATTAAATGGCATCAGGCAATCATCACCAAGTCATGTAACAATATCTACTTTAATTAAAGACAGTATATCATGGGGCAGGAAATTGTACAAGACAGAGTATAGACCGTATATCTACCTTTTCATACTGTCGCAGTCTTCCGTAATATGGTATCATTAAATGTAAAAATGAATTTCAAAAGTATTATAAAAAGAAGGTAACGGAGACTATACATGGATTTATTGGCAAGTAAGCACTATTGTTTAATGACCTACGGTTGTCAGATGAACGAGTCCGATTCGGAACGGTATGCAGGGCAGTTGGAAGAGCTGGGATACACGCCGACGGAAGACCCCGAGTTAGCCGATGTCATTCTTATGAATACGTGTTGTGTACGTGAGACGGCGGAAGACAAGGTACTGGGGAAAATCGGCGAGTTCAAGCATTTGAAGACGCGGAACAAGGATTTGATTTTAGCCGTAACGGGGTGCATGGCTCAGGAATGGCAGGATCGCCTCTTTAAGCGGGCTCCTCATTTGGACCTGGTCATCGGCACACATAATATACATAAGCTCATTGATTTAATCAAGGAAAAAGAGGGACAGAAGGAAAGCCACATGTTGGCTACGGAAATGGAAGACAATGTATTCCACGCCGTACCGACGAAGCGATTCCAGAAGTTCTTCGCCTGGGTCCCCATTATGAACGGGTGCAATAAGTTTTGTACGTATTGTATTGTTCCGTATGTGCGCGGTCGCGAAGTGAGCCGCCCCCTTGAAGAAATTGTAGAAGAAATTCGCAATTTAGCAAAAGAAGGCTATAAGGAAATTACACTACTGGGTCAAAACGTCAATTCATATGGGCTCGATTTTAAGGACGGTACAGATTTTTCAGCCCTTTTATATGCTATAGAAGACATTGACGGCATTGAACGGGTTCGTTATATGACCAGCCATCCGAAGGATATGACTTTTACCATGATCGACGCCATCGCTCAGTGCAAGAAGGTAGTATCCCATATTCATTTGCCTGTGCAGAGCGGGTCTACGGAACTTTTAAAACGCATGAATCGCGGCTATACGACGGAACACTACGAAGAGTTGGTTTCGTACATTCGAGAAAAGATGCCTCAAGCCGTCTTGACGACCGATATTATTGTCGGCTTTCCCGGCGAAACGGAAGCGATGTTTCAAGAGACTCTCGACTTGCTGAGGCGCGTACGCTACGACATGGCCTATACATTTATTTATTCACCCCGTACGGGAACGCCGGCAGCGACGATGGATAATCAGATTTCTCAAGATGAAAAGAGCCGACGTTTGAAGCGATTAGCTGATGTGCAGAATGAAATCAGCCTGGCTTATAACGTAGAGATGGAAGGCAAGGACTATGAAGTCATTGTCGAAGGACCTACGAAAAATGATGAAAATCATTGGTTCGGCAGGACGCGGGGCAATAAGATGATCATTTGGGAAAACGACGGGACGAGCGCCGTCGGTGATACCATACGAGTACATGTGGATAAGGGACAGACTTGGGTCCTTAAAGGTCATGTCCTGAAACGGGAGGAAGATTGTGGCCGAAGAAATGAAGTTAACGCCCATGATGAAGCAGTATCTGGAAGTCAAGAAGACCTGTGCCGATAAACTGCTGTTTTTTCGCTTAGGCGATTTTTATGAATTATTTTTTGACGATGCTTTGACGGCGTCGCGTGAATTGGATTTAACCTTGACCGGCCGTGCCGGCGGCAATAAGGAACGCGTACCCATGTGCGGCGTTCCCTTTCACTCTGCCGATACATATATTGAACGCCTTGTTCATAAGGGCTATAAGGTTGCTATTTGTGAGCAAATGGAAGATCCGAAGTCTGTAAAAGGTCTTGTGAAGCGAGAAATCATTCGCGTCATCACACCCGGTACCGTGACGATGGAGCATGCCGTAGCGTCGAAGAAGAATAACTATATTGCCGCTGTAGGGGAAGAAAATGGCGGTATTCAGCTTGTACTGACGGACGTAACGACAGGAGAAGCTCTGTGGATGGCCTGCGGAGATGACGAAACTCAAGATCGACTTTTGGACATCTTTGCCTTATATGAACCGGCGGAAGTGGTATATACGAAGGAGTCGACAATCATTACCTCTTTACGGCGTTTCGTTACGGAGCGGCTGAACCATTGTGCTTTTACGCTCTACGAGCTGCAAGGTGATATAGACTATTCCCGAACAGGTGCCGATTATTTTGATGAAGATGCCTTTCAGGCGGCAAAGGAAGCGGCCTATACTATCGGTATCTTGTTATCCTATGTAAAAGAGACGGTGAAGGCCGACGTCTTTCATATCGCCTCGTTGAGGCCTTTGACGACAGAACGCAATATGCTTATTGATGCATCGAGTCTACGCCATTTGGAAATTACTCAGAACGTACGTGACGGTCGCCGCAAGGGAACTCTTCTCGACGTGCTGGACCGGACGAAGACGGCTATGGGCGGACGTTTATTGCGTAAGTGGTTGGAAGCCCCTTTGTTGAATCTTCACGATATAACGGAACGGCAAGACGGGATAGAGGATTTGGTACGCCATGAAATTATGCGTCAGGACTTGGGCGACACGCTGGATAAGATTTATGATTTCGAACGTATTTTGACGCGCATCGGTACGGGTACGGCCGGGCCTAAAGATATGACGGCTTTGCGTGAATCATTACGTATTCTGCCGGATGTAAAACATATCTTATCGCAAGCGGGAGCGCCTATTTTACAAAGACTGAATCAATGCATGGATGTTCATTCTTACGTGTACGATTTGCTTTGTCGTGCCGTTAAGGAAGAACCGGCTGCGGTTATTCGTAACGGCGGCGTCATTCGTGACGGATATAATGAAGAATTGGATGAAATTCGCAGCATATCCGAAAACAGTCATGCTTTTTTACGGGACTTGGAAGAACGGGAGAAAGAAAGTACGGGAATTAAGCTGAAAATCGGCTATACGAAGGTATTCGGCTATTATTTTGAAATCTCCCACGCCAATACGAAACCGATTCCGCCTTATTATGTACGTAAACAGACCTTGGTCAACGCGGAACGATATATTACTCCGGAACTGAAAGATTTTGAAGTAAAGGTATTGACCTCTCAGGAACGATTGACCGCTTTGGAGTATAAACTGTTTACCCAGTTGCGCGAAGAAGTTCGCGGCCATATTGCGGCCATGCAGGAAACGGCTCGTGCCGTAGCCGTAGCGGACAGCTTGTACAGCCTGGCCGTATGTGCCAAGGAGAATCGCTACGTACGACCTGCATTAAACAGCCGTGAAGTCATTCGCATCGAAGAAGGTCGTCATCCCATTATTGAGCAGTATAATAAAAACGAACTCTTTGTGCCTAATGATGTTACGCTTAATCATACGGATCACGAAGTTCTTGTTATAACGGGACCCAATATGGCCGGTAAATCGACGTATATGCGTCAGACGGCAGTCTTGATATTAATGGCACAGACGGGGTCTTTTATCCCTGCCGAGAGTGCCGATATTTGCCCTGTTGACAGGATTTTTACGCGTATCGGTGCCAGTGACGATATTTTAACGGGTCAAAGTACGTTTATGACGGAAATGAAGGAAGTATCCTATATTTTAAAACATGCCACGTGCCGCAGTTTGTTGATTTTGGATGAGATCGGCCGAGGTACGAGTACCTTCGACGGTATGTCCATTGCCAAGGCGGTTATTGAATATTGTTTAAAACACGTTCACGCATTTACTCTCTTTGCCACGCACTATCATGAGTTGGTTTCCATGGCGGACGAATCAAGTCTTTTGAAGAACTATACCGTCGCCGTTCGAGAACGGGGCAAGTCCATCAAATTCTTGCGGCGTATTATACCGGGCGGAGCCGATCGCAGTTACGGCTTACATGTAGCTCGTTTGGCGGGCCTTCCCGAAGGTCTTTTGAAGCGTGCCGAAGTTATTTTGGAAGAATTGGAAGGCGGGGTTGCGGCAGTGCCGTCGCGGCAGATCCCCGATGAGGAAGCGACTTATGCGTCATCGGGACTGTTTACAGATGCCGTAACGGACAAGTTGCTTCATGTGGATGTTATGAGTATGACCCCTATCGAAGCCATTTCGTTTTTGCATGATTTGCAACGTGAAGCCAAGAAAGGAAGCGGTATTTCGTGAGCTCCATTATACATGTACTCGATGAAAAAACGGCCAATAAAATTGCAGCCGGTGAAGTAGTTGAACGTCCCTCCTCGGTTATTAAGGAATTGACGGAAAATGCTCTGGATGCAGGGGCTACAACGGTAGAAATAGAAATTGCCGACGGAGGCAGTTCATATATGCGTGTCAGCGATAACGGCAGCGGCATGAGTGAAGAAGATGCGAAAAAGAGTATTATTCGTCACGGAACGAGTAAGATAAGTTCTATTGAAGATATTTTTTCCATTACCTCCTTAGGATTTCGCGGTGAAGCCGTACCGAGTATAGCCGCCGTTTCCGAACTGGTCATGACGACGCGCATGAATGATACGGACCTGGCTTTTCGTATGGTACTGTCGGGCGGTTCCGTTAAAGAAGAAGAACACACGGGTGCTTCCGTCGGTACGACCATGGAAGTGCGCAACTTGTTCTTCAATACGCCGGCCCGAAAAAAGTTTATGAAAAGTGAACGGACGGAAAGTTCGAAGATTTCCGATATTATTACGAAGTTGGCCCTAACTCGTCCGGACGTGGCCTTTACGTTTATTAACAACGGCCGCACGGTCTTACAGACAGGCGGAACGGGGGATGATTTGGAAACGATTGCAGCCATTTACGGCGCGGCTGTAGCCAAGGAAGTATTTCCCGTAACTTATGAAAATGAAAATTTTACGATACACGGCTTTGTCGGTAAGCCGTCCTTATTAAAGAGTACGCGTGCCTGGCAGACATGTATAGTCAATAGACGGGTCATTCACAATGCGGTCGTCTTTAAGGCTATTGAAAACGCCTACCATGCCATGTTACC
>OGYS01002043.1_pt1 | contig 10629 bp, 7 predicted proteins | sample 1576611 | NCBI WGS metagenome assembly OGYS01 (sample SAMEA3541571, study PRJEB24748) | human gut metagenome | biome: human gut; feature: human-associated habitat; material: faeces | place: China | collected 2012
TAGCTGTCTCCGGACAGATTGTCCTTATGAATTATACTGGTATGAGAAAACGGCAAATACGGAGTGGAGCTACAATTATTCTGTTTCAGTAAGTGGCGGTAAACGTATTGTCAGGATTACAGATCTAGAGGTATCCATGCCGGTATGCAATGGCTATGCGTCCGATCAATATCGGGTAGATGCCAGCATGGTAAATATAGCAAAAGCATCGGCTGCGAATGCAAAACAGATTGTAAATGAATTTAAGAATTCGTCTGTGACAGAGAAACTGGTTGCTTATAAGGAAATGATCTGCTATCTGACAGACTATAATGATGAAGCAATGTCGGATTCTTACGCAGACGGCTATGGTGATCCGTGGCAGCTGATCTGGGTGTTTGACGGAGATGATTCCACACAGGTAGTCTGCGAGGGCTATTCAAAAGCATTCCAGTATCTGTGTGACCTCAGTGATATTACCTGTTATACAGTAACCGGAGACATGGACGGCGGAACCGGTGCCGGACCTCATATGTGGAATATTGTAGAGCAGGATGGCAGATACTACATGGCAGACATCACAAACAGTGATAAAGGTACAGTAGGAGAGGACGGAGATCTTTTCCTTAATACTCCATCTTATGGCAGTGTTTCAAAAGGTTATACTTACGAAACCGAAAGCGGCAATATATATTTCAAATATGATAAGGATACCCGAGACACCTACGGAACCGGTGCAAATTCTGTTCTGCAGATGACAGATAAAGCTTATGATGTTGACAACAATACCGTGAAGCCTTCTAAACCGGTTATCAGTGGAATATCCAATAAAGTTGCAAAGAGGTTGACAATCTCCTGGAAGAAATCCCAGAATGCAAAAGGCTATGAAATCTACCGTAGAGCCGGTACTACAGGTTCTTATAGAAAAGTAGCAACCATCAAATCCGGAAATACTGTAAGATACACTAACACAGGATTAAGAAAAGGAACGAAATACTATTACAGAATACGGGCATATTCTTATAATGCGCTGGGAAAGAAAGTGTATAGTGGATGGTCTGCTGTGAAGAATAAAGTGTCCAGATAATTATAAAGAATCAGAACATGCACAGGTAATTATTAGTGAAATGTACAGAAAAGGATTATGATTATTTAAAACAATTGTTTTAGAAAGAGCCCGGAAACTTCACGTTTGGTTTCCGGGCTCTTTCTAAAATCTCATCATTTATCAATAACTTCAATCGGTGTCTCATCCTTCGCATCCAGATGATCAATATACTTCCGCGTCTCCTTAACGATCACATTAGAAAGCAAAAGAACCGCAACAAGGTTCGGGATTGCCATCAGAGCGTTAAGGATATCTGCAACAGTCCATACCAGATTCAGTGAAATAATCGGTGCGATAGCGGCAACAGCAATGTAAAGAACACGATAAGGAATTAACCCTTTTTTACCTGCGAAATATTCTACACATCGTTCACCATAATATGCCCATCCAAGAACTGTAGAATATGCGAAAGAAATAATTCCGACTACCAGGATCACAGGCCCAAGAATCGGGATCTGCTGAAAAGCCAGAGTAGTAAGTACACCGCCATCAGTGATATTTCCCATATCAATAGAAGGATTTTTCATAATACTGGTAACCAGAACAAGCCCTGTCATAAGACATACAACAACCGTATCCCAGAAAGTTCCGGTACTGGAAACAAGAGCCTGGCGAACAGGATTTCTTGTCTGGGCAGCAGCTGCGGCAATTGGAGCAGAGCCCATACCAGATTCATTGGAAAAAAGTCCTCTGGCAATTCCATACTGCATAGCCATCATAATACCGCGTCCTACCAGACCACCGGCAGCAGCGCCAGGTGTAAATGCCATACTGCAGATTGTTTTGACAGCAGGAATAATAAAATCATAATTAATTCCCAGAATAACCAGACATCCAAGCACATAAAAGAATGCCATAAAAGGAACCAGCTTTTCGCATACAGTAGCGATTGATTTGATACCGCCAAAGATAACAAGTGCAGTCAAAGCGGCAACTGCAATTCCGATAAATGCAGGCGAAATATTCAGGTTCTCGTTACATACCGTAGCGATCGCATTAACCTGAGTAGCACATCCGATTCCAAAGGAGGCAAATCCACCGAAGAAGGCGAAGAGCAGTGCCAGCCATTTCATATGTAATCCACGTTCCAGCGCATACATAGCGCCGCCCTGCATACGGCCATCTTTTGTTTTGACACGATACTTAACTGCGATCAGAGACTCACTATATTTGGTTGCAATGCCAAAAACACCAGTCAGCCAGCACCAGAGAACAGCCCCCGGGCCGCCAAGCGCAATAGCAGTTCCCACACCAATGATATTTCCGGTTCCAATAGTAGAAGCAAGTGCAGTGGTAAGTGCACCGAACTGACTGACTTCACCTTCAGCTTTTGTATCCTTGGTAACAGATAAACGGATAGCAGTGCCGATTTTTCTCTGGATCACACCTGTACGGATTGTCATGAAAATGTGTGTCCCAAGCAGCAGAAGAATCATCCACCAGCCCCACACCAGGCTATCCAGCCTGTTAATGAAATTTGCGATAGTATTGATCATAGACGCCCTCCTTTGATATACCTTATTTTATAAACTATAAATGAGCAAATTTGAAAAAATGCACAAAACTATCCTGCTAATTTCATAAACGCTTCAAAATCAATACTGGATTTTGCACATTGAGACAGATATTGATACTTTTCCTGCTGAATGGTACTGCGAATCAGTTGATGTCCTTCCTGGAAAGACTGATATCGTCCAGTGCCTATAACACAGATATAATGTGCCATTGACATCAGCAGCCAGTATCTTTGAATCCCTTTTGAGGAACGTATCTGGTAGGTATCCAGTGCCAGCCGGGTCTTACATTGTCTGAAAAAGACCTCAATCGGCCATCTGCACACATAGCAGGAAAGGATCTCCAGCGTTGATAATGCCACGTTTGTGCTGATAAAAGCCCGCAGTGCTTTGGGATTTCCAAATGCCTTTTCAGGATAACTTAAAAGAACAACCGCATTTTCGATACCATTCAGGTTTCCTTCATACCGGTACACATAATATTTTCGTTTTTTGACTGTCACGAGGTCAAATCCCTTCTCTGTTACCGATAATTCAGCAGCAAGTTCGCTGAGCTTCTTTTTCATTCCTGACGGGTACAGCAGGCGGTTTGTTTTTAAAGCTCCAATGGTATGGAACCCCTTCTGTACAAATGTGTTGATTAATTTTTCAGAAACATACCAGCAGTCACAAAGGAAATACGACATGACTGGAGGTTCTGGCAGTTCCTTTGCAATGCTCTGCACAATATCAATCTTGGAAATGGATTTATTGTACAGTACAAAAGCATAGTTTAGGACAATGCCATTGCACGAAAGCATAACAGCAACCGCCTGATGACCATAATCCTGTTTTCCCTTTAAATGGGACTGGTGAAAATACGCATCTTCAATTGGATGCAGAGCCTGTGACGAAGGCTTTGTCTTTGAAGCTATGGTATCATCCACAATACAGAAAACAGGCTTTCCGGTGCGCTGTGCTTCTGAATAAATAATTTCAACTACGGAGGATTTTAAAGTATTTTCAAGTAAGGTATCATCCCATTTCCCGGAATTGAGGAAATGTGCGATGGTAGTTCTGTGGCAGGAACTGTTTTGTGCAAAGTCGGTAGTTTTTCCATGGTAACCCGAGATAAAGATACTGCTCAGGATACTCATGAGATGACCGATCACTCTGTTCGAAAAAGATTTGCATAAATTTAATTTCTTAAACTGGTTGTATAAGAATGTAGAATGATGTATAGTATTTGCGAGAGGCACCTTCTTTCGTAAATGTTGCAATGTTTGTTTCGTCACTTTCATTATACAACACGAACGATTTAAGGTGTCTTTCTTTTTATGCAAAATCACGAACTTGCTCATTTATAGTTATAAAAATGCAACAGATGCTAGTGTGCCAACAAGTTGATTCTTGAAACAATCTTGCAGGATAAATTCTTTATTTCAAGGCGGAGGAAGGAGGCGTAGCGGTGGCTACGGCGACCGACGACAACGCGGAAATAAAACATTTAGACGCGAGATTGTTCAAGAAATCAACTTGTTGGTACACTAGAGCGTGTTTGAAATAACTATGTACTAGAAATTCCCTCTTTTATATAACAGAAGCTTCCGAGTCCGCAAACTTCTGGCATATAAAATAAAGGCATACAACCACGATGATATGTGTTGTACGCCCTTGTACGTTTCTTCTGTCTGTTACAATTATTTCTTAATATTATACAGGAAAATGTGTAGGATTGCAACGAAAAAATCATACTTAAATGTAGTCTAAATGTAGTCCTATATGGACGAAATCAGCTTTACGCTGATATGTTTTCATGCTATCATTATTTCAATGAAATTAAGGAAGTCTACTACTTTATTTGTAAAAAGCAATAAGCGGTCAGGCAGAGAAGCATAAAATCTTTTTAAATTAAAAGGAGCTGCCAATAGAAAGGAGAGACATATGGGAAGTTATCTGAATCCAGGGAGTGTACTTTTTCGTGGAAGTCTTCGCTCAAAGATATATGTAGATAAAAGTGGGTTAATAGAAAAAATAAATGACTTGATCTGTACAGAGCAGAAATATGTGTGTGTCAGCCGGCCGAGGAGATTTGGAAAGTCTATGGCGGCGAATATGCTGGCGGCCTACTATGACAGAGAAGAGAATACACAAAATTTGTTTGATAAATTACTTATCAGCCAGACAGAATCTTATAAAGAACATTTAAATCAATATGATGTAATACGTATTAATATGCAGCAATTCTTAAGTATTACAAACAGTACGGATGAAATGCTGGAGCTGCTTCAGGAAAGAATATTGAGGGAACTGGAAAGAAAATATCCAGATTGTATTAAAGATGGACAGTTGATTTTATCAATGATGGACATTTTCTCTTTTACAGGACATCCTTTTGTAATTCTGATTGACGAATGGGACTGCCTGTTTCGTGAATACCAGCAGAACAGAGATGCACAGAAGAAATATCTGGACTTCTTGCGAGTATGGCTAAAAGATCAGGACTATGTAGGGTTAGCTTATATGACAGGAATTCTTCCAATTAAGAAATACGGATCTCATTCGGCATTAAACATGTTTACTGAGTACTCGATGACAGATCCTGGCGATATGGCACAATATTTCGGATTTACTGAGGAAGAAGTAAAAACACTTTGCCGAGAATATGACATGAGCTTTGAGGAAACAAAAGCCTGGTATGATGGATATGGATTATGTACACATAGCCGTTATGGAGATCAGTATTATTCTATGTATAGTCCAAAATCAGTAGTAGAAGCCATGCTTCGCCACAAGTTTGGTACTTACTGGAATCAGACGGAAACATATGAAGCATTGAAAGTTTATATTCAGATGAATATGGATGGATTGAAGGATTCTGTAGTTAAAATGTTGGCAGGTAGCAGTGCAAGGATCAATACAGGGACTTTCAGTAATGATATGACGACTTTTGCAACGAAAGATGATGTGCTGACGTTACTAGTCCATCTTGGATATCTGACCTATGACAGTCAGAAAGAATCAGTATCCATACCAAATAAAGAAGTATCAAAAGAATACGTAAATGCAATCAGTACTATGGATTGGAAAGAAGTTATCACATCTATAGAGGCATCCAGAAAATTGTTGGAGGCATTATGGACGATGGATGAAAAAGCAGTGGCAGAAGGAATTGATAAGGCACATAAAGAAATTTCAATTCTTCAGTATAATGATGAAAACTCTTTGAGCTGTACCATTAATCTGGCATTTTATTTTGCTAGAGAATACTATACTATTATAAGAGAATTACCGACAGGGAAGGGATATGCAGATATTTGTTTTATCCCAAGAACACTTCACGCAGATAAACCGGCTGCAGTCATTGAACTGAAATGGGATAAAAATGCCCATGGAGCAATTTCGCAGATTAAAAAGAAAGAATATGTAGATGCATTAAAAGATTACCATGGAGATCTGTTGTTGGCAGGAATTAATTATAGTAAAAAAACAAAAAAGCATAGTTGCGTGATAGAGAAGATGGAAATGCCGATTTTGGCATAGAGATGTAAATAAATATTCCTACTGGTAAATTGAAAAATGAAAAGAGAATATATGATAACGGTATGTCCTGAATTAGTGAGGGAATGGGACAGAGAGAAAAATATAGATTTATCTATAGAAAAAATTACAAGAGGATCTGGGAAAATGGCATGGTGGGTCTGTCCAAAAGGTCATTCATACAAAATGAGGATAATGAGTAGGACAAAGGGAGAAGGATGTCCCGTATGTGTAAACAAACAGGTTCTTGAAGGGTATAATGATCTTTTGACTTGTAGACCAGATGTAGCTTCAAGCTGGCATCCAGAAAAAAATGGTAGTCTTACACCAGCAGAGGTAGTTCCAGGAACAAAACGAAAAGTTTGGTGGATATGTCCAAAAGGTCATGAATGGGAATTTTCTGTAGCAGATAGATGTAGGAGCAAAGGGTGTCCGATTTGTAAAAATCGGAGAATCATAAAAGGTGTTAATGATCTGGCAACGCGTTATCCAGAATTAATGCAGGAATGGAATTATGAGAGAAATAAGATTTTACCGGAAAATTATAGGAAAGGAAATAGCGAGAAAGTCTGGTGGATATGTAAACAGGGACATGAATGGAGAGCAACAATAATTGATAGAAGTCGGGGAACGGGATGTCCTCTTTGTAATATGGAAAGAAAAGTTTCTTTTCCAGAAAAAGCTATCTTATATTATTTGCAGCAATATTTTGAAAACGTAGAGTCTAATGTATCACCGGAATGGCTTGGCAAACAGGAACTAGATATTTATATACCAGAATATAATATAGCAATTGAATATGATGGTGTGTATGGACATTCCAAGGAGACAGTTAGGAAAAGAGATTTAAAGAAAAATGCGGCATGTGAAAAAAATGGAATTTTTCTTATCAGGGTACGTGAGCCGGGATGCCTTGCCTTGGATGGGACCTCTTTTGAACACTTGATGAAAAATAGTTCTGAGCTGGAAATAGCAATAAAAATAGTTTTTCAAGTTATAGAAGAGAAAATTGGAAAAAATACAGGGTTTAGTATTGATAAAATAGATATAAACCGTGATAGTAATAAAATATATTCGCTAATAGATTATTATGAGAAGAAAAATTCATTAGCAGAAAAATTTCCACAATGTGCTGAAATGTGGCATTTTTCAAAAAATGGTAAATTAAAGCCAGAACATGTTCTAGCAGTATCTTCTAAAAGAGTGTGGTGGAAGGGAAAGTGCGGACATGAATGGCAAAGTCCAATAGCGTATGAAGTTCTTAGTGGAAAATGTCCGTATTGTTCTGGAATGAGAGTGTTGGCTGGTTTTAATGATCTTGCATCTAAAAATCCTGAAATTGTACGTTCGTGGGACACTGAAAAGAATGGTAAGTTAACTCCACAAATGATTACAGCTGGAAGTAGTAAAAAAGTCTGGTGGATTTGTGACAAGGGGCATTCGTGGAAAAGCTCGGTAGTCTCTCGAACTAGAAAAGATAAAAAATGTGGATGCCCAATTTGTGGAAACAGACAGGTTTTGAGAGGATATAACGATGTTGCATCGTGCAAAGAGCTTTTAGCTGACTGGGATTATGAAAGAAACGTAACATTACCTGAAAATGTGTGTATTGGAACTAAGAAACAGGCATACTGGAAATGTCACATTTGCGGATATGAGTGGAAAAAAGAGGTATCAGATAGGCTACATGGCAGTGGATGTAAAAAATGTAATCAAAGAAAACGTGCACAAAATGTACAAATTACATATGTAAAGAAAAGTGGATCATTAGCGGAACTGCATCCAGAGTTATTGAAAGAGTGGGACTGGAAGAAAAATATGAATTTAGATCCATATAAAATTACATCAGGCTATGGCAAAAAAATATGGTGGAAATGTAGTGCTTGTGGTACTGAATGGCAGGCTACAGGCATGATGCGAACGAGGAAAAAAGCAACAGGATGCCCTTCCTGTGGAAGAATAAAGCAGGCACAGGCTCGTCAAAAAACTATATTAAAAAAAGGTGTAAAGCCGTTGAGCCAGACACATGAGATGCTTTTGCAAGAATGGGATTTTCTCAAAAATGTAGAATATGATCCGACTTTCCTTACAGCAGGTTCAGGAAAAAAAGTCTGGTGGAAATGTAGTACTTGTGGATATGAATGGAGCGCAGCTATTGTTGATAGGACAAGAGGGATGGCAAAATGTAAAGTTTGTAGAGAACAGAAAAATAAATAGGTTATCTATCAGGAAAGTAATGCATTTCATCAAGAAAGGGTTCCGAGCATTGGAAGTATGTTATGATAATACCAACAAGAAACACAACACACTACGAAATGGAGGAAGACAAATGCAGAGAGAAGGAACAATAATAAAAAGAAACAATATTTTCGATAAGACATTAATTGCAGTTATCGTGCTTTTATGTGTAATTCTGTGTGAGAGCGTAATACCAGTAAATGCAGCACAGAAAAAGAATCAAGGTATTATTTATTATGAGACTAATTATAATAAGACCAAGGGATCCCAAAAAGGTTATTTTCCCGGAACAACAAAGATAATAATTAATTCGAAGAGCATCACTTTTTATGGCTCATTTTTAAAGAGCAAAAAAGAGAAAATAGTACGTGATAAATATCATTATGTAAAATATGGGAAAAAGACATTTGCAATAACTTCGAAAACAAAGTATTTACAATATGATGATGTAGGATGTTTTCCAATGAAGAAAGAGAAACTTTTAAAGGGTGGGGGAAATTTACATATTGAAGTCGAGAATGGAAAAGTGAAAGCTATAAAACGATATATGTAGCTGCTTTTGCCTTTACTCTATTTCGGTTCCATGTTATCATTAACTCAGAAAGACAAATGGTAACATGGAACTATCTTTATGCAGCCCGTAACAAAAACTAACACCCATTTTGCAAAATAATCAACATTTATCCAGAAGCCAAAGTAAGGGGGACACTATTATGCTTAAAAACTGGACCCCGGCGCATATGCCGGAAAAGGAGGAAATCAAAGAACGCCTGCAGACTGCCAGAAATCAGCTCTATGATTTCCAGATGAAGATCAAAGAACACAAGATACCAGTCATTGTACTTTTCGAGGGCTGGGGCGCTTCTGGCAAAGGAAGTACTATTGGAAAAGTAATCAAGAACATCGACCCACGTTTCTTCAAAGTAGCCACAATGTCCACACCAACAGCAGAAGACCTGAGATATCCATTCCTGTACCGCTATTTTAAACAAATCCCGGAAGCAGGGAAATTCACATTTCTGGATTCCGGATGGATGGAGCAGACATGCAGAGAATGTCTGGAAGATAAAATTGAGGGAGAAGCATACACACAGAGAATCGACAGTATCCGTCGCTTCGAGCGTCAGCTCACAGATAACGGCTATCTGGTTCTGAAATTCTTCATGCAGATTGACAAAGAAGACCAGAAAGAGCGTCAGAAAGCACTTCTGTCTCATAAGGATACAAAATGGCGAGTATCAAACTTTGATAAATGGCAGAATGACCATTACAAAAAATGTGCAAAGATTTTCTCGCAGTATATGTCCGACACCAACGCATCCACAGCGCCATGGTACATCATAGATGCATCCGACCGAAAATGGGCAGAACTTCAAATACTTGAAACTATGGTAAGCAACATCGAAGTAGCCATGCAGAATCAGGCACATTCCGTCCCAATCCTGCAGAATGTATTTCCACTGGAGCAAATTCCACATCTTGCAGATATCGATCTTAAGGACAAGACGTTGGATGACGAAGAATATAAAACAGAACTGAAAGAACTTCAAAGCAAACTCGGAGAACTTCACAACAAATTATACAGAAAACGGATTCCTGTCATCATCACTTATGAAGGATGGGACGCAGCAGGAAAAGGCGGCAACATCAAACGAATCACAGAGGCCCTTGACCCTCGCGGTTATGAAGTAAATCCAATCGCAAGTCCTGAACCACATGAGAAAGCCAGACACTATTTATGACGTTTCTGGACAAGACTTCCAAAAGATGGACATATCGCCATTTTCGACAGAACCTGGTATGGCAGAGTTATGGTAGAACGTTTGGAAGGATTCTGCAGCGAGAACGACTGGAAACGTGCCTATAACGAAATGAATGAGTTTGAAAAAGAACTCAAGGACTGGGGCGCAGTTATTATTAAATTCTGGGTACAGATCGACAAAGACACACAGCTGGAACGCTTCCAGGAGCGTCAGAACAATCCTGAAAAACAGTGGAAGATCACAGACGAAGATTGGCGAAACCGTGAGAAATGGGATGCCTATGAAGTGGCAGTAGATGAGATGCTTCAAAAAACCAATACATCTTTTGCTCCATGGCATGTACTGGAATCTGTTGATAAGAAATATGCCCGAATTAAAGCATTAAAGATCGTAATTGACGAAATTGAGAAAGCGCTGAAAGACAAGACCACATTGGGATCCACATTGGGGTCAGACCCCAATGTTGGGAACTTAGCGTCAACTTAAATGAATTATACCTGTATGTATT
>OGYS01002057.1_pt1 | contig 10572 bp, 10 predicted proteins | sample 1576611 | NCBI WGS metagenome assembly OGYS01 (sample SAMEA3541571, study PRJEB24748) | human gut metagenome | biome: human gut; feature: human-associated habitat; material: faeces | place: China | collected 2012
GTCACCCTTACGAGCCGCGTACGCAATTGCTGGAGTTTGGCGAACTGGTGGGCAAGCCCAGTTCCAAACGCGCCTACACCTATGCGGTGAACCAGACCACGCCTGGCGAGGGTGAGGGCGATGATTTGCTGCGCAAGCCGTCGCTATGGAGTCAACTGTCCGGTTTATTCAGGTAACCCGGTTTATTCAGGTAACTGTTCCTGATAGAGGCGGAAAGCGGCGCGAAGTATTCGAGGTTTCGGTGGCCTTCCGCTGTGTTGGACGATTAGTGGCAGAAATCCCGCGTCTCTTTCGTTGTGACGCGGGATTTCTGCCGGTTGGGCTATCGGTTGGATTGACTGGTATGTTTCAGCGAACGGCTTTGACCAGTGCCTCGGTGAGGTACTTGCCGGCGGCCATCACCAGCGGCGCATAGCGGCGTCCGGGGGCGGCACCCATGCGGCCGGTCGGGCCGGAAATCGAGATGGCGGCGATGACCTGGCCGGAGGCGTTGCGGATCGGGGCGGAAATCGAGCACACGCCCTCTTCGCGTTCGTTCACGGACTCGGACCAGCCGCGCTTGCGTACGGCGGCCAGCTTGGTGGCGGTGAACTTGGCGTGGCGCAATCCCTGGTGCAGACGGTCGGAATCCTCCCAAGCCAGAAGAATCTGGGCGGCGGAACCGGCTTCCATCGACAGCATGGCACCCACCGGAATGGAATCACGTAGGCCGGAGGTGCGTTCCACAGCGGCGATGCACACGCGCTGATCGCCTTGGCGGCGGTAAATCTGCGCAGACTCGCCAGTGCGATCGAGCAGGGTCTGCAGGATCGGGCCGGCGGCGGTCAGCAGACGATCCTCGCCTGCTGCGGCGGCAAGTTCGGCGAAACGGGAGCCGAGTACGAATCGGCCATGCTGGTCGCGCAGTACGAAACGGTGGCGTTCCAGTGCAATAGCCAAACGATGTGCGGTCGGTCGAGCGAGACCGGTGGCGGCCACAAGCTGGCCCAGCGTAGACGGGCCGGATTCCAGTGCGTCAAGAATCTTTACAGTTTTATCAAGGACGCCAACGCCGGAATGGATTTCCCCATCGTCCTTGGCGGTGGTGTCTTCAACCGGCTCGGACTTGGTCAAGCTGTTGTTCAATGGTTCTTCCCGGGAATCAGTCATAATAAGGGCGATTATGCCATCTCACATAGTGAAATGGCAAATCGGGGAAGTGTCTCACAGGGTGGCCATGAAGTTGAAAGGGCGTTCGTGGATGCCGAAGAGACATGTCTGGAGCGGAACCGAGTCATGACTAGGTCATGTTCGAGTCGGGTCCGAGTCATATTGAGGCCATCATTTGACCGTATCTCAATATCCGGCATGCTCATGGCCGGGCCCATCGCAAGCACATAGGCTAATACCACGAACAAGGCGCGAACACAATACCTCGCGCGGAATTTTTTGGAGGAATCACTATGGGAACGACACTGGCCGAGAAGGTCTGGGCCGATCATCTGGTGCGCAAGGGCAGCGACGGAGCCCCTGATTTGCTGTACATCGATCTGATGCTCATGCATGAGGTCACCAGCCCGCAGGCGTTTGAGGGCCTGCGCTTGGCCGGCCGCAAGCCGCGTCACGTGGATCAGCTCATTGCCACCGAGGATCACAACACGCCGACCGTTGATATCGATCGCCCGAACCCGGATGAGACGAGCGCGTTGCAGTTGACGACTTTGGAGAAGAACTGCAAGGAGTTCGGCGTGCGCCTGCACCCGCTGGGCGACGCCGATCAGGGCATCGTCCACGCGTTCGCCCCGATTCTGGGCCTGACCCAGCCGGGCATGACCATCGTGTGCGGTGATTCGCATACGTCGACGCACGGCGCGTTCGGCGCGCTGGCGTTCGGCATCGGCACTTCCGAAGTCGAACACGTGATGGCCACACAGACGCTGTCTCTGAAGCCGTTCAAGACCATGGCCGTCAACGTCAACGGCAAGCTGCCCGCGGACGCGACGGCCAAGGACATCATTCTGGCGATCATCGCCAAGATCGGCACCGGCGGCGGCCAGGGTTACGTGATCGAATACCGTGGTGAGGCGATTCGCAACCTCACCATGGACGAGCGCATGACCGTGTGCAACATGTCCATCGAGGCCGGTGCGCGTGCCGGCATGATCGCGCCGGACGAGACCACGTTCGAGTACCTGAAGGGCCGTCCGCACGCGCCGGAAGGCGAGCTGTGGGATCAGGCCGTGGCGTACTGGAAGACGCTGAAGACCGATGACGATGCCGTATTCGACAAGGTGGTGGATATTGACGCCACCAAGCTCGGTCCATATGTGACGTGGGGCACCAACCCCGGCCAAGGTCTGCCGATCACCGCCTCCGTGCCGGAGCCGGGCAAGATCGCCGACGCCACCAAGCGCGCCGCCGCCGAACGTGCGATTACATACATGGGTTTGAAGCCAGGCATGCCGATCAAGGACATCGCCGTGGACACCGTGTTCATTGGTTCGTGCACCAACGGTCGTATCGACGATTTGCGCCAGGCCGCCGCGATTATGAAGGGCCACCGCAAGGCCGAGAACATCCACCGCGTGCTGGTGGTGCCGGCCTCCTCCCGCGTGCGTTTGCAGGCGGAGAAGGAAGGCCTCGATAAGGTGTTCAAGGACTTTGGCGCCGAATGGCGTAACGCCGGCTGCTCGATGTGCCTGGGCATGAACCCGGACAAGCTGGTGCCGAACGAGCGCTCGATTTCCACTTCGAACCGTAACTTCGAGGGCCGCCAAGGCAAGGGCTCGCGCACGCATCTGGCGTCGCCGGCCGTAGCCGCCGCCACCGCCATCCGCGGCACAATCTCGTCTCCCGCCGATCTCTGAGTCAATACACGTGAGCCCCCTCTGACGAGGGGCTGTCAGTCGAAGACTGACTGGGGGAGAGATCCCCGAAAGGAAAATTGTTATGGAAAAACTCACCACACTGACCGGCGTGGGCGTGCCGCTGCGCCGCTCCAACGTCGATACCGACCAGATCATTCCCGCTGTGTTCTTGAAGCGCGTGACCAAGTCCGGCTTCGATGACGCCCTGTTCTACGCATGGCGCCGAGACCCGAACTTCGTGCTCAACAAGCCGGAATACGCCGGTAAGGGCCAGATTCTGGTCGCCGGCCCCGAATTCGGCATCGGCTCCTCCCGCGAGCACGCCGTGTGGGCGCTGCACGATTACGGTTTCCGCGTGGTCATCGCGCCGAGCTTCGCCGACATCTTCTACGGCAACACCGCCAAGAACGGCGTGCTGGCCGCGATTATGCCGCAGGAGTCCGTCGAACTCCTGTGGAAGCTACTGGAGGAAGAGCCTGGTCGTGAGATGACTGTCTCGCTGGAGACCCGCACTGTCACTTGCGGCGACGTGACCCTGCCGTTCGAGGTCAACGATTACGTGCGTTGGCGTCTGATGAACGGCTACGACGATATCGATCTGACGCTGCAGCACGAGGACGACATCGCCGCCTACGAAAAGATGCGCGCCGAAAAGTTCCCCTTCAAGCCCAAGACCATCCCCGCCAAACACTGGGCCGAAGAAAGAATCGAGTCCGCCCGCGAGCCTGAGGACGCAGACTGGACATCGAGAAAGAGACCAACAAGCGCCTGATGGAAACCATCTGCGCCAATGAGGAACTGACCCGTTTCGGCCGTTCCTGTTAGCCCTCCTCACAAACGCACGGACACCGCATGACAGCAATCCATATTCAAGGCTTGGGGACGTATGTTCCGACCAAGCGGATCACGAACGTCGACTTGATGTCGCTGGTGGACACCAACGACGAATGGATCGTCAGCAGGACCGGGATCAAGGCCCGGCACATGCTGGCGGACGACGAAAACGGCTCCGACGCGGGCACGGAAGCGGCGCTTAAAGCTCTTGAAGATGCCGGCATCGCGGCTGAAGACATCACGCATGTTCTGACGGCGACGTGTACGCCCGACTACCTGTGCCCGAGCACGGCCTGCATCATCAGCGGCAAAATCGGCTCGCACGGGGCGATGGCGTTCGACCTCAACGCGGCCTGCACCGGCTTCGTTTACGGCCTGGACGTGGCGAACAGCATCCTTGCCGGAAAGCCCGGGGCCAAAGTCCTGCTCGTGGGCTCGGAAGCCTTTACCCGCCGCCTGAACTGGGAAGACCGCACGACCTGCATCCTGTTCGGCGACGGCGCCGCGGCCGCCGTGCTGACGAACGGCGACGCCGGGACGCCCAAGCGGTGCCTGCCCTCGGCCCCCCGCCTCCGGGATGTCCGGTGCGGTGCGGACGGGCGGCAATATCCCCTGCTTACCGTCGGCGGCGGGACGAACCGCAACTACAAGCCCGGCGATCCGGTTCAGGACGATTTTTACCTCCAGATGCAGGGGCGTGAAGTCTTCAAGCAGGCTGTGCGCAGCCTTTCCGCCGTCTGCTCCGAACTGCTGGAGGACAACGGTCTGACGCTCGAAGACATCGACCTGTTCATTCCGCATCAGGCAAACCTCCGCATCATCGAAGCCGTGGGAGACCGCCTCAAGCTTGGAAGCGAAAAAATATTCGTCAACCTTGATGAATACGGCAACACGTCGGCGGCATCCATTCCGCTGGGTATCGGCGACGCCTGCGCGCAGGGCCGCATCCGCCCGGGGTCTCGCGTCTTGTTGAGCGCCTTCGGCGGAGGCTTCACGTGGGGAGCCGCATTGCTGGAGTTCTAGCCGCTTTTCCGGCCGGCATCCGTGTTGAATTCTGATTTCTTTTGAGCTACAAACAGCTGAATACAGCATCAAGGTGAGAGACATGAGCGAACAACTTTCCACCGCCCTCGTGACCGGCGGCTCCAGAGGTATCGGCAAGGCTATTGCGGAGACGCTGGCGAAGGCCGGATATCAGGTGTATCTCACCTATGTCAGCAAGGCTGATGAAGCTGAAGCCGTGGCCCGGAACATTGTGGCGGCGGGCGGAAAAGCCTGTGCCTTTCGCCTTGACGTCGCCGACGCCGAAGCGGTCGCGGCGTTCTTCAAAGAGCGTATCAAGGATCAGGTCGAGTTGGACGTGCTGGTCAACAACGCGGGCATCACCAAAGATGGCCTGATGCTGCGCATGAAAGACGAAGATTTTGACCGCGTCATCCAGACCAACCTGCGCGGCGCATTCGTCTGTGTCCGCGAGGCCGCCAAGATCATGACCCGCCAGCGTCACGGGCGGATCATCAATATCAGCTCCGTGGTCGGACAGATGGGCAATGCCGGGCAGATCAATTACGCTTCCGCCAAGGCGGGCCTCATCGGCCTGACCAAGTCCGCGGCCAAGGAGCTGGCCGGTCGTAACGTCACCGTCAACGCGGTCGCCCCCGGTTTCGTGGAAACCGATATGACCGCCAGCCTGCCCGATGACGTCCGCGCCGCCTATATTGATGCCATCCCCTTGAAACGTCTGGGAACGCCTCAGGACATCGCTGATGCCGTAGCTTTTCTGGCTTCGCCGGGAGCCGGATACATTACAGGACAGGTTATCGCCGTCAACGGCGGAATGTACTGTTAATCGCCGCGCCGCGTTTGCGGCGCGAACCGGCGGATTCCGTTTCGCGGAAGCGTCGACACAAGGAACGGGGCATTATGCCCCACTGCAACACAAAAAGAACAAAACCGGGAGGATTCCCCCATGTCCGTTGAAGAACAGGTCAAAAAGATCATCATGGAACAGCTTGGCGTGACCGCCGAAGAAGTGAAGCCCGAAGCCTCTTTCGTTGAAGACCTCGGTGCCGACTCCCTCGACCTCACCGAACTCATCATGGCCATGGAAGAAGCCTTTGACGTGGAAATCGCCGACGACGACGCCCAGAAGATCCTGAAGGTCAAGGACGCCATCTCCTACGTGCAGAACCACACGAACTAAGCCTCGTTTTGTTCGAAGCACGGGAAACGAGAGCGGAGACGGCGGCCCGCGCGGGCGTTGTTCCTTCCGTTCCTGTTGCGCCAGAGTATTCTACCGGGCGTCTTGTGATTCAAATCATAAGGCGCTCGACCACTTTTTGCTTCATGAGGGAATTATGAGCCGCAAACGCGTTGTTGTAACCGGTCTCTCTGCGCTGACGCCGCTCGGCGGCAACGTCACCGAAACCTGGGATAATCTTCTTGCGGGGAAGTCAGGCATCGGGCCCATCACCCTCTTTGACGCCTCCGGCTTTGATTCCCGCATTGCCGGCGAAGTCAAAGGGTTCGATCCTGAAGCCTACGGCGTTCCCGCCAAACAGGCTCGCCGTATGGACCGCTTCGTCCAGTTCGCCGTCGCCGCGGGCAACATGCTGGTGGAGCATTCCGGCCTCGTCATCAATGACGACAACGCCGGTCGGGTCAGCGTCATCCTCGGCGTGGGGCTCGGCGGCCTGCACACCATCGAAGTGTTCCACTCCCGCCTCGTCGAGGCCGGGCCGGGCAAGGTTTCCCCCTTCATGATCCCCATGCTGATCTCCAACATGGCCCCGGGCCAGCTTGCCATCGCCACGGGTGCCAAGGGCGCGAACATGGTGCTCACCAGCGCCTGCGCTTCGGGCACGCACGCCATCGGCGCGGCCTATACCGAGATCGTCATGGGCCGTTGCGACGCCTGCATCTCCGGCGGCGTGGAAGCGACCGTCACGCCCATGGGCATTTCCGGCTTTACCGCGCTGAAGGCGCTCTCCACGGCGCACAACGACGATCCCGAAAAGGCTTCCCGCCCCTTTGACAAGGACCGCGACGGCTTTGTCATGGGTGAAGGCGCGGGCCTGCTCATGCTGGAAAGCCTTGAGCACGCTCAGGCGCGCGGCGCGACCATCTACGCCGAAATCATAGGCGCGGGCTCGTCCGACGACGCCTTCCACATGACAGCTCCCCGCGACGACGGGGAAGGCATGATCGCCGCCATGCAGCGCGCCATCGCCGACGCGGGCGTCAGCCCCGACGTGGTGGACCACATCAACGCGCACGCCACCTCGACCCATCTCGGCGACATCTGCGAAACCGGCGCCGTCAAGCAGGTCTTCGGCGAACGCGCCTACCAGATTGCCATCTCCGCGACCAAGTCCCAGACCGGCCACCTGCTTGGGGCCGCCGGCGGCGTGGAGGCCGTGTTCTCCGTGCTTGCCCTGCATACCGGCTATGTCCCCGGCACGATCAACTATGAGACGCCCGATCCGGAATGCGACCTCAACTGCATGACCGACGGTGCCAAGAAGCTTGATCCGCAGTACGCGCTCTCGAACTCCTTCGGTTTCGGCGGTACGAACGGCAGCATCCTGTTCAAGAAATTCACGGCGTAACTCCCTTTCAGGGGAACCACGCGGTTGCATCTCTAAACTCTCATCGGAGCGTCCAATGGACCATATTCTTCTTGAAGATCCCGAACTGGCACGCGCTTTCCTGCTGGAAAGCGATCGGCAGATGAGCAAGCTGGAGCTCATCGCCTCCGAAAACTTCGTCTCTTCCGCCGTTCGGGAAGCGCAGGGAAGCGTTTTCACGCATAAGTACGCCGAAGGTTATCCGGGCAAGCGGTACTACGGCGGCTGCGAATTCGTCGACATCGCCGAAAACCTTGCCATCGAGCGCGCCAAGCAGCTGTTCGGCTGCGACTACGTCAACGTGCAGCCCCACTCCGGCAGCCAGGCGAACATGGCTTCCTACTTCGCGCTGGCCAAACCAGGCGATACCATTCTGGGCATGAACCTGTCCCACGGCGGCCACCTGACGCACGGCAGCCCGGTGAACTTCTCCGGCCGCCTGTTCAACGTGGTTTCCTACGGCGTGGACAAGGACACCTGCCTCATCAACTATGAAGAAGTGCGCCGCCTCGCCCATGAGCACCGTCCCACGGTCATCGTGGCGGGCGCCAGCGCCTATCCCCGTACCATCGACTTCGCCAAGTTCCGCGCCATCGCCGACGAGGTGGATGCCAAGCTGTTCGTGGACATGGCCCATATCGCCGGCCTCGTTGCCGCCGGGCTCCATCCCACCCCCATCGGGCACGCCCACGTCACCACGACCACAACCCACAAGACCCTGCGCGGTCCTCGCGGCGGCATGATCCTGTCCGACGAATCCTTCGGCAAGACGCTCAACAGCCAGATCTTCCCCGGCATTCAGGGCGGCCCGCTCATGCACATCGTCGCTGCCAAGGCCGTGGCCTTCGGCGAAGCCCTGCGTCCCCGCTTCAAGGACTATCAGGCGCAGGTGCTCAGGAACACCGTGACGTTGGGCGAAGAGCTCAAGAACGCCAAGTTCAACCTCGTCTCCGGCGGCACGGACAACCATCTGCTGCTCGTCGACCTGACCAGCAAGGACATCACCGGCAAGGACGCCGAGCACGCCCTCGACGCCGCCGGCATCACCGTGAACAAGAACACCGTGCCTTTCGAGACCCGTTCCCCGTTCGTGACCTCCGGCATCCGCATCGGAACGCCCGCGCTCACGACCCGCGGTTTCCGCGAGCAGGACATGGTTAAGGTGGCGGGCTGGATCGACGCCGCCATCGCCAACGCCGGCAACGAAACCCGTCTCGCCGAGATCAGCAAGGAAGTGGCCGTGTTCGCGCGCCAGTTCCCGCTGTTCGCCTGGTAGACTTGCAGGGCTCTGCCCCGCACCCGCCGGTCTGCCGTCCGGACCTGCCCGGGGGGAATGATTCCCCCCGGCCCCCTCGGTAACGGATACGCGCCGTTTCCGAAGGGAGTATAAGCTGTTACTTGCTTCTTAAAAGCTCTTCAAACGGCAACGCCGTTTGAAGAGCTGATAGGCGCCCCCTCTCGTGGCGTCTCCGTTTTCGCCGGGGTCCGGGGCGCGCGCTTGCCTTGTAGAGAATATCGGCGATGATATTCAGGATATCCCGGCTCGATTTCAGCGCACCCTGCAACCGCTCTATGGTCTTGTCCTTCTCCGCCGTTGCCCGGCTCACCGCCATGCTGATGCGATGCTGCTCCCCGCTCTTCTGCTCCCGGAGCTGCCGCAGTGCCGTGTCCCTCTCGGATTCAAAGCTGTCAGCGATTGCCATAGCACTGTCACGCTCCAGTTCGACCGCCCGCTTTGCCTCGGTCAGCTCCTTAGTCCGTTTCGACACCTCTTTCCTGACGGCATCGGGGAACGATTCTTTGATATGCTCGTTCTCTGCTTTCAGCCTCTCGTTCTCCTGCTCGATGGCTGCGTACTTGCCCTTGCCGAAAAGGTTGGCGATGCCGGACTTTATGCTGTCCGTGTTCTCCCTGTCAACCTCTCTCGCACGTTCCTCCTTTTCGGCGATTTCGCTGTCAAGTTCCACGCTGCGCCGCCGCTTCTCCTCGTTCCCGATCTGGAGTTTTTCATGTTCGGATTTGGCATTGTCCGTTTCCCGGAGCGCGGCATCCCTGTCGGCTTCGGCTGCTTCCTTTTCCGCCTTTACCTGTTCGGCTTCATGCTTCTGTTTCGCAAGAATGAAGTCAGCGCGTTCAAGATGCTCCTTTCCCGTCTGCTCCTTTGAGCTGCCCCTTTCCATTTCAAGACACTCAGCCAAAAGCGTCTGCATATCGCTCATGGCTTTCTCGTCCAGCTTGCAGGATTTCCCGGTGTCGTGGTTCATCCAGTCCCATACGATATGGGCATGAAGGTTTGGCTTCCATGTGGCGGTATCTCCGGGAGTGCCGTAATGCCCCTCGTCACGGTGGATGAAGATTTGCAAAGCCGTGATACCCCAACGCTCCTTACACACCTCGCAGAAACGGCGCAACTGCTCCATAGTGGTATCATCCTTGATTACCACGACACCCTCTTTGAGCGGAGTGCTGCCGCGCACGACGGTCACCTTCCCGGTCTTCTTGTTCACACGCTCCCGGTCTTTGGTCTGCATCGCCCGACCAGTCTTTTCCTTTACCATCGCGGCTATCTGATTGTAGCGTTCCAACAGTGTCTTCTTTCAGAGCAATGTGCAAAGGAGTCTGATTTTTGACAACGACTTCCTGCGTAGCATATCCGATATAAGACACGGATAATCGTGCATTCGGAGTCACCGACAGAGAAAAGTTTCCATCCATATCCGTAATCGTACCTTCCGTAGAATTCAGCACTTTCACATTGGCACCAATCACTCCTTCACCCGAAGGATCGGTCACTTTGCCTTTCAGGACAAACGCTTTTCCCTGTTCCTTTTCAGGCACTGCGGCATGGAATATGACCACCCGGTTTCCGTTCACTTCATAACTGATCCCCGTACCGGTCAGCAGTTGGGCCATCACGTCATTAATTGTACCCTTGTCCACGTTCACAGAGACTTTCTTATTCAGGTCAATGTCGTTATTGCGAATCAGAAAAGAATAATTTCCTTGCTTCCTGACTACTTCAATGGCTTCTTTCAAAGTAACGTTATCTGCTTTGACACTGAACTTCTTGTTTTGTTCCTGCGCTGAAAGTTGAAAACCTGTCAGGACATTACTTAGGGACAAAAGCAGAAACATCAATAATGTTTTTCTTATTATCAATCTCATTTTTATCACTATTAAAGGTTAACATATAGTTATTTATCGTAGCTGCGCTGCCCGCCGGGGCTCCTCCTCCATCATCATCTCCAGTTCACGGAGTCTTTCCA
>OGYS01002073.1_pt1 | contig 10531 bp, 8 predicted proteins | sample 1576611 | NCBI WGS metagenome assembly OGYS01 (sample SAMEA3541571, study PRJEB24748) | human gut metagenome | biome: human gut; feature: human-associated habitat; material: faeces | place: China | collected 2012
AGAACCGATGCTTGTCGTGCAGGTGAGGGACTCGGGAACCTTATATAAGTGCGGATCAAACAGTCCGGTCATACGACCATCGGCAACCGAATTGTAGTCGAACCCTATGGATTGCGCTGCCTTACGAAGTTCATCCCATCCCTCTTTAGACATTCCCTTCCGCTGACGAACGCCAATAGAATGAGAGCCGATACTTGCACCGGCATTAAGCCTTTCTAGACCAAGTGTAACATTGCTTTTTGCCTTCTTATCCAGTAGATCCAATGTTTCTTGCCCGACTTTGCGCGCTTCATCACCATAGGATATATCAATATACTGCTGTTTTTTACTAATAAGCGTATCCCATACATCAACAAGGGTGTCATATTCTTCTTTCATCTTGTTGTAACGGGAGTAATCGGCACCTCCGAATCCTGGAATAAGACCGCCCAAAGAAACTACACTCGTTAATGCCCCTTTTATCGTCTGCAAACCACCTGTGACAATCGACATCGGCTTAGTGAGATCCATCTTTTCAAGACCGTTCAGCATCTCACCAAAGCCAGACATCGCGCCCTCCAACCATTCTGGTGTCTTTACCCCAAGTGTTTCCATAATGCCGATAACCTGATTGCCAGCTTCGACATACCGACCGATTTCATCCACGCCTTTATGCAATGCAGTGGTAGCCTCCGACAGGGCTTTCTGCTTGTTGTTTTTAGCACTTTCAAGGGTGGCTTTAGCGTTCTTCTTCTCTTCGTCTGTGTCTTCTTTAAGAGCCTTGTTGTATGCTTCCTGCGCTTCGCGTTCCGCATCGGTGGCCGTCTTTAGCGACTTGAAAGAAGTGCTCATCGCTTCGAAGGGGTTACGCTCTGAAACTTTATCATCTATCCTCTCAATAGCATCGACAAGCTCTTTCAGGTTCTCGGGAGAAAGGTCTTTTTGAGCTGAAATAAAGTCTTTAAGATTGGACTTCAACTTTTTCAATGTATCGGTAGAAACCTTATCTAGGTTGCCAAAAACTTGCTCCCAATTCATGCTTTTTTTGAATTGTTCGGCATCTGCTGGAAAAGCTGAGAAATAATTAAAAATGTAACTATATTGCCTTTTCCGGGCAGATAACTGCCCGGAAAAGCAATATTAGGCTTGAAAAAACGGCTCTAATCGAATATAATTAGAGTCAGCCTAACATAAATTGAGATACCCGTATTGGGTGTAAATTAAGGAGGACGTCTTAAAATGGCAAAAGCAAAGTTTGAAAGAACTAAACCGCATTGTAACATTGGTACTATCGGACACGTAGACCATGGTAAAACAACCCTGACAGCAGCTATCACAAAAGTTCTGGCTGCAAGAGTAGCTGGTAACACAGCTGAGAACTTCGAGGATATCGATAAAGCTCCGGAAGAGAGAGAGCGTGGTATTACTATCTCTACTGCACACGTTGAGTATCAGACAGAGAAGAGACATTACGCACACGTTGACTGCCCAGGACATGCTGACTACGTTAAGAACATGATCACTGGTGCTGCTCAGATGGATGGCGCTATTCTGGTTGTAGCTGCTACCGATGGTGTTATGGCTCAGACAAGAGAGCACATCCTGCTTTCCCGTCAGGTAGGCGTACCGTACATCGTAGTATTCATGAACAAGTGCGATATGGTAGACGATCCGGAACTGCTTGAGCTGGTTGAGATGGAGATCAGAGACCTGCTGAACGAGTACGAGTTCCCGGGCGATGACACACCGATCATCCAGGGTTCTGCTCTGAAGGCTCTTGAAGATCCGAACGGCGAGTGGGGCGACAAGATCATGGAGCTCATGGACGCTGTAGATTCCTACATTCCGGATCCGGTACGTGCTACAGATAAGCCGTTCCTGATGCCGATCGAGGACGTATTCACCATCACAGGTCGTGGTACTGTTGCTACCGGCCGTGTTGAGCGTGGTACTCTGAAACTGAACGATGAGGTTGAGATCGTTGGTATTCACGAGGAGACTCGTAAGACTGTTGTAACTGGTATCGAGATGTTCCGTAAGCTGCTTGATCAGGCTGAGGCTGGTGATAACATCGGTGCTCTGCTTCGTGGTGTTCAGAGAACTGACATCCAGCGTGGTCAGTGTCTGGTTAAACCGGGCTCTGTAAAATGCCATAAGAAATTTACTGCTCAGGTTTACGTTCTGACAAAAGACGAGGGTGGTCGTCATACTCCGTTCTTCAACAACTATCGTCCGCAGTTCTACTTCAGAACCACTGACGTAACAGGCGTTTGTGAGTTACCGGCTGGTACCGAGATGTGTATGCCGGGCGACAACGTAGAGATGACTGTAGAGCTGATTCATCCGGTAGCTATGGAGCAGGGTCTTCGTTTCGCTATCCGTGAGGGCGGCCGTACAGTAGGATCTGGTAGAGTTGCTACTATCATTGAGTAATCAATGAATTAAACAAAGGTGCTTCTTGTATGCGCAGCAGGCAAGAAGATGTACCGTATATATATAATATAAAGTCGCTTCTAGGAAGCGCATTGTGTCCAGACGTAAGAGATACCCCGGAACCGTAAGGTTTCCGGGGTTTTTCTGTTGTTTCATAGGAAATTGCGTTCTATGAAACAACAAACGCTCCGCGAGGATGCGTACTCGCGCGAAGCAGAAACATGTCGCAAGCGACCGCGCGAGACGCCCGAATGTGTTAAGGCACATTCTTTTTCACAGAATTTCAGCCCTTTACGCATTGTCGGTTGCCAGAAGTCCGGCGGCACGCAGGTTGGCAAGAAGTTCATTGAAGCGTTCAACGACATCTTCAGCACTTGTTGCATCTGCGACGGGAGCAGCGGCGGTGACGATGGCGGCGGGACCGGTAGGACCCGTTGCGCCGGTAGGACCCGTTGCGCCGGTAGCTCCTGTAGCGCCGATAGGACCCGCAGCGCCGGTAGGACCGGTTGCGCCAGTCGGCCCCGCAGCGCCGGTAGCTCCTGTAGCTCCTGTAGCGCCAGTTGGGCCGGTAGCGCCGTCAGCCCCGGTCGGCCCTGCCGGACCCGCAGCCCCGTCAGCGCCAGCCGGCCCAGTCGGACCCGCAGCCCCGTCAGCGCCAGCCGGCCCAGTCGGACCCGTAGCGCCCGCAGCACCGTCAGCGCCAGCAGGCCCAGTCGGACCCGCAGCGCCGGTAGCGCCGGTCGGCCCAGCTGGACCCGCAGGACCGGTAGCGCCGGTCGGCCCGGTCGGACCAGTCGGACCAGCCGGACCCGCAGCGCCGTCCAGTCCATCGAGTCCGGCAGCACCAGTGGGACCGACAGGTCCGATCGGTCCGGGGCAGCCGCGTGGTCCTATGGGACCGGGACGACAGCAGTTGTAGGGTTCAAAAGAACCGGGACAGCCGCGATCGCGTCCGCAGCGCCCATAGCCGTTATTTTCATAGTCACTATCATCAAAATAGTAGGGATAATTACATGAATGACGAAACATAAAAAACTCCTTTCCAGATTTAGGACATCCATCCTGATGTAGTATATGTGTGCGATGAAAGAGATGTGCATTAGCAGAAAAGGGCTGGGAAATTGGGGGCTGGGAACTGTGGAATATTATAAGTGTGGAAGACGGTAAGAATGAATGTAGGAAGTGTGGATGCCGCTGGATGGAACGACTCCCAGTCCGCCGCTCAGACCATTGCAGAGGTCGGAGAGAATGTCACAAGATAGGTAATCCGTTTGTTTTATGGTTTGAGGATATGGTTTGAAAGTATTCTTCATTTGTCAAAACCGCCGGAGAATCCGGGCGGATTTTTTTTGTTTCCTTATGATAATACAGTGCCTTATCATAGTTTCCCATCCGATCATAGCAGACGCAGAGCTGGATTAAAGGAATGAAATCATAGTAATCGGCTTCGATAAAGGCATTTGGATGATATTCTGGTCGGTCTTTGAGGGCAAGCTGGTACCAGAAAACAGCCTGGGAAATTTCTCCGAGGGAAAGTTTCAACCGTCCAATCTCACAGCAGGTTTTAGCACGTGGGCGGTCGTAGAGAAAACTCTGGAACAGGGAAAGCTGGCTGGCAGCTATATTTCTGAGTATTTCATGGCAGCGCGCCAGAAGCAGACAGGCGTCCGCCTTATTTTCATACCACCCGTCCGGTTCGTTTAGGAAATGTTCCAGAACCGGGCGGGCTTTTTCGTATTGTTTGTGGTCGATGAGTTCGCGGGCGTAGTAGTATTGATGGCGCGGATCGAGCAGTTCGCCGTCTGCAAGCATTGTTTCATAGATTTTCAGGTTCCGGTCAGAATGGGTGAGAGCGGAAGCAGGCTTCCGGTGTTCGATCTGAATAGGAGAATAGAGAATTCTGCCGCGTGGCGCGATGGCTTCGTGGACGCGTCCCTTCCAGAGAAAATGCCGGTCCGTTCGCAGAATCCGTTCGCGATCGTAGGTAAATGCAGGTGTGCCGTCCGGCTGGAATCCAGCGATGTATTTCAGCATGACAACGTCGGGCTGCGGGGATTTGCTTAAAGTTTCTTTCAACTTTAAAATCGCTGTAATCGATTCTGCGGGAACGATATCGTCGGCGTCGAGCCACATCCAGTATTCGGTTGTGACCTTTTCACAGATGAAATTGCGCGCGGCGGCGAAATCATCGTTCCACGGATAGTGATAAATATGTTTGGTGTATTGCCGGGCGATTTCTACAGTTCGATCGGTGGAACCGGTGTCGGCGACGAGGATTTCATCCGCAAATTGTATGGCAGATGCTAAAACACGCGTCAAAACGGCTTCTTCATTTTTGACGATCATACATAGGCTGAGGCGGATCATGGGATCTCCAAAATCAATATCAAATTGATATTAATATATGAAAGAAGTTTTTAGATGTGTACAGACATTATATATATAATTATATAAGGATAAACAGGAGAAAAGTAACGTTCTATTATTTTGCGGGTACTTTTGTAACTGTTCACAGGTAGGAATTTTCTGAACTGAAAATTCCGTACGATACAGTTCCGGCAGCAGATTTTGCCGATTTGGAATGCGTAGCATCGGCAAAATCCCGTTGCTGGGCACACGTGTGTGAACAGTAACGTACTTTTCTCCTGAAATGATGGCTGCAATTCACGCTGCGCTATTTAACAGCACTTGAAAAAAATATTATAGAGCTTCGAAAAAAGCATCGGTCAATTTCTGTATATTCAGATACGGGTTCTCATAATCAAAACTACGCATCCGTCCCTTGGCAGCCAGAACACCGAGCTGGATCGGCTCAGCGATATCCGAATTGAGCCGATCATCGAGCATACCGCTGATGAAACCGCCGGCAAAGGAATCACCGGCGCCGGTATCGTTGTTTAGCTGGTACTGGTAGAGCTTTTTGTGGCGGACTGTGCGGATCTGACATACGCCGTCCTTAAAATGGATCAGCTCATGGCGGTCATCGTGCTTGACAATGAGGGTGCGGGTGGGATCCGGGTTGATCGCAGAAAAATACTCACAGAGGTTCGCGTAGAGCGGACGGGCGCTGCGGGCATTGAAGCCGAGGTTTTTCTTTTCGGATTTATTTAAGAAAACATAATCGGCATATGCGATCAGTGGCTGTAAGCGCTCACGGCGCAGCGATGTATACTCAAAACCAGGATCCATGCTGACTTTCATGGCAGGATTTAAATGTTTTGCCTGGATGACCGATTGCATGATTGCCTCGAATTGGTCGAAATCAGACAGGGATGACAGGTGGATCCAGCGCGCCTGCGCGAGGTACTCCGCCAGTGTGGTTCCCGTCCGGGCTTCCTGTTCATGGATGCGGTCTAAGAGCGTGTTGTTGGCACACGGCGCGATCTTGATGCAATTGCGCGTGTGATTATAAAGGCGGACAATCGATTTGGCAATCGCTTTGGAATATGGATCGTCGAAGCGCTCGCGCGTGGTAAACAGCCAGTCACGGTTATCCAGGTGCGCCAGCTCGGCGTCAATGTCATTTGTCTTGCCGAAGCGCAGATCGAATGGACTGGGCGTGCCGCACACGCCGACGTAAGCGACCTGCAGGTTAGGGAGAATATGCTTTGCCACTTTCAGGGTGATGAAAGCAGAACCGCCGATCTGGGTCGTGTACTCCTTGCCTTTTATCGCCAGCTCCTGAATATCGTTTTCCACATCGGAAATCGGGTTGCTTAAGTTCTCGTCGCCTCCACCGGCGGATGTCTCCACCAGATCAAGCCCGGTGCAGTGAAACATATAGTCATAATTGATAGCGCCAATGCAAATAATATCTAAACCTGCCATGAGATTCTACCTCTTTTGTCCGTGTATTTTTTAGTATTTAAAATGAAGAGCGGTGCGGGATTTTTGCTTTTTCAGCAGGATCTCGCACCAGCACCATTTACAGAATATAACACGGTTTTTCGTTTGTCAAATAAAATGTAAAATTAGTGTAAAAAAGACGCGGAAAAGTGCCAAAAAGCCTTTATTTATAAGGAAAAACTACATTTTTTATTAGAGAAAATAAAGAAAAAAGATGGGGAGAAAGAGGGGAAAATGAGAATGGGAAAATAGGGGAGATGGAGAAAAAGGGAATGGAAAAGTGCGGATGGACAGCGGGTGAAATGTTCAGTATAATTTGATGGAATAGAGATAGAATGGACAGGAAACGAAGGGAGGAGAGTGCGATAAAAGATCGAATCAAGGAAAAGCAGAATGAGAAATCAGAGGGGATGGAAAGAGTGGTTTTAACCCGCCTCCATCTCAGCGCCTCCGCCCTTAAATATTTAGCACTCCTGGCGATGACGGCAGACCACATTGCGGTGATCTGCAGACCGGTTCCGGGATTCCGGACATTTGGGGATCTGGCGTTTCCATTGTTCGCCTTTTTATTAGTAGAAGGTTTTTTTCACACGCGGGATCGCAGATGTTATGGACGGAGGCTGCTTTTGGCGGCGGCTGTGTCGGAGATTCCGTATGATCTGGCATTTTCCGGACGGTGGATGGATGCACAGCACCAGAATGTCTGCCTGACTTTTTTTCTGGCGCTGGTTGCGATGGAGCTGTTAGAGCGGTATGGAAACGGTATCTGGGAGAAGCTGGTGCTGACGGCAGTGTTCTGTACGCTGACAGAAGCGGCGGGAGCAGACGGCGGCGCATGGGGGATGGGACTGGTGCTGGCATTTTATTTTTGTGTAATAGAAAATTCAGGCACTAACGTGCCAAAGCACATTCTTTTTCATGAGAAAACGGCGGGGGTGTTTATGAAGATGATTGCCGCCGTCCTCATCGGCACGTTCGCGTGGCAGGAACCCCTCTGGGTACTGGCGCTCACGGCTGTCTGCCTCCTGTTATATGATGGTTACAGAGGCCGGAGCAGGTTCCGTTCGTTCTTTTATATCTATTATCCGGCGCATCTTCTGGTGCTGTATTTTTTGTCATAGAAAATTTTGTCCTATGACAAAAAAAGCTCCGCGGGATGACTTTTAATTATGGGAATTTTTGACAATTTTCGGGCGTAAAACACGCCCTTTTTTTATTTCCAGACCGGACAAAAAAACTTGACAATAAAGTTAGCATGTGCTAACCTTATGTATGAGTTAGGGATAACTAATGAAAATTAGTCTCATCTAATGAAAATTAGCTATGTCTAATAATTGTTAGCAGAAACTAATGAGAATTAGCGTACGCGAATCAATTAGATTACCAGCAGATGAAAAGAGCCGTTTCCGCTAAGTGAGACATCATGACGGGCAGAATGCGGAAAAACAGAGGAAGGAGAATCGTATGCAGGGAGCTATGCCGATTTCGATGGCAACCGTTGGAACCGCCTATACGATCAAAAAGATCAGCGGAAACACAGAGGTTCGTTCTCATTTAAAATCCATGGGATTTAACGAGGGAACCGAAGTAAAATTGATAACCCAGCTGGACGGAGACGTGATTATTCACGTAAAGGAGTCCAGAGTGGCTATAAATAAGGATCAGGCAAGACACATTCTGGTCTAAGACAAGGGAATGGGGATATTCCGGAGCAGGTTGTATGGTAGAAAAGCAGACGGAATCCCGAGTAAAAAATTGGAATGGTTAGGAGGAACAGAGAATGACGCTTAAAGATGCACAGGTTGGATCTACCGTCAAAGTTGTCAAGATTCATGGCGAAGGCGCATACAAACGTCGCATCATGGATATGGGCATCACGAAGGGAAGCGAGATTTTTATTCGAAAAGTAGCTCCGCTGGGCGACCCGGTAGAGGTTACGATTCGTGGATATGAGCTTTCACTTCGTAAAGCCGATGCTGAGTGCGTAGATGTTCAGACAGTTTAATAAGTTTGATTAAAAAAGCAGGAGGATGAAAAATGGCAATTCATATTGCTTTGGCGGGTAACCCGAACTGCGGTAAAACAACCATGTTTAACGCACTGACGGGTGCAAACCAGTATGTAGGTAACTGGCCGGGTGTTACAGTTGAGAAGAAAACCGGTAAATTAAAAGATGCTTCGGGAGAAGAGGTAAATGTAACGGACCTTCCGGGAGTTTATTCCCTTTCTCCGTATACACTGGAGGAAGTTGTAACTCGTGATTTTATCTTAAAAGAGAATCCGGATGTCATCGTAGACTTAGTCGATGCAACCAACATTGAGCGTAACCTGTATCTGACCACACAGCTGATCGAGACAGGTATTCCGGTTGTTATTGCTTTAAATATGTGCGATCTTCTGAAGAAGAACGGCATCAACATTGATGTAAAGGCACTGTCCAAGAAACTTGGCTGCCCGATCATTGAGACTTCCGCGCTGAAGAAAACCGGTCTGAAGGAAGTCATTGCAGAGGCAATCAAAGTTGCAAAGGATCATGCAGCAGGCACTGTAAGCGCTATTTTCGAGGGCAGCGTAGAGGATAAAGTAAGCGCAATCGAGGCAGAGCTTCCGTCCAGCATTCCGGAAGCAGAGAAGAGATGGTACGCAATCAAAGTTCTCGAGAATGACAGCAAGGTTGTAGAGCAGCTTGGTCTTAGTGCAGACAACCGTTTCTCCCGTTACACCAAGGAGCTGGAGAAAGAGTTTGATGATGACGCTGAGTCCGTTATCACTGACCAGAGATATGTATACATCCAGAAGGTTATCGAGGAGACCGTAAAGAAACCGGCTCAGAAGATGAGTCTTTCGGATAAGATCGATAGCATCGTAACCAACCGTTTACTTGGTATTCCGATCTTTGTTCTTGTTATGTGGGCGGTTTACTATGTATCCGTTACTACGGTTGGTACATTCGTAACAGACTGGACCAATGATACATTTGTTGGCGCAATTCAGGGCTGGGCTGGCGATGCACTGGCAGCAGCAGGCGCTTCTGACCTGATTGTAAGCCTTGTAGTGGATGGTATCATCGGCGGTGTTGGTGCCGTTCTTGGTTTCGTTCCGCAGATGGCTATCCTGTTCCTCTTCCTTTCCATTCTGGAAGATTGTGGTTACATGGTACGTATCGCATTCGTTATGGACCGTGTATTCCGTCACTTCGGATTGTCCGGTAAGAGCTTCATCCCGCTGCTGATTTCTTCTGGCTGCGGCGTTCCTGGTATCATGGCGTCCAAGACCATCGAGCAGGACAACGACAGACGTCTTACCATCATGACAGCAACCTTCGTTCCGTGTGGTGCGAAGCTGCCGGTTATCGCTCTGATGGGCGGCGTTATGGCTGGTTATATGAGCAGCGACATGGATCTGGCTACTATGATGGCTCCGATCATGTACTTTGTAGGTATCGCTGCGGTTCTTGTATCCGCGATCATGTTAAAGAAGACCAAACCGTTCTCCGGCAAACCAGCTCCGTTCGTTATGGAGCTTCCGGCGTACCACATTCCGTCCGCTAAGACCGTTCTCCTTCATGTTTGGGAGCGTCTGAAGGGATTCATCATCAAGGCTGGTACAATCCTGTTCCTGGCTTGCGTTGTTATGTGGTTCCTGTCCTCCTTCGGATTTGTAGACGGTGGATTTGGTCTGGTAGAAGAATCTGCTGATTCTATCCTGGCTATGCTGGGCGGCGCTATCGCAATCCTGTTCCGTCCGCTTGGTTTCGGCGAGTGGCAGCCGGTTGCAGCTTCCATCACTGGTTTCACAGCAAAAGAGGCTATCGTTTCCACCATGGGCGTTCTGGCAAATGTATCCGAGGATCTGTCTGAGGAGACCGATGTCGTAGCAGCAGCAATCCAGACATGGTTCCCGACAACCATCGCAGCCTTTACATTCCTGCTGTTCAACCTGCTTGACTCTCCGTGTCTGGCAGCTATCGCAACGATGGCACAGCAGCTCCAGTCCAGAAAATGGTTCTGGTTCGCTATCCTGTATCAGAATCTCTTCGCTTACGCTGTATCCCTGATTGTATATCAGTTAGGTGGTCTGGTACTTGGCGCAGTTGCATTCAACGTATGGACTATCGTGGCAGCAGTCCTTTTGGTATTCATGCTCTTCATGCTGTTCCGTCCGGATCCATACAAGGATCAGAAGAGCTACACAAGAAGCTCTGTAGAGGCAGCTTCATAAGTTAGTTTCTAAATGAAAAATAAAACAGGTTCTGCCGTCCGGCCGGTGGTTT
>OGYS01002107.1_pt1 | contig 10397 bp, 8 predicted proteins | sample 1576611 | NCBI WGS metagenome assembly OGYS01 (sample SAMEA3541571, study PRJEB24748) | human gut metagenome | biome: human gut; feature: human-associated habitat; material: faeces | place: China | collected 2012
CGGTCTCTTTGAGACCGGGGGCCCGTGTTTGTTCCGCGCTCAGCCCCGGCAGCCCAGCTCCCCCAGGAGCCGGGCCAGCACTCGCATGCGCTCCCCGAGCAGCTCGCCGTCCCGGGCCAGGGCGTCCTGGAACTCCTTGACGGCCTTGATCCTCTGCATCGGCTTCAGTCGCTCGAACATAGTGTTGCCATGCAGGTGATCGATCTCGTGCTGCAGGCACACGCAGAACAGGTCGCCCGAAGCCTCGTAGCGAATCAGGTTGGCATCCAAGTCGTACGCCTCGACGACGACATGGTCGGGACGCTCGATCTCGCAGCTAATGCCAGGGATGGAAAGGCAGCCCTCGCTAAAGGGCACCAAATGGTCACTCTGCTCAACAATGACGGGGTTAATGAGCACGTACGGGTCGTAGTCGTTCTTGTCGCTGTAGTCGCAGTCGATGGTGACGAGCTGAATAAGCTCGCCGATCTGCGGAGCAGCCAGGCCGCAGCCGCCGTTGTCGAACATCATCTTCTTCATCTTCTCGGCAAGCGCCTCGATCGCCGGGGTGATCTCCTCGATGACGGCGCACTCCTGGCGCAGACGAGGGTCGGGCGACAGTACGATTCCGTTGGCTTCCATGGCCATCCTTTCGGGTTGTTACATCAAATCATAGGCGTCGACGTCAACGCTCACGCTCACGCCGCGCACAGAGCCCACCTCTTTGAGGCAGGCGTCGATATCATCAGAGACATGGTACCCCACGGGCGACTTCACAAGCAGATGGAAGCGGTAACGGTCCTTGGCTCTCTCGATTACACACGAAGCCGGACCCAGCACCTGCGGCATGGCACTCCCCGCCCTCAAAAAGTCGGGCGCGGCGGCATGCCAGCGGCGCTTAAGAAGCTTTGCAATGCGCCCAATGTAGTCCTGCGCGTCATCCGCGTTCGTCGACCACACCAAAATGTTGACCAGGCGCACAAAGGGCGGATACAGCGCGTCGCGCCGCTGGTCAAGGTCGTAGTCGGTAAAGATAGAACGGTCGTGCTCGGCGACGGCGCGAATGACCGGATCCTCGGGCAGATAGGTCTGGATGATGACCTCGCCAGGACGATCGCCGCGGCCGGCGCGGCCCGCCACCTGCTCCAGCAGATCGTAGGCGCGCTCCCCTGCGCGGAAGTCCGGCAGCTTGAGGGCGAAGTCGGCATTGACCACGCCCACGAGCGTGACCTCGGGAAAGTCGAGACCCTTGGCGATCATTTGGGTGCCCAGCAACACGGCGCAATCGGCCGCATCGAACTGCTCGAGCAGCTTTTTGTGCGCATCCTTTCCGCGCGTGGAATCGGCATCCATGCGGATGATGGCGACGTCCTCGGGCAGCATCTGGTGCAGTGCGTCCTCGATCTGCTGCGTGCCCAGCCCCATTTTTGCCAGGTAGCGACTGCCACATTTGGGGCAACGACTCGTGGGCGCGGGATACGGCTGCACGCGCCAGGAGGATCCGCATGTGTGACATTGCAGCGTGTGCGTGCGCTCGTGATACGTAAGCGCGGTGGAGCAGTGGTTGCAGGTGGGAACGCAGCCGCACTCGCGACACATCAGGAACGGCGCAAAGCCACGGCGGTTATGCAGCAGCACGGCCTTCTCGCGGCGCTCGACTACACGCTCCAAGCCCTCCATCAAGGGTTTTGAGAACATGGAGCGGCTGCCGTGAGAAAACTCACGGCGCAGGTCGGCAATGCGGACCGTGGGAAGCACGGCGTGTCCCGGGCGCTCGGGCATCTCGACACGCGTCCAAGTGGCACCGTTATACGTGCCACGACGGCAGCGGTCGAGGGCCTCGGCAGAAGGCGTGGCGGAGCCCAACACGAGCGGGCAGCGATAGCGCCGCGCCATCTCGGCCGCCACCTCGCGCGCGTGGTAGCGCGGACTGGAGCCCTGCTTGTAACTTGTCTCGTGTTCCTCGTCGATGATGATGAGGCCCAAGTCGCTGAGCGGGCAAAAGAGAGCCGAGCGGGCGCCGACCACCACGCGGGCCGCACCGCTGGCGACCATATCCCACTGGTCCAGACGCTCGCCAGCCGAAAGACGCGAGTGGAAAACCGCGACCGTCTCGCCAAAGCGCGAGCGGAAGCGGCCGACGGTCTGGGCCGTCAGTGAGATCTCGGGCACCAGCACGCAGGCAGAGCGACCGGCTGCGAGCACGCGCTCGATGGCGGAGAGGTAGACCTCGGTTTTGCCTGAGCCGGTGACGCCGTCTACCAGCACCACGTCGCCATGAGCGTCCAGACGGGCACGCTCGATCTGAGCAAGTGCTTGCTGCTGGCCACTGGTAAGGGAGACCGGCGCTTTGCCGCTTGCCGAGGACAGCGTGGTCTGCTCGCTGCAGCCACGCCAGGCGCGGCGCTCTTCCACCACCACAACGCCGCGTTTTTCGAGCGCCTTGATGGTCGCCGACATGCTGTTATAGAGAAGGTTGAGGTCGCGCGTCGTGACCGGTCCGCACTGGAGCGCCTCGATGAGTTGGCGCTGGCGGACCGCGGTCTTGGGTGGCGTGTAGTCAAAGCCTTCGGGCGTAAGCATCACCCAGCGGTTTTGAATGGGTTTGACGGCTGGACGTTCAACCGTCCACACGCCGTCGTCGCCCTTGACCACACGCGGGCTGCCACCCGGAGGCAAAAACAGGCGCAGGCACTCGGAAAGCGTCGCGACATACTCGCGGCTCATCCAGCGCGCAATGCGTGCAGCCTCGGCGGTAAAGAGCGGTTTGCTGAGGATGGCTTCGACAGGCTTGATGCGCGAAAGGTCAAGGGCGTTGTTGCCTTGTAGGTCGCCCAGCTCGGGCGCAATATCGACGATGTAGCCTGCGGCGGCACGGTTGCCAAAGTGGACCAGGACCGTCGATCCGACCTGGGCCTCGTTGGCAAGGGACTCGGGAATGCCGTAAGCGAACGGTTCGGACAGCGCACGGGTGGGGATATCGAGAACCACGCTCATGTAGGCGGCAATGGGCTCAGGTGCAGGCTCGGGCTTGGCCGAGGCAGCAGCGGATGCCGGTGCCGCCGGAGACTCCTCCGGTTCCGGTGAACCAAACAGCGACAGTTGTTGAGCCATACACCACCTTTAACGAACGGACCTGAAAGGGGTGGGACAAAATAATCAGTGGTGTTTGTCCCATGGCCGATACGAGTGTCGAGCTTGTTGCGTCACTCGAACATGGGACAAACACTACTGATTATTTTGTCCCAGCAACCCACTCATCGGTACAGAAACAAGAGCCCCGCTCGGGGTGAACGGGGCTCGGATACATGCGTTTGCGCGTCTACTACAGCGCCATCGTGCGGGCGCGGTCGATACGCGCCAGGCAGTCGTCGCGGCCAACGAGCGCCATGGTCTCGCCCAGCGGAGGGCTCACCATGTTGCCGCAGACGGCGACGCGCACGGCCTGGAACACCACGCGCTTCTTGAGGTCCATCTGCTCGGGCAGCGGCTCAAGCGCGGCGTCGATGGCCTCGGCAGTCCACTTGTCCACGCCCTCGAGCGCAGCCTTGGCGGCATCCAGAATGGCGCCCATGCCTTCCTTAGCCAGGCCCTTGTTAACGGATTTCTCGTCATACTCGAGAGTCTCGGCCGTAGCAAAGATGGGAGCGGCGACGGTCACGGCGTCGGTCGGCATCTTGGTGCGCGGCTTGACGATGGCGGCAAGCGCATCAATCCAGTCCTCGCCGTACTCGACGTTGCCCTCGATGAGACCCGCCTCGTGCAGCTTGGGGACCATGATCTCATCGGCAAACTGCGCGTCGGACATGCCGTTGATGTACTCGGCATTGACCCAATCGAGCTTCTTGGGATCGAAGGTCGCCGGGTTCTTGGAGATGCGGTCGAGCGAGAACTTGCTGGCTAGGACATCGCGCGGGATGATCGTGGTCTCGCCGTCGAGCGACCAGCCGAGCAGCGCCAGGTAGTTGACGAAGGCGTCGGAAAGGTAACCGGCGTCGCGGTACTCCTCCACCGAAGTTGCGCCGTGGCGCTTGGAGAGCTTCTTACCGTCGGCGCCCAGGATCATGGAGATGTGGGCGAACGTGGGCACGGGCGCGCCGAGGGCCTCGTAGACCATGACCTGGCGCGGGGTGTTGGACAGGTGGTCGTCGCCGCGGATGACATGGGTGATCTTCATCATGGCGTCGTCGACGACGGTCGCGAAGTTGTACGTGGGCGTGCCATCGGAGCGGAAGATGACAAAGTCGTCGAGCTCCTTGGCGTCGAAGGTCACCTCGCCGTGGACGGCATCGTGGATGACGACGTCGCCGCGGTCCTCGGGCACCTTGATGCGCAGGACGTAGGACTCGCCGGCCTCGATGCGGCGGCGGGCCTCCTCGGGATCAAGATCGCGGCAACGACGCTGATAGCCCTGGAAGGGGTCCTTGCGCTCCTGCGCGGCCTTGCGGTCGGCGTCGAGCTGCTCCTTGGTGCAGAAGCAGGGATAGGCCTTGCCCTCGTCCCAAAGTTTCTGGGCGGCCTGCTTGTACAGGTCCAGGCGCTCGGTCTGGGCATAGGGGCCAAAGTCTCCGCCCACCTCGGGACCCTCGTCCCAGTCCAGGCCCAGCCAACGCATGGCGCGCAGGATGATCTGCGTGTTCTCGTCGGTAGAGCGGGTGGGATCGGTGTCGTCAATGCGCAGGATGAACGTGCCGCCGTTAGCACGGGCGAAAGCCCAGTTATAGATAGCGGTGCGGGCGCCGCCGATGTGCAGCTTGCCCGTCGGTGAGGGTGCAAAGCGGACGCGAACGTCTGATGCCATGGAAATCTCCTCGATTGCAGGATGGATGTCTAACCGCACCAGTATAAAGCAACAATGCCCACCTCCGCACAAAGGGCACCGACCCACTCATTGGGGACTACTCATTGGGGACAGACTTAAATGACCAGTCGTTGTAGTCATTGGGGACATTCTTGGTTTAAGACTGGTCATTTAAGTCTGTCCCCAATGAGTAATTAAGTCTGTCCCCAATGAGTAGGTGCGGAAAGGGTGTGAATGTTTGATTTACGCGCTATGATGTGCCCTTGCATAGAGAGCCCGGCGGAATGGTAACGGTCGCCGGGACACGTTTTTGAAAGGACAATCATGTCAGAAGAACTTCGTTCCATCCCACCCCAACACGGGTCCTTTGTTTTTACGTCGGAGTCGGTGACCGAAGGTCATCCCGATAAGATCGCTGACCAGATCAGCGACGCCGTCCTCGACGCAATCCTCGCCAAAGAAATAGAGCTGCAGGAGCAGGGCTATATTGCGCCCAACGGTGTGCCCGCCAACGTGGAGAACGTCCGCTGCGCCTGCGAGACCCTCGTGACCACCGGCACGGTCATCGTCGCCGGCGAGATTCGCACCCAGGCCTACGTCGACGTACAGGAAATCGCCCGCGGCGTCATCCGCCGCATTGGCTACAACCGCGCCAAGTTCGGTTTTGACTGCGACACCTGCGGCGTTATGAGCCTCATCCACGAGCAGTCGCCCGATATCGCCCAGGGCGTTGACGAGTCCTTCGAGACCCAGACCGGCGCTACCACCGACCCGATCGACCTGATCGGCGCCGGCGACCAGGGCATGATGTTCGGTTATGCCTCCAACGAGACCAAGACCCTCATGCCCATGCCGCACTACCTGGCAAGCCGCCTGGCCGAGCGCCTGGCCGCCGTGCGCCACGACGGCACCCTCGCCTATCTGCGTCCCGACGGCAAGACCCAGGTCACCGTGCGCTACGAGGAAGGCAAGCCCGTCGAGGTCACGACCATCGTCATCTCCACGCAGCACGCCGCCGAGATCGAAGACATGGGCAAGATCAAGGCCGACCTCATCGAGCACGTCATCACCCCGGTCATGGCCGACGAGAACATGCCGTGGGGCAACGCGGACATCTACGTGAACCCCACCGGTCGCTTTGTCGTGGGCGGTCCCATGGGCGACACGGGCCTCACCGGCCGCAAGATCATCGTCGACACCTACGGCGGCTACGGCCGTCACGGCGGCGGCGCCTTTAGCGGCAAGGACTGCACCAAGGTCGACCGTTCCGCCGCGTATGCCGCGCGCTGGGTCGCTAAGAACGTGGTCGCCGCCGGTCTGGCCGACCGCTGTGAAGTCGAGCTTGCCTACGCCATCGGCGTTTCCAAGCCCCTTTCAATCATGGTCGACACCTTCGGTACCGCGCATGTTGCCGAGGACAAGATCGTCGAGGCCGTAGAGAAGACCTTCGACCTGCGCCCAGGCGCAATCATCCGCGACCTAGACCTGCGTCGCCCCATCTACGAAAAGACGGCAGCCTACGGCCACTTCGGCCGCGAAGACGCCGACTTCACCTGGGAGAATACCGACCGAGTCGAAGAACTCAAAGCAGCCTGTGGCCTGTAAGCTAACGGCAAAAGCTACAGCCAAGAAACAACGCACCAAAAGAAGTACCGGCTCCAACCGGTACTTCTTTTTTATTTAAGGATGGTGAAGATGAGCCGACCTGGGACATGGAATAGGTCATAGGCCGATAAATTTCGCAGCAGAGCGACTCCAACCATGTATCCTAAGTTCCGAGGGCTTTAGTATTTGGTCGATCGCGAGTTCCGCACGAGCCGGAGGCCACTTAATGTGGCCTCCGTGCGAGCCAGGACTGTAGAGCAGCAAACTTAACCCCTGTGCCGCCCGGGCCGGGGATCCGCCCCCGCACACAGGAGGGGATTCCTTTTGTGTAGGCTTTGCGGAAATGTGCCAATTTTGGGATACGCCCGGCGGCGTGGTCTGTTGACGGCACAGCTAACGCCACGTATCCTATCGAACTGCGTGTTTCGTAGGGGGATGCTGACCCCTCGATTCAAGCCGTTGCACTTTACAGAAAGCTGGAATCATTCGAGAAGGAGTACGCTTTGCCTACTATTAACCAGCTGGTTCGCCAGGGCCGTCGTTCCGTGCCCAAGAAGTCCAAGAACGCTGCTCTGCAGCACAACTCTCAGAAGCGCGGCGTGTGCACCCGCGTCTTCACCACGAGCCCCAAGAAGCCGAACTCGGCTCTTCGTAAGGTTGCCCGTGTTCGCCTTGTCAACGGCATCGAAGTTACTGCTTACATCCCGGGTGAGGGCCACAACCTGCAGGAGCACTCCATCGTGCTCGTCCGCGGCGGTCGTGTCCGTGACCTCCCTGGTGTCCGTTATCACGTCATCCGTGGCGCCTACGACGCTGCTCCGGTCCAGAACCGTATGCAGGCCCGCTCCAAGTACGGTGCTAAGCGCCCCAAGGCCAAATAAGCCAGATAACGTTTTGATACTTTCGCCGTGTGCCGTCTTGAGCGCCGCACGGTTGACACTTAAGGAGATTTCACATGCCGCGTCGTGCAGCAGCTAATCGTCGTGAGGTTCAGCCTGACGCCGTTTACAACAACCGCCTGGTGACTCAGCTCATCAACAAGGTCCTTCTTGACGGCAAGAAGGCCACCGCTGAGCGCATCGTTTACACCGCTTTCGAGATCGTTGCCGAGAAGTCCGAGGGTGGCGACGCTCTCGCTACCTTCAAGAAGGCTATGGACAACGTCAAGCCCACGCTCGAGGTTAAGCCCAAGCGTGTCGGTGGCGCTACCTATCAGGTCCCGATGGAGGTCAACTCCCGTCGTTCCACCGCTCTGGGCATCCGCTGGATCGTCAACTTCTCCCGCGCTCGCAAGGAGAAGACCATGGCCGAGCGTCTCGCTAACGAGATCCTCGACGCCTCCAACGGTCTTGGCGCTTCCGTCAAGAAGCGTGAGGACGTCTTCAAGATGGCCGAGGCCAACCGCGCGTTCTCTCACTATCGTTGGTAAGTTTAAGGTAAGGAACTAACATGGCTAAGCCTAAGTACAAGCTTTCCGATACCCGTAACATCGGCATCATGGCTCACATCGATGCCGGTAAGACCACCACGACCGAGCGTATTCTTTACTACACCGGTAAGACCCACAAGATCGGTGAGGTCCATGAGGGCGCTGCCACCATGGACTGGATGGTTCAGGAGCAGGAGCGCGGCGTAACCATTACCTCCGCTGCTACCACCTGCTTCTGGAACAAGGACGGTAAGGACTACCGCATCCAGATCATCGACACCCCGGGCCACGTTGACTTCACCGCCGAGGTCGAGCGCTGCCTGCGCGTCCTCGATGGCGCTGTCGCCGTCTTCGACGCCGTTGCCGGCGTCCAGCCCCAGTCTGAGACCGTTTGGCGTCAGGCTTCTACCTTCAACGTCCCCCGCATCGCCTTCATCAACAAGTATGACCGCGTGGGCGCTGACTTCTTCAACGCTATCGAGACCATGAAGGATCGTCTCGACGCCAACGCCGTGGCCGCTCAGGTCCCGATGGGCGCCGAGGACAACTTCTGGGGCGTCATCGACCTCGTTACCATGACTGCATGGGACTTCAAGGCCGACGAGAAGGGCATGACCTACCCCGAGCCGATGGACGAGATCCCGGCTGAGTTTGCCGACATCGCTGCCACCAAGCGCGAGGAGCTCCTCGACGCTGCTGCCAGCTTTGACGACGAGCTCATGGAGAAGATCCTCATGGAGGAGGACTTCACCGTCGAGGAGCTCAAGGCTGCTCTGCGCAAGGGCGTTCTGGCCAACGAGCTCAACCTCGTCTTCGTGGGCTCCGCCTACAAGAACAAGGGCGTTCAGGAGCTGCTCGACGCTGTCGTCGACTACCTGCCCAGCCCGCTCGACGTTGAGGCCGTCACCGGTACCGATCCGGACACCGGCGAGGAGATCCAGCGTCATCCTTCCTTCGACGAGCCCTTCTCCGGCCTGGTCTTCAAGATCATGACCGACCCGTTCGTCGGTAAGCTCACCTACGTCCGCGTTTACTCCGGCCGCGCCGAGTCCGGCTCCTACGTTGTCAACGCTTCCAACGGTCAGCGCGAGCGCCTCGGCCGCATCCTCGAGATGAATGCCGCCGAGCGTATCGACCGTGACGACGCTGCCGCCGGCGACATCGTCGCTTGCGTCGGCTTCAAGAACTCCACCACCGGTGACACCCTGTGCGCCGAGGGCAAGGAGATCGTCCTCGAGAAGATTGAGTTCGCTAAGCCCGTTATTGACGTTGCCATCGAGCCCAAGACCAAGGCCGAGCAGGACAAGATGTCCCTGGCTCTGACCAAGCTCGCCGAGGAGGACCCGACCTTCCAGGTGTCCACCAACCACGAGACCGGCCAGACCATCATCGCCGGCATGGGCGAGCTGCACCTCGAGATCATCGTCGACCGTCTGCTCCGCGAGTTCAAGGTTGACGCTAACGTCGGTAAGCCCCAGGTTGCCTACCGCGAGACCGCCGGTCACGACGTCGAGAAGGCTGAGGGCAAGTTCGTCCGTCAGTCCGGCGGTCGCGGTCAGTACGGCCACGCCGTCATCAAGCTCGAGAAGATGGAGGAGGGCTTCGGCTACGAGTTCGTCAACGCTATCGTCGGCGGCGTCGTGCCCAAGGAGTACATCCCGTCCATCGACAAGGGTATCCAGGAGGCCCTGAACACCGGTGTTATCGCCGGCTTCCCGGTCCTCGACGTTAAGGTCACCCTGTTCGACGGTTCTTACCACGAGGTCGACTCCTCCGAGGCCGCCTTCAAGATCGCCGGTTCCATGGCTATCAAGGACGCTCTCAAGAAGTCCGATCCGCAGCTGCTCGAGCCGATCATGGCTGTCGAGGTCGAGACCCCCGAGCAGTACATGGGCGACGTTATGGGCAACCTCTCCGGTCGCCGCGGCAAGATCGAGGGCATGGAGGATCGCAAGAACAGCAAGCTCATCCGTGCCAAGGTGCCGCTGGGCGAGATGTTCGGTTACGCTACCGACCTTCGCTCCCAGACCCAGGGCCGTGCATCCTACACGATGCAGTTCGACTCTTATGAGCCCGCGCCCAAGTCCATCGTGGACGAGGTCATGAGCAAGAACGCCTAAGTTCGAGCTCCCTGTTACGTAATCCGCGAGAGCATCTCTCGCACTCTTTGGAGGTTTAAGTTGGCTACCCAGAAGATCCGCATTCGCCTCAAGGGCTATGATCACGAGGTCGTCGATCAGTCCGCGAAGCTCATCGTCGAGACCGCTCAGAAGACCGGCGCTCGCGTTTCCGGTCCTGTCCCCCTGCCCACCGAGCGCAACCTGTACACGGTTATCCGCTCGCCGCACGTGAACAAGGACTCCCGTGAGCAGTTCGAGATGCGCACCCACAAGCGCCTCATCGACATCCTCGACCCCACCTCGGGCACCGTTGATTCGCTTATGCGTCTCGACCTCCCCGCTGGCGTCGACATCGACATCAAGCTCTAAGCGATATTCCTCATAGCTTAAAGGGCCCCGCTGCCATTATGAACTGCGCCCCAATTCTTGGACGGGCTAATAAGCGGCCTACGCCGCACATAGG
>OGYS01002108.1_pt1 | contig 10395 bp, 8 predicted proteins | sample 1576611 | NCBI WGS metagenome assembly OGYS01 (sample SAMEA3541571, study PRJEB24748) | human gut metagenome | biome: human gut; feature: human-associated habitat; material: faeces | place: China | collected 2012
GCCGGAAGCGGCCAGTGCCTCAGCCTCGGGCGTTTCCATACCGAAGATGAAGATGCCTCCCCGATGTTTTCTTTGTTAATCCGCCAGAATCGTCTCGTTCTTCAGTTCGATCTTGGCATTGGAACGGAGCAGGCTGAGGAAGCCGCGGAACATCTGCTCACGCTTGGCGTTGAGCACGGCGTCGGTGATCTGCGGAGCGGCGGTCTTCCAGTCTTCGTCGCTCGGCGTCACGACTTCGGCCACGCGGGCGATGACCGCGCCGCCGTCGAGCGTGTAGGCCACGGGGAACCATTCGTTCACCTTGGCGGCGAAGGCGGCTTTGGCCAGTTCGGCGTTCATGCCCAGCTCGCCCATGTAGCCCTGACGGCCGACCGGTTCGGTCTTCTTGAGCTTGCCCTGAAGTTCCTTGGGCAGATCGGCGGTAAAGGTCTTGCGTTCGGCATTGGCGGCCTCGAAGGCAAGCGTGCGGGCCTTGTCCTGCTGGAGGCGAGCCTTGATGTCGTCCTTCACGGCGTCAAGCGGCTTCACGGTCTGAGGCTTGGATTCGTTTACCTTGGCGATGACATAGCCGGTCTTGGTCACGAAAGGCGTGTCCAGCACGGTGCCGGGCTTGGCGGCCAGCAGCGCGGGCAGGTTTTCAGGCTTGATGCCCATCTTTTCGGTCAATTCGGTCGTGTTGACGAGGCCGGTTTCCTGCGGGGCCAGCTTGAGCGGTTCCCCGGCTTCCTTCAGCGACTTGCCGCCGATGACCGCGAGCTGAACCTGTTCCAGCGCTTCCTGTACCTTGCCGGAGGCTTCATCCTGCGCCAGACGGGTGCGGATCTGATCCTTCACTTCATCCAACGGCTTCTGCCCGGCGGCCTTCTTTTCTTCAAGCTGGATGAGGTGCCAGCCGAACTGCGTCTTGACGGGCTCGGAAAGCTCGCCGGGGTTGAGGGCGAAAGAAGCCTTGTCGAACTCGGGAACCATCTGCCCGTGCGCGAACCAGCCGAGTTCGCCGCCCTGCGGGCCGCTGCCCGGATCTTCGGAAACTTCCTTGGCCACGGTGCCGAAATCTTCGCCAGCCTTGATGCGCTGGGCGATTTCTTCGATCTTGGCCTTCGCCTTGGCCTGATCCTCGGCGGAAGCCTTGGCGTTGCTCAGGATGAGGATGTGGCGGGCGCGCACCATTTCGGGGGTGGCGAACTGGGCGGCGTTCTTTTCATAGTACTCGGATACGGCGGCGTCGCTGATGTTCTGGGCGGCGGCCAGCGCTTCCGCGCCGATGAGCAGGTATTCCACGTCGGCCTGCGGGGGCACGGTGAAGGATGCCTGATTGGCTTCGTAATAGTCCTTGATCTGCGCGTCGTCGACGGTAACCTTGGAGGTATAGTCTTCCAGCGGGTAGAAAACATACTCCAGAATGCGGCGTTCGCCTTCATAGCGGAAGAGATCGCGCACTTCGGCTTCGGGAACGAAGGCCCCGGCGGTGACGTCCGCGCGGAGCTTGTTCATCAGCATGTTGTTGCGGAGCTCGGCTTCGAAGTTGCCGGGGGTGTTGCGCTGGGCCTTGATCACGCGGACATAGGCGTCGGGATCGAACTTGCCTTCGGCGTTGTGGAAGGCGGGGAAGCTTTCGATGAGCTTGCGCAGCTCCACGGGCGTCACGACGATGCCGACGCGCTTGGCTTCCTGCATGATGAGGTTTTCGAGAATGAGGTTCTGGATGAGCTGCTGCTTGAGCTGCATCGCCTTGAGGCCGGCCGCATCGAGATCGGGATACTGGGCGCGCACCTGCTGCTCAAGCTGTTCGTATTTCCGCTGGAACTCCTGAATGGTGATGGGTTCCCCGTTCACGGTGAGGATGACCGTGGAAGGGCCGCCCGTCAGGCCGCCGACGCCCCAGAAGACGAAGACCAGAATGATGATGCCAAAGGCGATTTTGACGCCCCACGATTGGGCGTTGGCTCGAATGAGATCCAGCATGACAGCTCCAGTTCAAAGGTTACGGGCCCCGGGAAGCCATACGGCGCCCCGCACGGCTTCCCGGGATCCGGCTTACATTTTTTCTTTTACGGCGTTCAACAGGCCGCCGGACCGGATGATGTCCAGTTCGGCCGCCGAGAGATCATTCCTTACAGGAAGAACGCCCACGCCCGCAATCTCAATGTTCGTCACGCCGCCGGGCGTGATTTCCGTGAGCGGGATGCGGATATCCGCACCTTGAGCGACCTTAGCATAATCTTCCCTGTTCACGAAGACCAGAGGCAGAATGCCGAAATTCACGAGATTGGCGCGGTGGATGCGGGCCATCGACAGGGCGATGACGGCTCTGATGCCGAGATGGCGAGGGGCCAGCGCCGCGTGTTCGCGGCTGGAGCCCTGACCATAGTTTTCGCCAGCCACGATGACGCCGTTGCCTCCCTCTTCGGAGACGGCGCGGGCGCGCTTCACGAAATCGGGGTCCACGCGCACGAACACGTGCTCGGAAATGGCCGGGATATTGGAGCGCAGGGCGAGGATTTCCGCGCCCGCGGGCATGATGTGGTCGGTGGTGATGTTGTCGCCGAGGCGGATCACGACGTTGGCTTCGAGCACGTCTCCGGACGCGTCGAGGCGGGGGAATTTCTCCAGCGCCACGATGTTCGGGCCGCGCAGGACTTCGACGCCGTCACCGTTTTCCGGCGGGAACACGAACAGGTGCCGGATGGACGGCGGATCGGCGGGCAGTTCCGGCTTGGCGGGCGGGGTCCCCCATGTGGCGGGATCGGTGAACTTGCCGTTCAGGGCTGCTTGGGCGGCGGTCAGAGGGCTGACCAGATAGACCTTGGCGTCCTTGGTGCCGCTGCGCCCCTCGAAGTTGCGGTTGAAGGTACGGGCGCTTACGCCGGAGGTGACGGGTGCGCCGCCGGAGCCGATGCACGGGCCGCAGGAACATTCGAGCAGGCGCGCGCCGGAGCCGATGAGCGGCTCAAGGAGCCCTTCCTGCGCCAGCATGGTGAGCACCTGCTTGGAGCCGGGGGAAATCATGGCGTCGGTGCCGGGATTGATGCGGTGCCCGTCGAGGATCTGCGCGACCAGCTTGAGGTCCGCGTAGGAGGAGTTCGTACAGGAACCGATGCAGACCTGCTCGACGGGCAGGCCGTCGAGTTCGGCCACGGGCACCACGCGGTCGGGCATGTGCGGCTGCGCGGCCAGCGGGACCAGCGCGGAAAGATCGATGGCTTCCTCTTCATCATACGCGGCATCGGCGTCAGGGCCGAGTTCCCGCCAGTCGGCTTCGCGGCCCATGGCCTTGAGGAAGGCGCGGGTCACGCCGTCGGAGGGGAAGAGGGTGCCCGTGGCGCCGAGTTCCGCGCCCATGTTGGCAATGGTGGCGCGTTCCGGCACGGAGAGGGTGGCGACGCCGGGCCCGGCGTATTCGAACACGCGGCCCACGCCGCCCTTGACGGTGCGGCGGCGGAGCAGTTCGAGGATGACGTCCTTGGCGGAGGCCCAGCCGGTGAGCGCCCCGGTCAGGAAGACGCGCACGACCTTGGGCATGGGGATATAGTAGGGCTCGCCCGCCATCGCCAGCGCGACGGAAAGCCCGCCCGCGCCCATGGCGAGCGAGCAGATGCCGCCCGCGGTGGGGGTGTGGCTGTCGGAGCACACGAGGGTCGCGCCGGGCTTGGCGAAGTTTTCGAGGTGGAGCTGGTGGCAGATGCCGGTGCCGGGCCCGGAGTACACGCCGCCGAATTTGGCCGCCACGGTGCGCAGGAAGCGGTGGTCGTCAGGGTTGCGGAAGTTCATCTGGAGCGTGTTGTGGTCCACGTAGCTCAGGGAAATATCGGTCTTGACCCGGGGGATGCCCAAGGCTTCGAACTGGAGCCACGCCATGGTCCCGGTGGCGTCTTGGGTCAGGGTCTGGTCGATGCGCAGACCGATTTCGCTTCCGGGCGTCATGGTGCCGGAAACAAGGTGACTGCCGATGATTTTCTGTGTGAGGTTCATATGCTTCCCTTTTGTCTGGACTGCGTTGAAGCCGAGGGGCGCACCCCAACCGGGCCGGCTGGCGCGAAAGGAGATAATCTACGCGGATAGCTGAACAAAGGCAAGCAGTTGCCTTTTTGCCATTTTGCAACCCCGCGCCGATGATGGCTTTTGGAAGGAGGAACCTGTTTTTCAGGGCACGGGTGTGTGTCGCCGAGTATGCGTGTTATTTTTTTAAAAAAAGTACGAACAGTGTCGGAATTGTTGGGTAAATGATTATAACATGCAGAAATAAAATAAAAATTGAATTGACGGAAAATCATTTTTCCGGGTAATACATTTTTAAAAAAGATAACACAATATTGTGCCGTGTTATTCAAAACAAGGAGTTCGCCATGCTTTTCAAAGTGTTGCTTGCTGGGATGTGTTCACTCTGCCTCGTTGGGACCGCCACTCTTGCCTCCGCGCATGAATTCATCGTCAAACCCGACAAAACACAGGCCGCCAAGGGCGAAAGCGTGGGCGTGCAGGCGCAGGCGGCGCACGTATTCATGATCAGCGAAGAGGCCGAGCCGGTGGAGACCGTGGTGGTCGAACTCATTCAGGGCAACGCCAAGGAGCCCGTGAAGCTTGCCGAAGACGCCAAGGTGAAGGCGCTTGTGGGCAAGGCGGCCCTCCCTGCGGACGGCCCCGCCATGATCGTCGGGCATCGTCTGCCGCAGACCTGGAGCGACACGACTGAAGGCGTGCTGGAGGGCGGCCGCAAGGATCTCGAAGCCAAGGGCAAGAAGGTCCTCAAGGTCGGCAAGTATGAGAAGTTCGCCAAGACCATGCTCAATCCCGCCGCGAATGACGGATTGTACAAGAAGGTTTTGGGGCACGATCTTGAGATCGTGCTGTTGACGAATCCCGCCGACATCAAGGCCGGTGACGACATCAAGGCGGAAGTGCTGCTGAACGGCAAGCCGGTAAAGGCCCCGCTTGGCCTGACCTACGACGGGTACAGCGCCGAGCAGGATGCCTACATGGCCAAGGCTGAAACCGGCGCGGACGGCATGGCGTCGTTCAAGGTGACCAAGCCCGGCCTGTGGATGCTGCGTACCGAAGTTACCGAAAAGCTCACCGACGGCAGCGCCGACAAGCGCAACATGCGCGCTACCTATGTTTTCCCGGTGATGCAGTAGGGAGCAGGGAAAAGGAAGGCTGTGGAGGGGCGAGGGAACCTTTCTGAAGAAGGGGGAGCACCCCCACGGCTCCCTCGCCCCTCCACAACCCCCTCCAAAAATTTCCATAAGGGCCGATGGAGGGTGGGGCGGCATGGAAATTTTCCGTTGGGAATACGTCTCCCGGCGGGGCGCTAGGAAAGAGCGTTTCTGCTGTGTCGGGGCGCGGCCCGGCGGCATTGTTCGTGGGAAGGATGCGCGGGTGTCCCGGCTGGATGGGGAAAGCCCGATGCGGATTGAGTGTGAGATAAAAGTGGAGTGCCCGGAGGCTCCGTTTCCGGTGTTCCCTTTCCAAGGAGAAGATATGTTGAGACGTGTAGTGTTGGCCGCCCTGTTGGTTCTGGGCTGGTTTTCCGCGGACGCGCAGGCTCACGCGCTGCTGGCGAAGGAGCTGGCGTCCGGAGATGCCCGTGTGGTGGAGTTCTCGTATTCCACGGGCGACGTGGCGGCGTATGCCGAAGCGAAGCTGTACGGCCCGGACAGCGCGGATGTGGAATTTCAGAACGGGCGTACGGACGCTCAGGGAAGATTCGCGTTCCTTCCGGACAAGCCCGGCACGTGGACCATCGTGGTTGCGGACAACATGGGGCATAAGGTTTCCCATCCCATGACAATCACGCTTTCCGATGAAGGTACGGTGGAACGCGAGGTCGCCCCGTCCGGATTCAGCGAATCGCTGTGGGCCTTGCCGGTCCTTTTCCGGGCGGTGCTTGGTGTGAGCCTGCTTTTGAACCTGTTCCTCGGGCTGGCCCTGTTCCGGCATCGTGCGGGGAGGCGGGCTTAGGGATGCGCTTCTGCATCCGCCGGAGTGGAACCGTCATCTCCAGGCAAGGGATAGGTCTAATAGAGAGGGGGTGGTCCCGGTGGAAAGGGCCTTTCGGTTTTGCCTTGGGGGGCAAGGAAAAGCGGGAAGGGGCGTGTCGCGGAGCCCCTCTTTTTTCTTTTTGCAAGCGGGGCCGAGAGAGCCTTCGTTAGAGGCTTGTTATAAAGATCGTACAAATAATTGAATATTTATTTCGGTGAGAGAAAATGCCCTTGAAAGCTTCACCTCGGATCCTGAAGCTTTTGGTGTTTCCGGCTCTGAGAGGAAGAGGTCGGAAATACCCCAACCTTCACCATGAAGAAAGGAGATTTTCGTCATGAAGAGACTCACCACGCTTCTGCTTGCGGCCGGGCTTATCTGCTCCGCATTCTCCGCCGCCAATGCAGCCGACATCAAGGCTAAGGGCATGTGGGACTTCAGTTTTGAGTATACGAACGATTCGTTCGACAAGCACAACAGCAGCGACCGCTTCGGCGCGGCGCAGCGTCTGCGCACCCAGATCGACGTGATCGCGTCTGAAAGCTTGAAGGGCGTCGTTTATTTTGAAATCGGCGACACGCATTGGGGCCATGCCAAGGACGGCGCTTCCCTCGGCACGGACGGCAGGACCGTTGAAGTGCGCTACTCCTACATCGACTGGGCCATCCCCGAAACCGACGTGCTGGTCCGCATGGGCTTGCAGCCCTTCGTGATGCCTGGCTTCGTGGCCGGTTCCGCCGTGCTCGACGGCGACGGCGCGGGCATCACCATCGGCGGCAACTTCACCGAAAACGTCGGCGCGAACCTCTTCTGGCTGCGCGCTGAAAACGACAACACCAATGGTTATGGCAAGTGGCATGACGATCAGAACAACGCCATGGATTTCGTTGGCCTGACCTTGCCGTTGACCTTTGACGGTGTGAAGATCACGCCTTGGGGCATGTATGGTTTCGTGGGCAGCCGCAGCCTTGGTGGCGACGCCAAGGGTGACATCGATGACATGCGCGCCGGGATGCTCCCCGTGCTCCCCAGCGGCAGCGATCTGACCACGCTTGAAGGCAACCGCAGCGAAGGCAACGCATGGTGGGTCGGCATCACGGGTGAAATGACCACGTTCAGCCCCTTCCGCCTCGCGGGTGACTTCAACTACGGCTCCGTGGATATGGGCACGGTCCGTTCGCTCAGCGGATACGACGGCGCGACCAGCAAGACCATCGACCTGAAGCGCAGCGGGTGGCTGGCTTCCGCCATTGCGGAATACAAGCTTGATTTCGGCGTTCCCGGCCTGCTCCTGTGGTACGGCTCCGGTGACAACTCCAATCCGTATGACGGCTCCGAACGTATGCCCACCGTGGACGCCGGCTGGTCCGGTTCTTCCTTCGGCTTTGACGGCGGTTACGGCATTTCCAGCGATACCATCCTCGGCACCAGCCCCGTGGGCACGTGGGGCGTCGCGCTCCGCATGAAGGACATCTCCTTCATGGAAAACCTGACTCACGCCATTCAGGTCGGCTACTATCGGGGTACCAACAACAAGAACATGCCCGCGAACGCCGGTATGACCACCTTCCATGCCAGCTATCCTGATGCCACCGGCAGCATGGTGGGCTCCACCTACCTGACCACCAAGGACGGCGCGTGGGAAGCCACCTTCGACACCGACTACCAGATCTACAAGGATCTGACCCTCGCCGTGGAACTCGGGTACATCCACCTGAGCCTCAACGACGGCGTTTGGGGCAACGTCCTCGACAACACCAACCGCAACGCCTACAAGGCCTCCGTCAACATGCGGTACGCTTTCTAAGAACAGGCTTTGCTGAACCGGGAGGGGAAACCAAGGATGCGTTTCGCGCCGCGCGGCTGAAGCTCCTCCGCACGGATTGCCTTTTGGCATCCTTCCCTCCCAAACCGCTTCGCCCTTCCGGCCACCCGGCGGGAAGGGCGGAGCCCCGGATTGGCGGCAGTCACGGGCTGCCGATCCGGAGACATTTCCCGAAGGCTTTCGGTGTCCGACAGCAACGAAGCCGACGGCCATCCTTCCTTCTCTCCTATGCGGAAAACCGGGGCAGCCTGTTGCGCGAGGCTGTCCCGGTTTTCTTTTTTTATAATGCCGTCTGCCGGGGGCTTCCCGTCTTAACGCCTAGTTCTGTTCCACCAGCGGGGCGGTATACTGCACTTCGGAGTCCCACGGGAAAAGAATCCACGTATCTTGGCTGACTTCGGTGATGAAGGTGTCCACGAGGGGCTTTCCGGCGGGCTTGGAGTACAGGGTGGCGAAATGGGCCTTGGGGAGCATGTTGCGGATGATGGTGGCGGTGTTGCCGGTGTCCACGAGGTCGTCGACGACGAGCCAGCCGTCGCCGTCGCCTTCGATGGCCTTGAGGACTTCTTCGCCGCCGGTCTGTTCGCGGCCCTGATAGGTACAGATGCACAGGGTGTCGACCAGACGGATGTTGAGCTCACGGGCCACGATGGCGGCCGGGACAAGCCCGCCGCGCGCGACGCCGATGATGCCCTTGAACGGTCCCTGTTCCAGAAGGCGCCATGCCAGCGCTTTAGCGTCGCGGTGGAGTTGATCCCATGTGACGGGGTACAGTTTCTGATAACGGTCGGCCTTGCCCATACTTGGTTTCCTCTCGGGTTTCGTGTGTCTAGTCGACTTTCGCCTGAAGGCGCAGCTTCCCGAACGAGTCTTCGGTCAGCGCGACGATGCAGAAGTTATGCTTGTCGGCAAGGGCCAGCGCTTCGGCCCTGTCGAAAAAGAGCGTTTTGCCCGCGTCCACAGCAAGACAGCGGTAGTGTTGTTCGATGAGGAGGCGCACGGTCTGCAGCCCGATGGACGGCAAGTCCACGCGTTCGTCCTGTTTGGGCTTGAAGCGTTTGATCGCCACGCAACCTTCGCCGCGCAGTTCGCCGCCGCGCCGCAGGGCGGCGTCCGTGCCTTCGAGGCATTCCACGGCCACCACCATGCCCTGTTTGACCACGATGCATTGGCCGATGTCAAACCGGCCGAGCGCTTCGGCGATGGACCAGCCGTAGTCGATTTCCGCAATCTCCTCGGCTGAGGGGCCGCGCCGGGTCAGGACGCCTTCGGGGCAGAGCAGGGAGGTGGAGAGTTCCGCCGCCTGGATGAGCGTGAAGCCTTCCTTTTCCAGATCCGCCATGATGGCCCGGAGCAGCGCGTCGTCGCCTTTGCCCCTGAGGGAGAAGAGGATGCGCGCCGCCCGGAAGTCCGGGCGCAAGTCCAGCGCGCGCGGCTTGTTGATCGCTCCGGCCATGCACAGCCTGCGGACGCCGTGCTTGCGGAAGTAGTCGATCACCTTGTCGAACTGGCCCAGATAGACGGTCGTGTACGCGTCGGCCAGCGCTTCAAGGCCGGGATCGGTGAAGCCGTGGAAGGCGCAGACCACAACGCCATAACCCGCCGCCTTGGCGTCTTCCGCCACGAGGCGCGGGAATTGTCCGCTTCCTGCAATAATGCCGATGGATTCGCTCATAATCCGTGCCCTGTACCATAAATGCCCGGTGAATAAAAGCGTGCCGGAGCCCCGCCTCGGCACGCTTACACCATCAATGATTGCGCTGGGATCAGCCTATCTGCACCACGCTTCGGGCGTGGACGGGGCAGGCTTCGACGCAGGCGGGCACGGATTTGCCCTCGCGCTTCATCCAGTCCTTGCACAGGTCGCAGCGCACGGCCACGGAGCGCATACTCTTTTGGGCCATCGTTTCCGACGTGGCGGAGGGCAGGCCGATGGATTCCAGCGAGATCGCGCCGTAGGGGCAGGCCATGATACAGAGCTGGCAGCCCGAACAGATCTGGGCGTTCATGGTCACGATGCCGTCGTCCTGCTGGAGCGCCCCGGTGGGGCAGATGCGGGCGCAGGGGGCGTTCTCGCACTGGCGGCAGGAGATGGGCGACTTCACCGAGCCGCTCTTGACGACATGGACGCGGGCGACGAGTTCGTCGCGCTTTTTCAGGGCCTCTTTAAAGGTCAGGCCGTGGTGGGCGGCGATACAGGCGATTTCGCAGCGGCGGCACGCCTTGCACTTTTCCGGGACCGATTCGATCATGTAACGGCTCATGGCATATTCCTTACGAACTTTCGCAGTCAATCTGGGGTGTCAGCAGGCGTCGATGCCGGTGATGAGGAAGTCCCGGCCGCCCTTGCCTTCCAGCCGCAGGCTTCCGCATTCCGGGCAGCGGCAGCGCGGCGAGGTCATGGGAAATCCGTGCCCGCACTCAAGGCAGCGCCCTTCGGCGGGGACGATCGTGATGTCCAGTTCGGCCCCTTCCGCCACTGTGCCTTCCGCGTACAGCTCGAAGCACGCTTCCAGCGTTTTGGGCTCCACCGCCGTGAACATGCTTATGAACACTATATCTATCAGGGTAATGCCGGAACTGACTGGCAAGAC
>OGYS01002118.1_pt1 | contig 10367 bp, 9 predicted proteins | sample 1576611 | NCBI WGS metagenome assembly OGYS01 (sample SAMEA3541571, study PRJEB24748) | human gut metagenome | biome: human gut; feature: human-associated habitat; material: faeces | place: China | collected 2012
TACAAAGTTATCGGATGTAACTGTTACAAAGCTGTCCTTTTCAGCAACATCTGCAAGCTGCCATACCATTTCCGAAATCAGATCTGCCGATACCGTGTACACTTTTTCTGTTCCATCTTCCATGAAATAATAATTTTCTCCGGAAGCATTCCCGATTAGAAATTTATGTGCCTCGCCATCCTTTCCGGTCAGCGTAAGATTATATTCCGGTGAATCAAATCCATAGTCCGAAAGGTCATCCGGATTCTTGATCTCTTTTACCGCCTGAATATCCGAAAATGCATCTTCCATATTTTGCATACTGCTCTCCGTCAGTGCGATCGTGGTGTCCGGCGCATACTCCCAGGTATCATCCTCTTTTACAAAGGACATTTCTTCCCCGGACGCTTCTTTATACTCGATCGACTCCAGCGAATCTGTCTCAAAAATATGCACCACTGCGTTTTCTTTTTTCTTCTCTTCTGTCTCTGACTTAGATGTATTCCATTTTTTCAGCCCGAAAAATGTAATGAGCAGAGCAAGCAGTACGAGCAGAAGGATTCCTATTGTCCTTGTTTTTTTCTCCATCTTTTTTCCTCCTGCCTCTTACGCTTTCCGTCTTCTCATCCAGATCACAAATCCAAGGATCAGAATTGCAAGCGGAATAATAAAGATCACAAGGATGCTGAATGCACCTGCATGCATCGGTGTGTTGGTCTCAGTCGAAAGACTCTTCGCTTCAATCGCAACATTGTTTACATTATCAAAATTCTCTGTCACTGAATTTACAAACAAAGTCAGGTTATCCAGTGTCGTCAGCTGATCTGTGATATCCGAGCTGATCATAGATGCAGAAGCAAGCACCGTAAGTCTTGCTGTCTTTGTGTCTGTATCCGTTGCATCACTCTCATCGTCTTCATCCTCGCTGTCCGAATCTGAAGAATCCGCAGAAATCGCATTGGTAGAAACGGCTCCCAGGATATACTGTCCCTGTGTCTGGTCATTTTCTGTCACTGCATATCCACTGTCTGATGTCTGCATAAATGGAGTAACCGTCAGATTATCATTATCCGTATCTGTTTTCTCCATACCAGGTGAATTCAGCAGAAGTACCATCTGATTGCTGATGCCGCTTCCCAGGTCACCACTCAGAGAAAGCTGTGGGAAGATTGCATAATAATTTCCCTGGTAGCATCTCTGGGTATCTGCAATATAACCGCTGACTTTTTTCAGTCCATAATCCGACATAATTCCGTCCAGATTTGGTGTGTCTGAAGTCGTATCTCCAAGGATCAGATAAACCTTTCCGCCGTCACTCAGATATTTCTCAATAATTGTCTTTTCATCATCTGTAATATCCGATGTCGGTGCATAGAGGAACAACAGGTCACAGTCATCCGGGATTTCCGGACTCATACTCAGGTTGATTTCTTCCGTCTCCAGATTATTCTTAGTAAGCAGATCACTTACCGAACTTGAAAATGTCGATTCTCCGTGACCACTGGTTCGGTAAATCTTGCTTGTTTCCTCGCTGATTACATAATTGATCGCACTGGTAAGCTGTCCTTCTCCGTCGAAAGAACTTTCACTGGCACTTCCGGTCGTATAATAAGAGTAATAATCGGACTGGATAATATCTGAAAATGAAATCGTTGTAGACTTTCCGGTTGCATCACAGGACACAACGATTACATTCCCATCGGTATTATATTTCTGAAGAACGGACGGATGCAGTACGCTGTCCACCCATTCCACTTTTACTTTGCCGGAAAGCGCCGCATATTTTTTCACAAAAGTCTTGATCCTGGTATCCACAGAATCCTGTTCTGCGATCACTTTCAAATCTACTTTTTTATCCAGCTTCTTCAGCATTTTTGTGGACACGCTGCTGATATCGTACAGATTGTTGCTGCTGATATCAATATTTCTTACTTTTTCCGGAAGCTGTCCTGCCACCAGATTGATCACGATCGCGATTGCAATCACGATCACTGCAAGCCCTACGCTGTAAGTTCCGTTCCGGGAAGACTTGCTGCTGAACATTTTTTTGATTTTTTCCATGTCTTCTCCCTCCTAACTCCAACGTCTTTTCTGAATGGACTGCATGGTCAGGAAGATAAATACACCTGCTACACTCAGATACAGGATCAGCCCACTCACATCGAAAAGCTTGTTATATGCTACGTTGTCAAATACATCTGCAAGATACAGCTTCTTCATAATGTTGACCAAAATATTTTCAAATAATGAAGATTTTACAAAGCTTACGATCACAACCGCAACAACTCCGATCGCTTCGATAATTCCTGCGATCATCCAGTTTCCCGTCATCCGGTAAATGATCAGCGCCGCAATGGTAACGAATACCACAATACCGATCATGCCGCTTGTAGCTGATGTCGGGAGGAAATCGATCAGTCCTCCCCAGAGATAGATCAGAAGCAAAACGCCAAAGGTTGTTACTGCCGCAATGATCTGGCTTTCTGTGAGTGACGAAAGAAACATTCCGATTGCCAGATACACGCATCCGAGCAGGAAGAACATCAGGATCGACAGATAATCCACCTTCAGATACGCCGTTCCAAAGCTCTTAATGATAATTGGGAAAATGCCAAAAATCAGGCACGGTACCGCAAATACCGTCACCATCGCAAGGTATTTCCCCATCACGATATCAAATAATTTTACCGGTGCGGCAAGCAGAAGCTGGTCTGTCTTGTTCTTCCGTTCCTCCGCAAAGGAACGCATGGTGAGCATCGGGATAATGATGATCAACACGTAGTTGATATTCATCAGAACATATGAAAAATAGGGATATCCCGAATTTAAGTTGTACGCCATAAAATAGATTCCCGTGAAGATCACAAGGAAGGCGATCAGGACATAGCCTGTCATTGATTGAAAATAGGATTTTAATTCTCGTTTATAAATTGCTGTCATTTTCGAGATCCTCCTTTTCATCCTCACTTGTCGGAACGGCATTTTCTTCCGGCTCTTCATCCATCTCAGTCAGCTCGTTCTCTTCTGCCTCTTCCTGCGCATTTTTCTTGCGCCGCTTTACCATCCGGTCTTTCTTTTCGCCGTCCTTCATCGCTTTTGCTGCTGCAGGTGTGCTTCCCTGCGTCAGCTCCAGGAAGACATCCTCCAACGTCGTGCGGCTGTGATACAACATAAGTAACGGGCAGCCCTCCTGTGCAAATGCCATAAATACTGTTTCCCTGATATCTTTTCCATCCTTCGGGAACAGACTCGCTTTTACCGTTCCTTCTTCTTTTCCGTGTTCCACGGACGCCTTCTGCACATTACCGATTGTGCCGATGACTTTCCGTACCGTATCTTCATTTCCCTTTGCCAGGATTTCCACAGTCTGCTGATTCGTCAGAAGCTTTTCCAGATTCTCCGGTGTATCACTTGCCACCAGTTTCCCTTTGGAAATAATCATAATATAATCACAGACTTCCTGGATCTCTGCCAGAATGTGCGAGCTCAGGATCACGGTATGCTCTTTTGCCAGCTCACGGATCAGTTCACGGATTTCAATGATCTGCTTCGGATCCAGTCCGACCGTCGGTTCATCCAGAATGATGATCTCCGGGAATCCAAGGATTGCCTGCGCAAGTCCGACTCTCTGCTTATAACCTTTGGACAGGTTCTTGATCAGCCGGTCCTGTACATCCATGATCTTCACCATCAGCATGACCTTCTCAATCTGCTCTTGCCGTTCCGGTTTTGGGATCTTCTTCAATTCCGCTACGAACCTTAAGTATTCATTCACCTTCATATCCGTGTAAAGCGGTGGCATCTCAGGCAGATAACCAATACATTTTTTTGCTGCCTCCGGTTCCTCCAGTATATTGTGCCCGTTGATCAGCACTTCACCTTCTGTGGCGCCAAGATAGCCGGTCATAATATTCATCGTTGTGGACTTTCCGGCACCGTTCGGTCCCAGAAATCCATAGATCTGCCCGGTATCTACAGTAAAATTCAAATGATCTACAGCCAGATGTGAGCCGTATTTCTTTACAAGATTTTTTACCTCAATCAATGTTGTTCCTCCTGACTACAAAATTTCATGCTTTTCAATTATACGGATGATTTGTGAAACTTCTGAGGGCAATCTGTGTTCATTCTGTGTTTTTTCTGTAAAACGGTGAACTGCAAAAGTGTACCACCTGCCCGATAATAATAGAAATACCGATATCTGGAATCAGATTTTCCACATATCGGTATTTTATATTTTTAAATCATTTTTTACCCAAAAAAGACTTTTTTATATACTGGGCAGATTTCACTTAACTCGCGATTATCCACCACACCAGTCAGGCAAGGAATTCTTCCAGAATTTCCCGGATTCTTGCCTCTTTTGTCGGCTCCAGCTTTTCGCCGGTATCTTCCTGCTTAAATCTGGAACCGGCTGTATCTTCCATCCGTGCTCCAGGCTGCTGCGTCCGCATTTCATCAGCTTGATTTGCATTCGCCTGTCCCACTTTTGCTACTGTCTGCACGGTCTGCTGCATTTGTCCATCTTCTGTATACCGTTTTTCGTTCGCAGAAACCGCATTTACCGTAGCTGCGCTTGCTGGCACGGTTTCTTCTGAAAATGGTCTTTGCACCTGACCAGAATGCACCGCTTCATTTTCCTCTGCATCCATTTTCTCCGGAATCTCATCCGCTCTCTGAACCGTAACCTGGATTTCTTTCTGATTGGTCTTCTCATAGCGATGAGCATATGTATTTTCCAGAAAATCTACCATATAGGTTTTCGCTGCCTCCAGCTGATAAGCATCATCCGCAAGCATCCGGAGTAGAAAGAGCGCCAAAGCTCCCATACCGCCCAAAATACCATATCTGTAAAGTCCCTGTTCCCTCTCCCCCGCTGCATAAGCAAGCGCTGTTCCTGTAGCTCCAAAGATAAGGCAGAGCCAGATGCTCCCCTTCGCCCACTGCCTCCAGGTATGCAGCCTCACGCCAAGCACCCGGTATTCATACAAATATTTCTCTACAAATGCACCAACATTCTGTACTTTATCACTCACCATACACCCATGCTCAAATTTTGCCCTTACAAGCCGCATCAGCGGATGATTGCTTTTACTCATGTTACTTGCTGCTCTTACCAGCTTTTTCAGTGAAATCCTGGTAATCAGTCTTGCAATCGCGCCGATCCCGATCATCACTCCCGTCAGAAAAAATACCGTTTCTCTCACCACGAACATTTCCAACATAAAAAGAATCCTCCTTCTTAGATTTACCGTCATTATACCGTAAACCTCCGAATTTGGATTCCCTAATCGTTCGCCACAATCCGACATCCTGTCTGGAAAATGACGCTGCTTTTCTGTTTTACTTTGCTGTCTTACGCATTACATTCTTTCTACAAGACCTTTGACAAGCCCTACATAATGGGTGATTGCCATCTTCACAAACTCCGGATAATCCATCGTTGCACTGTTGTCAGCTTTGTCCGAAATTGCACGAATAATGACATACGAAACTTTATTCAGATATGCGGTCTGCGCCATTGCTGCGCCTTCCATCTCCGCACACTTTCCATCAAATGTCTTTACCAGATATTCCTTCTTTTCCTTGCCGGAAATAAACTGATCTCCGCTGAGCACTCTTCCGGTAAATGTCTGAATGTCCGGATTCACTTCTTTGTTTACTTCCACTGCCAGCTTCACAAGCTTCTCATCTGCCGGGAAAGAAAAGGTATCCATTCTCGGAATCTGTCCTACCGGATCGCCAAGCATACTTACATCCATATCGTGCTGAACTGCATCTGTAGAAATCACGATATCCCCGATGTTGATATCTGCATCCAGAGAACCTGCCACACCTGTATTGATCAGCGTATCCACACTAAAACAGTCAATCAGAATCTGTGCGCAGATTCCCATGTTGACTTTTCCGATACCACTTCTTACAACTACAACTTCCTTGCCGCTCATAATACCTTTGACAAAAGTCATTCCGGCACGTTCCATCGTATCCTGAACTTCCATCGATTCCTTTAAGATTGCCACCTCTTCATCCATTGCTCCGATAATTCCTATCATTTGAAAATCCTCCGTTTTTCCTACATATTGTTTTTATCTATATCTATAGATTTCCCTTCAAAATTACAATAGCTATTATATCAGATTTCTTATAATATGCACTAGCATTTTCTTATAAGGCTGTGTTATAATCATTGAAGTAATTTTATAAGGCACAATAATAGTATAAATATAAAGGAGGACTATACTCATGGAATTTACACCACACGGCGTCTGTTCTAAAAATATTCACTTAGAAGTAGATGAAGCTGGACGTATTCATAATGTTGCGTTCACAGGCGGATGTAACGGTAACTTACAGGGCATCGGGCGCCTCGTTGAAGGAATGGATATTCACGAAGCAATTTCACGTATCGAAGGTATCAAATGCGGATACAAAGCAACATCCTGCCCGGATCAGCTTTCACTTGCTTTAAAAGAATATTTAAGCAATAACCAGTAATCAAATAATTTTTTCGCAATTTTGCGTCAAAACAAGCAGGTCAGGAATTATCCCGACCTGCTTGTTTTGGTCTAATTCAGTTTAACATTAGTTAGGCTTCTTGCTTGCTCTGATGTTCCATACTCACATACTTCACAACCGGGTTGTATTATTTGGTCATATGCTTTCTGTCCAATCAGAAAATACGTTTATTAGTTGTGGTCTTTACAGTCCTGTTCGCCCTCTTGTCAGTCTGCAAGACCGGAGATGTTGAACTTTATCAACCTGCAATTCAGACAGGTGTTAAAAGGAATCTTCCCATCTCCCTCCCTCATATTGTTCCCTTGTCCTTACTTTCGCTAACTGCCGCACCGGTTGATAGTCGTATGAATATTTTATAAAAAATATTTTTGGTTTGGTGGTGCGGGGTGGGTTAGGGTGGGTAAGGGGTTGGGATGTTGTTGGTTTGTGATTTTTAGATGTAAATACCGTTGGTGAATGATCCGCTTACATCCGAGTTTGCGTAATGCACACAGCATACTCGATAATAATATCCAGTTGGTACGGATAATGTTTTACTTGTACTTACATAGACAGAATTATAATTTGTTTCAATCCATGAAGTATAGTAGCCCCATTTTCCATTCACATACCGTTCCACTGTTACATCCACTGTAATTTTAGAAACAACTTTCTGCCCTACTGTGTTTCCACCAGCACCGATTTTTCCCGTGCCTGCTCTTACAATATTAGATGATCCACTTTTCAGATATATGCCTCGGCTTGTGGAACCTACTGTCACTTCAGATGAATCATCATTTGTTAAGTAAGATCCATCAACACATTCCGGCACATCTGCCGCCTGAACATTTTTCTGTGTGCTGATAAACAATGTACAAACCATAAACATTACCATAATCAGCGATAAAATTTTGCTTTTTTTCACTTTTCGCCTCCTCTCTACACTATATTAACAATCGAGAGAAGAAAATCTCACGCCATTTCTAGAAAAAATATAAATTTTTTAAAAGTTCTTTAAAATCTGCTTCCTCCATCGTCGTATTTATTGTATAAAATACGTCTTCATATGCAAACTGTGCTACATTCTCTTCATTGCCATCATCTAGCTCATACTGAATAATATCTATCTTATTTCCATCAACCGTTATTTGTGTTCTTTTTACCTTTTTGTCCTCAATATCATACGCATATGATTTATTCTCACTTTGAATTTCCATTTGATATTGAATAAACGTATTATTATTTTCATAAATTAAACAAACTTTTTTTAGAACCTCGTCAATATCACTCTGTACTAATGCCATTCCATCCGACTTTCTCCTAAATCGAACAACATCCATCCCAAATTTTTCTTTTATTTCTTCATATACACTTTCTTCATCATAATCATCAACCTTATTTTTATCCCCATCCTCTCTCTCCGTATCTACCTGTGTCATCTTCCTATCTCCGATAGTCTGCGTCCACAGTTTCCCAAAGAACGGCGTCCCACCAATACTCACCATACTCCACATCATAGCAAGCACAGCCACAATCGCCACGATTCCATATACCTTCCAGTGCCGTTTTCTCTTCTTAACTTTCTTCTTCCCGGCTTTCTTCTCGATCTCTCCGTTCGTACCGTCGTCACTTGCTTTATTATCTGTTTCATGCTTCACATACTCAATTGGCACAACATTATCTATATAACTGTCACTCTCCACATCTTTCTTAAGATGATCTTTCGTATTCTCCCCGCCGCGAAGCGCCTGAACCTCTCGTCCGAGACGGATTGCCTCCTTGTCGTCATCTGACAGTTTTTCATATGCTTTCTGCTGTTCTTCATATTCTTGGATTTTACTCCACATCTTTTCATCCAGGTCTTCTGGAAAGGAAATGTCCTGCAGTGATTCGTCCGAGTCCATTTCTTCCATGATTTCCCCGGCTTCTTTTTCCAGTTCAGCTTTTAAAAGCTTATCCAGATTATCTTCATGTTTTTCCATTTTAAACCTCATTCTTTTGGATTTCTTTTCCCTTTAACTTGACCTTTTTCCTTCACCTGTTTAATATTATGATATCAGGGCAGTCTCTCTGCCTGTATCAACTGCGAATCTTAATTCGCACCATCAATGGGAGGATTTTTATTATGAAACGCATCATTCTGACCGGCGGAGGTACTGCCGGACATGTTACACCTAATATTGCACTGCTTCCCCGTCTTCGGGAACTGCAGTATGACATGCATTACATCGGTTCTTACAACGGTATGGAAAAGCAACTGGTTGAACAGCAGGGAATTCCATATCATGGTATCTCTTCCGGTAAGCTCCGCCGGTATTTCAGCCTTCAGAACTTTACGGATCCGTTCCGCGTCCTGAAAGGCTTCAATGAAGCCAACCGCCTGATCAAGCAGTTAAAACCGGATGTAATTTTTTCAAAAGGTGGATTTGTAAGTGTTCCTGTTGTTATTGCCGGAAAGAAAAACCATGTTCCTGTTATCATTCACGAATCGGATATGACTCCGGGACTGGCTAATAAGCTTTCCATTCCTTCTGCTGCAAAAGTATGCTGTAACTTCCCGGAAACTTTAAGTTCCCTTCCTCAGGATAAAGCTGTCCTTACCGGATCCCCTATCCGTCAGGAGCTTTTCACCGGAGATAAAGAAAAAGCCCGCGCTTTCTGTGGTTTCAAGGAAGTAAAACCAGTTATCCTGATCGTCGGAGGAAGTCTTGGCGCAGTCGCAGTCAATAATGCAGTACGCAAGATTCTTCCTGAACTGTTAAAAGATTTCCAAGTTGTTCATCTCTGTGGTAAAGGCAAGCTCGATGAAAAGCTCACCGGTCTGAACGGCTATGTTCAATTTGAATATATTCAGGATGAACTGAAAGATCTCTTCGCCCTTGCCGATGTTGTAATCTCAAGAGCAGGTGCAAATGCAATCTGCGAATTGCTTGCTCTTCGCAAACCAAATCTTCTGATTCCACTTTCAGCTAATGCAAGCCGTGGTGACCAGATTCTGAATGCCCGTTCTTTTGAACGTCAGGGATTCAGTATGGTTATGGAAGAAGAAGAGCTTACAGATGAAAAGCTTCTCGCAGCTGTCCACAAGCTTTATGATTCCCGTGAAGACTTCATAAATGCAATGAATCAGTCTTCTCAGCAGGATCCGATCAAGACAATTATCGGTCTGATCGAAGATGCTGCTTCCAAATAATTTTTTAACAACAGTTATTTACATTGTTCAAAAACAGGTGCCGGAACGACACCTGTTTTCTTTACATATCCATCGGTGCTATTTTGTGTAATCATCAGAATTGTAATGTATCTTTATCCATTTTCTTGCTCTGTACAGTACACCCGTCAGTGCTTGGATACTGATCCCCATAGATTCAGCCACATCTTTTTGTTTTCGCTCCAGACAGTAAACCATGGTGATTGCTTCGTACCAGTTTTCATTTTCTTCGTACAATGCATCCAGAATCGTCCATCCATAACCCACTTTTTCTTTTTGTAAAATTTTGTGGAATACATGCTCCTCTGCACTTTCCGCATATTCCTTCGAGTACAGATCCGAAAACAGCTCAATATCTGCCTTCGGACATTCTCTTGCCCGCTTCTTCATATAATTGATAGCTGTATTTTTCGTTGTTGTTACCAGCCATGCTGCCATATATTCTTCATCCACTGTATCAAAGTGCGTATATAGTTTTAGAAAAACCTCCTGGAATATCTCTTCCGCTGACTCTTTGTGACTGCCAGAATAATCCATTGCTATCCGATAAACGTTGAACTTATTTTTATGGTACACGTTCTCGAATTCCTTTTTATTCTTATTCTGAAAACTCACTCCAGTACCTCACTATTTTATTTTTCTTTCAGTTTTTCCAGGATTTCATCCCGATCTTCATCTG
>OGYS01002131.1_pt1 | contig 10317 bp, 4 predicted proteins | sample 1576611 | NCBI WGS metagenome assembly OGYS01 (sample SAMEA3541571, study PRJEB24748) | human gut metagenome | biome: human gut; feature: human-associated habitat; material: faeces | place: China | collected 2012
TATCGGCAAATTTACTGGGACTGGATAATGCCGCCACGCCAATGGGATTGAAAGCCATGCAACAGTTACAGGAATTAAACCCGAATAAAGAATCCGCCAGCAACTCCATGGTGATGTTCTTATGCATCAATGCCTCGGGACTGACCTTGATCCCGATCACCATCATGATGTACCGGGCGCAGTTAGGAGCGGCGAATCCATCAGACGTATTCCTGCCGATCATGCTCGCTACATTCACATCAACCTTAGTCGCTATTTTAGCGGTTTGCGTACGGCAGAAGATCAATATCCTCCAACGGAACCTAATCCTGTTTTTCGGGGGACTGGGGTTATTTATCGGAGGCCTGGTATGGTTATTCAACTCGATGGAACAGGAGCAAGTTTCCTTGTATTCGACTTTATTCGCCAACACGCTTCTTTTTACCATTATCTGCGGATTTATCATCAGCGGCATGCGTAAAAAGATCAATGTATATGATGCTTTTATAGAAGGGGCGAAAGAAGGTTTCCAGACTGCTATAACGATTATTCCTTATCTGGTAGCTATCCTAGTAGGTATCGGTGTCTTCCGGGCTTCCGGAGCGATGGATTTCATCATACAAGGCGTTCGTTTCGGCATTGCTTCGATAGGGCTCAACACGGATTTCGTGGAAGCGCTGCCTACCATGTTGATGAAACCGTTAAGCGGGAGCGGGGCTAGGGGCATGATGCTGGACGCCACAATTTCAATTTTGTCGCATCCGTAATATCCACATCCAGATTCATGCGAAGATTGAGGAAGTATTTCTTCATCTGGGAGTTATAGCGATCTGTATAATCAGTGTACTTGCTATTCAGCAGTCCCATATCGTTTTTGTAATTGAGGACACTGAAATAACGAAGCCGCTTGCCACCTCCGCGGAAAGTGATGTCCAGTTGATGACTGGTTGTATGATTGCGTAACGCTTCTTTCTGCCAGTCCACATTCGGATAAAGATCGCTATTGCCTCCGGACAGGAAAGAAGCTTCATCCATGTCCGGTTGCAAACCATCATATCTCAATGCTTCATTACGGGCTTTGGCATAGGTATAAGCATCGGCAAATTCCGGCTGATTAACAGGGAAGCCTAAACCAAACTTATAGTCTACTTTTATATCCTTCTGGCTATATATACCGCGTTTGGTAGTTATCAATACCACTCCGTTGGCGCCTCTGCCTCCCCAAAGAGCAGTAGCAGCACCGTCTTTCAAAACGGATATTGATTCTATTTCCGAAAGGTTGATATATTCGAGAGGGCGTGCAAAACCATCTACTACAAATAAAGGTGTATCTCCATTCAAAGAACCGCGTCCCCGCACATTGAGACGAGATTTATCTGTGCCCCAACTAGTGTTCTGCATCACACTCAATCCCGGCAACAAGCCATAAATGGCATTGTAAGGACTAGTGGCAGCATTTTTATCTAATTCATTCGAATAAATGGTAGAGACAGCCTGTGTCTTCCGTAATTCGGTGGTCGTCTGTGTGCCCAGATCGATTACCTTATCTTGTCCTTCATTATTTTGCGCTATACCCGTAGTGGCAAACGCCAACGAGAAAGCTACGATATAAAGTGATTTATTCATAATCATTCTTCTTATTGTTCAACGATTTGATTATTACCAACCCGGATTCTGAATCAATCCATATTTCTTGTTTATCTCATCTATAGGCAGAGGCAACAGGAAATACTTGTCGTTCCACTTTTCAGGTTTTGCATACTGACGCGTTTCCGCCATTGCATGAGATACAGCATAAGAAAAGCCGCTTGGCTCACCGGCCGCTTTTTTAATAATCAGACGTGACAATTGTCCGGTAAATATATCTGAGCGTTTCCAACGTACCAGATCGAAATAACGTACTTCTTCATAGCCGAATTCAATGGCTCTTTCGCGTAATATTGCTTCACGCAACGGTTTGCCGGCCGGAACATCTGTTGCCGAAATCGCAGGCATACCCGCACGCAGTCTGGTTTTATTCAGATAATCATAAGCCGTATTACCAAACTCATCACGGACTTCCGCCTTATTCAATTCGTTCATCGCTTCGGCCATATTCAAATAGACCTCCGGAAGGCGGATCAACGGACAAGAATAAAATTTACCATTCACTTCGTCATTGAAGTTCCGTATGAATTTTCTCATGGCAACCCCATTGTAACTCATTCGTCCGTCTTTATAAGGTGCCTGGGTGGCTCCTTCATAAATCTGCACTTTCTGGGCGCCCTTAAACTTATCTCCATTCACAGCAACCGTTTCATATAAGCGGATGTCTCTTCTGGGGTTTCCGTCCTTATCAAAGAAAGGGAATTTATTATGGTCCGGATTGTTCCAGTCGAATTCTGTTCCGTCTTTCATCTGAAACATATCGACATAAGTCAATGTAGGAGAAGCAACTCCATAACGCACCTGGGCAAACGGAAGCTTTCCCGTAGCATAAGTGGTGAATCTTCTGGAAGAAATCAAGACTTCACCGTTATGGCGATTGAAATATCCTGCTGCAAAATCATCGCGGGGATTACCTGTATTCACCAGTTGATAAGCGTCCGAGTTCTTTTTATTAGCCCGCATAAATTCTAATCCGGCATCCAACGCCTTCTGCCACCTGTCCGGTGAATAGTTGCCATACCAAGTAAGGAACTGAGACGAAGCATCTCCTTCCAGATAGGGTTTTTCAGCATTAAATAAAGGACTCGCCACAAACTGAAGCACTCTGGACTTTAACGCTAAAGCAGAAGCAGCCGTCATTCGTCCGTCATTATCTGCATTCACCTGCCAAGGCAGTACAGAGGCTGCCGCATCCAGTAATCCAACAATCTTCTGTACAGTTTCTTCTACTGTCATACGGGGAAATTTCATCGCATCTTCTGCCGTATATGCATGGTCTATCCACGGCATACCACCATAATAACGGAGCATTTGAGAATAATGATAGGCAATGATTACTTGCGCTTCCGCTTTTCCTATCGCTTTCTCATCCGCAGTCATATCCGGCACTCTATCCACATTCTCAATGTAAATGTAGGCCCTTCGAATACCATAAACCGGGCCTACTCCTATCGTAGCACTGGCGACATCCAACCGATATGGAAGATGTTCCAAATATGTATTTGTTCCGTCCACTGTTCCTGTATAGAATTTAGGCGCTCCCTTTTTCGTCCAGTCACCCAGATCGGTTAGCATTTCCAGAACGCCATATCCCAGACGTCCTTGCATCGGCAGATAATCCGGCAGGGAATGATAAGTTTCCGCCAGTGCCTGCTCAGCATATACCTTTTTGTTAAAAACAGAATCGATATTCTGTTCGTTACTTATCGGCTTATCCAGAAATTTCTCTCCAAATTTAAGGTCTTCGCACCCTATCAGTGTCAATACAGAGAGAGAAAGACAACCTATATATTTTTTATAGTTTTTCATTGCCAGCACTATTAAAAGGTTAGATTAATACCTAAATTATATATTTTAATGATAGGGTAAGAATCCGCATTATTCGGATTACATTCAGGGTCCATGATGTCAAACTTATCAAAAGTCAGCAGATTATAGCCTGTCAGTTTTATACCTAACTGCTGGATACCCAGTTTCTTCAACATCTTCTTATCTGTGAAGTTATATCCTATTGTCACATTCTTCAGCTTCAAATAAGAACCGTCTCGCACCCACAAAGAGGAGGAACGCATATTATAGACTGCATTTGTCTCTGTAAACCGCGGTGTAGTAGCTGTATTAGCCGTTTCCGGTGTCCAGCGCGTATCTGCATGGAACTGCATCAAACCACGGATTTTACCATTACCAAAAGGTTCTCTGAAAGCTCCGTCCAGCAACAAAGAGCGTTGTGCAGCACCAGTCCAGTTCATCGTCAGGAAAAAGCCTTTGTAATTGATACCATAATTCAATCCGAATGTATAAGCCGGACGAGTCGGGTTTCCAATGATAGTCTGGTCGTCGGAAGTAATTTCCTCATCACCGTTCAAATCCCGGTATTTCACATCACCCGGTTTCACGGACACACCCGGATCGGGCAGACCTGCTACCAGTTTGCCGTTCTCTCCGAAGTCCGCTTCTGTATAGAAACCGTCCGCTACATACCCGAAGAGTGTCCCGACCGGATTTCCTGTCCGCCACATATAAGGTTCATTAGGCTCAACCTCGTCTTGGAAAATAATCTTATTCTTTGAATAGGAAACGTTTGCCTGAACATTATACTGAACCTGCCCAATCTTGTCATTCCACCTCACTTCTACCTCATATCCACGGTTTTTCACTTTACCCATATTTACGGCAGGTAGAATTGATGAAGTCAACCCCGTTAATAAAGGTACTGTCTTACGATTGATGAGAATATCCTTACGTTCTTCGAGGAAATAGTCCAAAGAGATTTTCAGACGGCTCTTCAAGAAATGAACGTCCAATCCATAGTTCTGTTTCAGCGCAGTTTCCCAAGTCACGTTCGGATTACCCAGACGCTTCTCCAATGCACCCAGAATTAACGCCTTACTGTTATAACCAAAGTTGAATCCATACTTATTGTTATTCCATCCGTCTACTCCGCTCAGATTCACATCATAAGAGTCCGGCAGGAATAAGAAGCGGTTATTTCCAAGATTGTCATTTCCGACCAAGCCGACAGAAGCACGGAATTTCAGATAATCAACCACCTTCTGTTTTTTCATGAAGGCCTCTTCCGACAGGATATAACCGATGGAACCGGCAGGAAACGCACCGAATCTCTTACCCGGAGCAAAATTCTCAGAACCATTATAACCGAAGTTAACTTCTGCCATATAGCGGGATTTGTAATCATACGTCAGACGGCCTACAAAACCGATGTAAGCAGACGGTACTCCCACCCATTGAGCGGGATAGTATTTCTTACTCTGATTGTACAAGAACAATCCCCCGACATTATGAAAACCAAACTTACGGTTATATCTCAAGCTTGCTTCCAGATACCAGTCTCGTGCCCGCGAGGAAGTTTCCTCATATTGCAAGCTCTTATTTTCTCCTTTGATCTTATAAACAATATTCTTGTTGAAATCTGGCGAATCATAACCAAGTGACGGATCTTCCAAAGAAGATTGATAGAAAGGCATAAATTGTTCCACTTGCCCTTTACGCTTTTTGGTAAAACCATAACTCGTATTATAAGCACCTTTTATTTCCGCCGACAATCCTTTGGTTATGAAGTCCAACTTCTGATTCAACAGAAGGTCCAGATTCATCGTATTATTAATAGCAGTTGAGTAACCCGTTCCATAACATTTAGGCAAAGCACTGTTGCCCAAATTTATTTTATTATCAAAACGTTCCTCGGGGGTAACTATGAGTTGTCCGTCAATTACACCCGGACTACTGAACGGAGTTGTCTGATTAATCAGTGTCCAGATCGAATTAGTCGCATCATTAATCATCGGCTCATTCCGGTTACCTACAATCCCGCCGATACCAATCTTCAGCGTGGTAGTCTTAGTTACATTAAAGTCTAAATTCGCACGGTAATTGTATCTTTTGTATTTATAATTATTATCATACCCCACTCCTTCAAACTGTTTCAACAGACCATTCTGATATAAGAAACCTAAAGATATGAAGTAACGTATATCCTTTGTTCCTCCGGAAATATTCAGGTTATGCTGTGTCTGCATAGATGTTTTATTAAGCAGATACTTTCTCCAGTCGATACTGGGGTACATAATAGCTTCATCATTCAATCTGAACCGTTCAACTGCATAATTATTGAACACCAAATCGTTCTCGGTAGCATTTGGTTTGTCATTTGTTATAATCTCGTTTCTTAAAGTAGCATACGTATAGCTGTCTGCCATTTCAAGCATACGGGTGGGCATCTGGATACCAACTGAAGAATTTACGGAAATTTTCGCTTTGCCTTCCTTACCACGACGTGTAGTCACCAAAATTACGCCATTTGCACCACGCACACCGAACACGGCAGTAGCAGAAGCGTCTTTCAGAACCGTCACGCTCTCTATTTCATTCGGGTCCATTTGATAAAACGAACGTTCTATACCATCCACCAAAATCAAAGGAGAGGAAGCACTTTCTGTCAAGGACCCCACTCCGCGAATAAACACCTTAGGGTCTTCCTGTCCCGGCTGACCGCTAGTCTGGACGGATGAGAGTCCTGTAATCTGACCCGCCAGGGAATTGGCCACACTTGCATTCGGCGAACGTATCAACGCTTCATTGTTTACAGCAGAAATAGCTCCTGTCAGAGTTTCTTTCTTTTGTGTACCATAGGCCACAACTGTAACTTCCTGAAGTTCATTGGCCGTTTCTTTTAAAATAATTTTCAGTTGTTTGCGTCCATTTAATGGCACTTCTTGAGGTTCATATCCCATGAACGAAATTTGCAGAACTGCTTTTTGAAGATTGCTTACTTTTAAATGGAAAACACCATTCATGTCAGTAATAGCACCGTTGGCCGTGCCTTTTTCCTTTACATTGGCACCAATCACCTCTAAGTTAGATTCATCCAATACAGTTCCCGTTACTGTATTTTGCGCCCATGCCAAGAGCGAACAACACATAAGCATTAACGTACTGATGCACCTCTTGCATCTTTTTAGTCTCGTCAGTTTGTTCATAATAATAAATTTAAGAATTTGAAATAGGTTTGTTAAAAACACTCGTCACAAATTAAGTGAATGTAATAGTTTTTAAGATACAATTATCATACTAAAAAGGGACAAAATAGTACAAAATAAGAAATAAAAAGCATTAAAATTAGCTGTATTACTCATAGTATCAGGATGTCACGCTAGAAAAATACAGCCTATTCATCGTTTCTTCTTGACTTTACCATACTCGAGAGGTGATACTCAAAAAGTTAATTTACCAAGTTCTTCTTTCACCGTAAATCTATGCCAACTCCACATACCATTACCAGACTCCATTGAATAGTTCATAAATAAATTAAAATTGAACTATTGACATACCTATTAGACTTATTATTCTCCTTTATTAATCAAATTATTCCCTATCTTTGACTCCAGAAATTCAAACCTAATACAAAAAACCCATGAAGAAACAACTACTCTCTTGCTGCTTGGCTGCATTGGGACTGACAGCAATTCAAGCGCAAAGCTTCAACGAGTGGAAAGACCCGGAAGTGAATTCCGTAAACCGCTCCGCTATGCACACTAATTACTTTGCTTTCGCATCGGCTGATGAAGCTAAAGCCGGCATTAAAGAAAATTCCGCGAATTTCATGACCTTGAACGGTCTTTGGAAATTCAACTGGGTGAGACACGCAGACGCGCGCCCAACCGACTTTTATCAGACTAATTTCAACGACAAAGGTTGGGATGACCTTCAAGTTCCCGGTGTTTGGGAGTTGAACGGCTACGGTGACCCTATCTATGTCAACGTAGGATATGCCTGGAGAAGCCAATTCAAAAACAACCCTCCGCTAGTGCCGACAGAAAACAACCACGTAGGCTCTTACCGCAAAGAAATCATCCTTCCTGCCGACTGGAAAGGCAAAGAAATTTTCGCACATTTCGGCTCGGTAACGTCCAATATGTACCTTTGGGTGAACGGACATTACGTAGGATATAGCGAAGACAGCAAACTGGAAGCTGAATTCAATCTGACTAACTACCTGAAACCAGGTAAGAACGTCATCGCCTTTCAAGTTTTCCGCTGGTGCGACGGCAGCTACTTGGAAGATCAGGACTTCTTCCGCTACTCCGGCGTAGGACGCGACTGTTATCTTTACGCACGCGACAAGAAATACATCCAGGACATTCGCATCACTCCCGATTTGGACAGCCAATATAAAGACGGTACATTGAATATAGCCGTTGACCTGAAAGGAAGCGGCACAGTAGCTTTGGACTTGACAGATGTTCAAGGCAACAGCGTAGCGACTGCCGACCTGAAAGGTTCGGGAAAACTAAACACAACCCTATCCGTCTCCAATCCGGCGAAATGGACTGCTGAAACGCCTAATCTCTACACGCTGACCGCTACACTGAAAAACGGCAACAACGTAGTAGAAGTAATCCCTGTTAAAGTAGGTTTCCGCAAGATTGAATTGAAAGGCGGACAGATACTCGTAAACGGCCAACCGGTACTCTTCAAAGGAGCCGACCGTCACGAAATGGACCCGGACGGCGGTTATGTGGTTTCTACCGAACGTATGCTGCAAGATATCAAAGTGATGAAAGAACTCAATATCAACGCCGTGCGTACCTGCCATTACCCGGACGACAACCGTTGGTATGACCTGTGCGACCAATACGGTCTATATGTAGTAGCCGAGGCAAACGTAGAATCTCACGGAATGGGCTACGGCGACCAGACACTGGCAAAGAACCCAATCTACGCCAAAGCCCACATGGAACGTAACCAACGCAACGTACAACGTGGTTACAACCATCCGTCCATCATCTTCTGGTCATTGGGTAATGAAGCCGGCATGGGACCGAACTTTGAAAAATGCTACACTTGGATTAAGAATGAAGACAAGACACGTGCCGTACAGTACGAACAAGCAGGAACCAGCGAATTCACCGATATTTTCTGCCCGATGTACTATGACTACGACGCTTGTATCAAATATAGCGAAGGCAATATCCAAAAGCCGTTAATCCAATGTGAATACGCGCACGCTATGGGTAATTCACAGGGAGGATTCAAAGAATACTGGGACATCATCCGCAAATATCCGAAATATCAGGGCGGATTTATCTGGGACTTCGTAGACCAGTCCTGCCACTGGAAAAACAAAGACGGAGTAAGCATCTACGGCTATGGCGGCGACTTCAACAAATACGACGCTTCGGATAATAACTTCAACGACAACGGTTTGATTAGCCCCGACCGCGTACCCAATCCGCATGCATACGAAGTAGCTTATTTCTATCAGGATATATGGACGACTCCTGCTGATCTTGCCAAAGGCGAAATCAACATCTTCAACGAGTATTTCTTCCGCGACTTATCTGCTTATTACATGGAATGGCAATTACTGGCAAACGGAGAAGTAGTGCAAACAGGCATCGTATCCGACCTGAAAGTAGCGCCCCAACAAACTGTGAAAGTGCAAATTCCATTTGACACAAAGAACATCTGTCCTTGCAAAGAACTGCTGCTCAACGTGAGCTACAAACTGAAAGCCGCCGAAACACTGCTGCCGGCCGGAACCACCATCGCTTACGACCAACTAAGCATCCGTGACTACAAAGCACCGGAACTGAAACTGGAAAACCAACAGGCATCTAACCTTCCGGCCATCGTGCCCACCATTTTGGACAACGACCGCAACTTCCTGATTGTGAAAGGTGAAAACTTCTCTATGGATTTCAACAAACACAATGGTTATCTCTGCCGTTACGACGTCAACGGCATGCAACTGATGGAAGATGGCAGCGCACTGACTCCTAACTTCTGGCGTGCACCGACCGACAATGACTTCGGAGCCGGACTGCAACACAAATATGCCGCCTGGAAGAATCCGGAACTGAAACTGACTTCTCTGAAACATGCTATTGAAAACGATCAGGCAGTGGTTCGTGCCGAATATGACATGAAGTCGATTGGCGGAACATTATCGCTGACTTACACCATTAACAACAAGGGAGCAGTGAAAATTACCCAAAAGATGGCGGCAGACAAAAGCAAGAAAGTTTCTGACATGTTCCGTTTCGGTATGCAAATGCGTATGCCGGTCAACTTCAACGAGATAGAATATTACGGCCGTGGTCCGGGAGAAAACTATGCCGACCGCAACCACGCGGCAATGTTAGGAAAATATCGCCAGACAGTGGACCTCCGACATTTAACACGACAATCACATGCTTATAGTAACCGCATAATGTACGCAGAAGGTTTTTTTCCTCTTCATGGATCTGATAATCTCCGGGTACATTTCTTCGATCCGATCCCTCTCCTGAATTTCTCGATAATACATAAATCGCAATACTTTCATCAGAGGCAGCCAGATCCTGTTCTTCTAACGGAATGGTTAAGGGATTCCTATAAGAAAACATCGCCCAAAATGCCATCTCAGGCGCATCAGAATACCGCTCCTTCAGTCCATTTATATGTTTTTCTTTTTCCTGCAGCACAATGCTGTCATATCGGTCCAGCCATGCCTTTGTCACAACTTGGGCTCCTGCATTTTCCAATCCATGTTCAACAGTACTGACCGTTCTGGTATTCACTTCCCCGGAACCGGTTCCTCCCTGGATCGTATGTCTTGCCCCGCTCCCAAATAAAGCAATTTTTTTGCCTTTCAGATGCATGGGAAGAATTCCATTGTTTTCTAGAAGCACC
>OGYS01002141.1_pt1 | contig 10261 bp, 10 predicted proteins | sample 1576611 | NCBI WGS metagenome assembly OGYS01 (sample SAMEA3541571, study PRJEB24748) | human gut metagenome | biome: human gut; feature: human-associated habitat; material: faeces | place: China | collected 2012
GGTGGATTTAACTGTGCCAGCCATGCCACGATGATCGCCGTAAATCCGACATGTATTCCCCGGCCCGGTACATGTCGTGGGCGCCCTGCACCGGCACGAAGGGCCGGGCGGTCTCCGGCGTGGTGCCGTGGAGGGGCCGCCAGAAGGTGAACCAGGCGGCATTCTCCGGGTTGATGTCGGGATAGGTGGCCGTGTCGTGGGCCTGGAAGCACTCCCAGGTCTGCCCCTTGGCGTTGCGGATGTCGCCCACCGAATAGGCTCCCTCCGCCCAGTCCTCATAGAGCCCCGAGGCCCGCAGCCGCTTGTCGTCGGTGTCGATGGCCGCCCCGGTCAGGTTCTGCCGGGCCACGTAGATGGCCGATGCCAGCGCGTCGTATACGTTCACAGTGACAACCCCCTCTGAATCGCTTCCTCGATGTCGTTCAGCCGCTCCTCCGCCGTGGGCTCCGGCTCGGGCAGCGGGGGCGGCTCCTTGGGCGTGATGCCGGTGAGCACCCCGTCCTCAATGGTCAGATCGCAGTAGCCCCGGCAGGCCCAGGCGGTGTCCACCAGCTCCTCCGGCACGGCGATCCACCCCTCCATCCAGCATTCGGTCCGGTGGCTCTGGCTCTCCAGGCCGTGGCCGCCGTCCTCTCTGGCCGCAATCTCGATGATGGTCAGCATCCGATCAACTCCTCCCTGATTTTCCGCAGAATCTTCACCAGCAGGCGGCCCAGCTTCTGCCGCCTGCTCTCCTTTTCCCTGCCCCGGCCGGGTATCCGCTCCACCCATTCCTCCAGGGCGGAGAGCAGCTTCCCCGAGCCCCACCGGGGACCCTCCGTCCGGACCAGGCCCTCCCCCAGTTGGGCCGTGCGGGCCTCCCCGCCCCGCACCAGGCGGAGCACCAGGGCCCGCAGAGGGTGGGCCGGCATGAGGTTTGGGATTCCTGATTTTAGTAATGGGAGTTTTGATTGTCTGTGGAGTATATCAATACAGGGAATATGGCAATATAAAAGATGTCATGCTGAAATTAATTGGTCAGGATCTGGTGATATATCAGCATGTTTCAGAAGAAATCGTAGAAATGGACGGTAAATTTTATTATCAGCAACTAAGTGAAGAAGAGCAGACAGTGTATCAGGAGCTTTTGCAGGGGCTTTTGGAACATGTAGAGCAAATTCATGTGCACAGCCAGAAGCCGGAACGTGTTAATGAACTTCTTGTTTATGTGTTGAATGATTATCCAGAGATTTTCTGGAGCGATGGGACAGCTTCTTCCACAGCCTATTCTGGACTTCAGAATTATACGTCTGTGATGCCGGGATATTTGTATACGAAAGAAGAATGTGAGAAAAAGAAGACACAGATTGACATGGAGGTGTCGGAGTGTCTGTCCGGTATCAGTGAAAATGCTTCGGATTATGAGAAGATTCTTTATGATTATGAGTATATTGTGAATCAGGTGGATTATGATGATGCAGCAGAAGATAACCAAAATATTTGCAGTGTATTTATTGGAAAAAAGTCAGTGTGTGCCGGTTATTCTAAAGCAATGCAGTATCTCATGGAGAAGCAGGGGCTGTTCTGCACTTATGTTACTGGGGAGGTGACAGAATCTTTCAGTGATGGTGATGGTCATAAGATCCCTCATGCATGGAATTTGGTGAAATGTGACGGCGATTATTATTATGTGGATGTGACGTGGGGAGATCCAATTTTCCAGGAGTCGGAAGAGGAGACTGAAAATGTAATGGATGACGAAATTCGTGACAATATCAGCTACGATTATATGCTTTGTGATGATGATGAGTTGTTTCGGACTCATACGCCGGATTTGGAAGTAGAACTTCCAGATTGTACGAAGATGGATTTGAATTATTATGTAGTTAATGGAATATATTATACAGAATATGATGGTCAGACGGCGCTTAAAGCAATGAACCAGGTGATTTCGGCGAGAGAGACGAAAGTTGTACTGAAATATTCCGATGAATCAGTTTATAAAACTGCAAAAGAAGACATTTTAAATAACGAGGTGAAGCGTGCTGCACAGAATCTGGCGCAGTGGTATCATTTGACAGAAGTCTCTTACAGTTACATAGATGACAAAAAAATGAATAAAATTACAATTTTCTGGAAATATTCTTAAAAAAAGAATTGAAATATATCCCATCCTAAATGCTAAAAATATCAACCGGATTTTAAACGAAAAAGTATGGATAAAACCAATATAACAGGCATATTGACGAAAAAAACAATTTTTTAACGTAAAATAAAAACCATTAAAATTAGCGACTATTTTAATGGTTTTTGTCGAAAGTAGATAAAAAACTGCTAAAAAATACTTTTTTTGGGTTGAAAAAGGATAATAAGTATAGTATACTTTTAACAATTTGGGAAGCTTTAGAGCAGACTAGAAGTAACAGAAAGGATAAGGGTGAATATATGAAAGCATTTCTAATTCTAGAAGACGGGACAGTCTTTGAGGGAAAAAGTATCGGGACGACGAGGGATATGATCAGTGAGATTGTTTTTAATACGTCAATGACCGGATATCTGGAGGTGCTGACAGACCCTTCATATGCCGGACAGGCCGTTGTGATGACTTATCCACTGATAGGAAACTATGGAATCACACCAGATATGGAGTCAAAGAAAGCATGGCCGGACGGATATATTGTAAGAGAATTATCCAGAATGCCAAGTAATTTTAGATGCAACGGTACAATTCAGGATTTCCTTGCTGCACAGGACATTCCAGGAATTGAAGGCGTGGATACAAGAGCATTGACGAAGATTCTCAGGGAAAAGGGAACCATGAATGGTATGATTACTACAAATGAGAATTATAATTTAGATGAAATCATTCCAAAACTTAAGGCGTACACCGTTGGAGATGTTGTATCAAAGGTGACCTGCGACGAGAAACATGTTCTTCCAGGAGAAAAATTTAAAGTGGCACTTATGGATTTTGGAGCAAAGAATAATATTTCAAAATCTTTAATTCAAAGAGGCTGTGAAGTGACTGTCTATCCGGCAGACACAAAAGCAGAAGAAATCATAAAATCTAATCCGGACGGAATCATGTTATCCAATGGTCCTGGAGATCCGGAAACTTGTGTTTCTATTATAGAAGAGATCCGAAAATTATCAGAGACAGACATTCCAATATTTGCAATTTGTCTGGGACATCAGTTGATGGCTCTTGCATATGGTGCAAAGACATATAAATTAAAATATGGTCACAGAGGTGGCAATCACCCTGTAAAAGATCTGTCTACGGGACGCGTTTACATTTCCTCGCAGAATCACGGATATGCGGTTGATTATAATACTATGGATAAGAATGTTGCAGAAGAAGCATTTATCAATGTCAATGATGGAACAAACGAAGGATTAAATTACATAGGCAAGAAGATATACACTGTACAGTTCCACCCGGAAGCATGCCCGGGGCCACAGGATTCTACATTCCTGTTTGACAGATTTATTGAGATGATGAAGGGGGACAAATAAGATGCCAAGAAATAAAGAAATTAAGAAAGTACTTGTAATTGGATCTGGCCCTATCGTCATTGGTCAGGCAGCAGAGTTTGACTATGCGGGTACACAGGCATGTCGTTCTTTGAAAGAAGAAGGACTGGAAGTTGTGTTGTTGAATTCAAATCCTGCGACTATTATGACGGACAAGGATATTGCTGATAAAGTATACATAGAGCCATTGACGGTAGAAGTTGTTGAACAGCTTATTATGAAAGAGAAGCCAGACAGTGTCCTGCCGACTCTGGGAGGACAGGCAGCGTTGAATCTTGCTATGGAATTGGAAGAGCGGGGGTTTTTCAAAGAACATAATGTCCGCTTGATCGGAACAACAGCTCAGACAATTAAGAAGGCAGAGGATCGTCTGGAATTTAAATCAACAATGGAAAAAATTGGCGAACCATGTGCAGCATCACTTGTAGTTGAGAGCGTAGAGGACGGAATCGAATTTGCAGAAAAGATTGGATATCCGGTCGTTCTTCGTCCGGCATACACTCTTGGCGGAAGCGGTGGTGGAATTGCACATGACAGACGTCAGCTTGTAGAGATTCTTGAAAATGGACTTCGTCTTTCCCGTGTGGGTCAGGTACTTGTTGAACGTTGTATCGCAGGATGGAAAGAGATTGAATATGAGGTAATGCGTGATGCAGCAGGAAATTGTATCACGGTTTGTAATATGGAAAATATTGATCCGGTTGGTGTACATACCGGAGACAGTATTGTTGTAGCACCGTCTCAGACGCTGGGCGATAAAGAATATCAGATGCTCCGTACATCAGCCCTCAATATCATTAGTGAGCTTAATATTACAGGAGGCTGCAACGTACAGTATGCCCTGAATCCGGAATCATTTGAATATTGTGTTATTGAAGTAAATCCACGTGTCAGCCGTTCTTCTGCGCTTGCATCGAAAGCTACGGGTTATCCAATCGCAAAGGTAGCAGCAAAGATTGCGCTTGGATATACACTTGACGAGATTAAAAATGCAGTTACAAAGAAGACATATGCAAGTTTTGAACCGATGCTTGATTATTGTGTTGTTAAGATTCCGAGACTTCCATTTGATAAATTTATCAGTGCAAAACGTACTCTGACTACACAGATGAAGGCGACCGGAGAGGTCATGAGTATTTGTGATAATTTTGAGGGAGCGCTTATGAAAGCAATCCGATCTCTGGAACAGCATGTGGACAGTCTTATGTCCTATGATTTCAGTCATCTTTCCAGAGAAGAACTGATGAACGCATTGGACGTAGTAGACGATCAGAGAATCTGGAAGATTGCAGAGGCAGTTAGAAGAGGAATTCCTTATACAGAAATACATAAGATTACAAAGATTGATATTTGGTTTATCGATAAGATTGCAAACCTGGTAGAGATGGAGCAGTCTCTGCGTGCATGCGCGCCAAGAGTAGCGTCCGGACGTGGCGGAATTGGAAAGGAATTATTAAAAGAAGCAAAACGCCTGGAGTTCCCGGACGAGGTTATCGCAAGACTGACAGGTCTTACAGAAAGACAGGTGCATGATCTTAGAATGGTATACGGTATTACCGCATCTTACAAAATGGTAGATACCTGTGCCGCTGAGTTTGCGGCAGAAACACCGTATTATTACTCTGTATTTGGAAGTGAAAATGAAGTAGAAGAGACTTCCGGTAAGAAAAAGGTTCTTGTCCTTGGTTCTGGTCCAATCCGTATCGGACAGGGAATCGAGTTCGATTTCTGTTCCGTACACTGTACATGGGCATTTGCAAAAGAGGGATACGAGACAATTATCATCAATAATAACCCGGAGACAGTCAGCACGGACTTCGATATTGCCGATAAGCTTTATTTCGAGCCGCTGACACCGGAAGATGTAGAGAGTATTGTAGACCTGGAGAAGCCGGACGGAGCAGTTGTTCAGTTCGGTGGTCAGACAGCAATTAAATTGACAGAAGCATTGATGAAAATGGGAGTGCCAATTCTTGGTACAAAGGCAGAAGATGTAGATGCAGCCGAAGACCGCGAATTATTTGATGAAATTCTGGAAAAATGCCAGATTCCAAGGCCTACTGGTGGAACTGTATTTACAGCTGAGGAGGCAAAGACTGTTGCGAACAGACTCGGCTATCCGGTACTGGTAAGACCGTCCTATGTGCTTGGCGGACAAGGTATGCAGATTGCTATTAACGATAATGATATCGAGGAATTTATCGGAATCATCAATCAGATTGCGCAGGATCACCCGATTCTGGTAGACAAATATTTACAGGGAAAAGAGATTGAGGTCGATGCCGTATGTGACGGAGAAGATATCCTGATTCCAGGTATCATGGAGCATATTGAGCGTGCGGGTATCCATTCCGGAGATAGTATCTCTGTATATCCTGCAAAGAGTATTTCTGATAAGACAAAACGTACTATTGAAGAATATACAAGACGACTTGCAAAATCCCTGCATGTCATCGGACTGATTAATATTCAGTTCATTGTGTGTGGTGAAGAGGTTTATGTTATCGAGGTAAACCCAAGATCCAGCCGTACGGTACCATACATTAGTAAAGTAACTGGAATTCCAATTGTTCCACTGGCAACAAAAGTGATTATCGGTCACAAGATCAAAGAACTTGGATACACACCGGGACTTCAGCCGGAGGCAGATTACTATGCAGTTAAAATGCCGGTATTCTCTTTTGAGAAGATCCGTGATGCAGATATCAGCCTTGGACCAGAAATGAAGTCCACAGGAGAGTGCCTTGGAATTGCCAAGACATTTGACGAGGCGCTATATAAAGCATTCTTAGGTGCAGGAATCAAACTTCCGAAATTTAGCAATATGATTATGACTGTCCGTGATGAGGATAAGGATGAGGCTGTAGAAATCGGTAAACGTTTTGAAAAGATCGGATACAAGATTTTTGCGACAAAAGGAACAGCAGAAGCACTTACAGAAGCAGGTGTGAAAGCAATTGCAGTCAACAAGATTGAACAGAGCACACCGAACCTCATGGATCTGATCCTTGGACATAAGATAGATCTTGTTATTGATACTCCGCCACAGGGAGCAGAACACTCCAAAGACGGTTTCGTAATTCGAAGAAGTGCAATTGAGACGGGTGTCAATGTCCTGACAGCTATCGATACAGCAAAAGCACTGATCACCAGTCTGGAGAATACAGATATTCAGAAACTGACACTGGTGGACATTGCAAAGATTCAGGCAGTATAGGCATTCTTGAAAGTAGAAAATATCATGAGATGAGGGTGGTATTGAAAAAGACAGCCATGGCGCACAAAATGTGTCGTGGCTGTCTTTTTATATCAGCTGGAAGATGACTCCCACCTATAGGTGGTGAGAAACAAGCTGGTATCAGTGGTGGGAGTCAATCCCCCAGCTGATATAGCCTCCGGCAGGGCGCACATTGTCCGGTGGACAATGGTTTTGCGCCGACCGAAACGGAGTGTAGACTTGCAGAGGTGCGCAGTAGAAGTATGTCATGCAATTGCATGACGCGCACCTCGCAGCAAGAATGCCGAGGCATTCTTGAAAGTGAAAACAATCTCTGAGAATGTAAGATAATTAAAGAGTGCGGTCAGTTTAGCGGTGTGTTATAATTGGAATCAGAAAATCAGTTGTTTTAGAACATAATTGATAATATTATATAATGACTGGAAGAGGTATATGACATGGAAAAAAGAATTAGCGGAACAACGACATTATTAGCACTGATTGGTTCTCCGGTGGGACATTCCGGTTCTCCGGCAATGCACAATTACAGCTTTGAAAAATTAGGACTTGATTATGCCTACATGGCATTTGAGATAAAAGAAGACCAGGTAGGAGAATTTCTGGATGCGGCGAGACTTCTTAAGATCCGCGGTTTTAATGTGACGATGCCATGTAAGATGGAAGTTGCAAGACAGGTCGATGAGTTGTCTCCGGCAGCGCAGATCATGGGCGCTTCCAATACGGTAGTGAATGAAAATGGAAAACTAATTGGGCACAATACAGACGGAGTCGGATTTGTGAAAAATCTTGCAGAACACGGCGTCTCTGTAAAAGATAAGACAATTACACTTATGGGCGGTGGTGGAGCCGGAACTGCAATTTTTGTACAGCTTGCACTGGACGGAGCTTCCGAGATTCATGTGTTTAACCGAAAGGGAGCAAACTTCGAAAAGCTTGAGAAGATTGCGAAGAAAATATTAGAATTTGCACCAGAGTGCAAGATACAGGTCTGTGATATGGCAGATAAAAAAGCATTGTATAAGAGTATTGGAGAGAGTGATATTCTTGTAAATGCAACAAATGTGGGCATGAAACCGAATGAGAAAGGGACGATGATCCAGGACACTTCTGTATATAGGGAAGATTTGGTCGTTGCGGAGATTATTTATAATCCGAAGGAGACACGTATGATGCGCGAGGCGAAAGAAGCCGGTGTGAAATGCGTGGTCGGTGGAAAAGGTATGCTCCTGTGGCAGGGGGCAGAGGCGTTTCATTTGTTTACAGGCCAGGAAATGCCGGTGGAAGACGTGAAAGCAAAATTCTTTGCGGAGTAGAGAATAAAAGAAAGATTTATATCAGCTGGGAGATTCGGACTTAAGGACTTAACACGGAACCTTAAATTTTTGTAAGATTTGAGGAGAACTATACACAAATCGAAAAAAATCAGTTACACTATTGCCAAACGGGTGACTTAGGAGGATGTATGTATAGAATCTTAATTATAGAAGACGACCGGACGATTGCAAATGTGCTGGCGGAGCATTTAAGAACATGGGATTATGAGGTGCATTGTGTGACGAATTTTAAGAATGTGATGGAAGATTTCCGGGAGTATGAGCCGCAGCTTGTGCTCCTGGATATTGTATTGCCATTGTTTAATGGGTTCCACTGGTGCCAGGAGATCCGCAAGATTTCAAAAGTACCGATTATCTTCTTATCATCGGCAAATGATAATATGAATATTGTTATGGCCATGAATATGGGCGGAGATGAATTTGTGGAGAAACCATTTGACCTTGGAGTAGTGACGGCGAAGGTGCAGGCGGTGCTTCGGCGAGCTTATGCATTCCGTGGGACGATGGACGTACTTGAGCATGCAGGAGTGATGCTAAATGTTAATGATGCGACAGTGACCTGTGGGAGTCAGTCGGTGGAGCTTACGAAAAATGAATTCCGGATTCTGAAGCTTCTGATGGAGAATTCAGGACGGATTGTTTCAAGGGAAAATCTGATTACGAGGTTGTGGGAGAGTGATGAGTTCATTGACGATAATACATTGACAGTGAATGTGGCGAGGCTTAGAAAGAAATTGGAAGAAATCGGAGCAGAAAATTGGATTCAGACGAAGAAAGGAATTGGGTATATTGTGGAATGATAAAGCTGCTGGGGAGTTTTTTGAAAGAAAAAAGAGGCGATATCTGCCTGTATATTGGATTCATTGGTGTGTTTTATGTCATTTTCAGCCTGAGCAACTTGCCAGTTGATGCGGTGAACTATGCATTTTTTCTTTCCGCAATCTGGCTGCTTGGATATGGAATTTTCAAATTTAATCAATATTATAAGAAGGGTGTGGCAGTCATTGAGGCAAAGCAGCGTTTGGAAGAGGTGATGGAAAATCTTCCGGCGACAAGGTCATATATCGAGTTAGAGTATCAGGCAATTATTCAAAATATGTATAAGAAAATGTCTGATCTGCAATCAGCGGAGCGGATTGGGCGCCAGGAAATGAAAGATTATTACAGTATGTGGGCGCATCAGATCAAGACACCGATTGCTGCCATGAAAGTGCTTGCGCAGGCAGCCGGCGACACGGAAGATGCCAGAACTTATGAGCTTTTGCAGGATATGCAGACAGAACTTTTTAAGACAGAACAGTATGTGGAAATGGTTCTGACTTATGTGCGTATGGAGGACATGTCGGGAGATCTTATGCTGAAGGAATATGCTTTGGACAATCTGATAAAGCAGGCACTTAAGAAGTATTCCCGTATGTTTGCCATGCAGAAATTGGCATTACATTATGAAGCACTTCGGGTAACCGTTACGACAGATGAAAAATGGCTCGTTTTTGTACTGGAGCAGATTTTGTCCAATGCATTGAAATACACAGTCGAAGGAAGCATTTCTATTTATATGGAAGATAATTGGCTTGTAATTGAGGATACAGGTATCGGTATATGCTCAGAAGATTTGCCGCGTATTTTTGAGAAGGGATTCACCGGGTATAATGGAAGAAGTGATAAGAAATCTACAGGCATCGGTCTTTACTTATGTAAGCAGATTATAGAAAAGCTTCGATGCCAGATTCGAGTAGAATCTGAGTTGGGAAAAGGAACACGGGTGTTATTGTATCTGATGAAAGAAAATTTACAGATAGAGTAAATAGTGACAAGATTGTAAGATTAGCAAGGGGAAATGTAACCAAAATCAATGGAAATGCATTTCTTCTTTTTTTATAATTGATTGTGTAAAGAAGAAGTTAAAAGAAATCGTGTGAAAGACATGTCCGCAGGATTTTGAAGACAGTTTTATACAATGAAAAAGAAGGAGAAATTGATATGGCATTATTGGAAGTGAAAAATGTAAAGAAAATATATACAACTCGTTTCGGAGGCAATAAAGTAGAGGCACTTCGTGATGTGAATTTTTCAGTAGAGCCGGGAGAATATGTGGCAATCATGGGAGAGTCTGGTTCTGGTGGTCATGTTAAAATAAGACTAAGTTAGCAGATTCCTTATAAATTAAGGGTTC
>OGYS01002150.1_pt1 | contig 10217 bp, 10 predicted proteins | sample 1576611 | NCBI WGS metagenome assembly OGYS01 (sample SAMEA3541571, study PRJEB24748) | human gut metagenome | biome: human gut; feature: human-associated habitat; material: faeces | place: China | collected 2012
GGTCTCGGCTTGAAAGAAGCAAAAGCTATGGTTGACGGCGCTCCCGCATAAATGGCATCAAGATCGTCGGCGATATTCCGATCTTTGTTGCACTTGACAGTGCAGATGTGTGGGCACACCCAGAGTTGTTCCAATTAGATGAAAGTGGACAGCCAACAGCAGTAGCCGGATGTCCTCCGGATGGTTTTTCTGCTACCGGACAGCTTTGGGGAAATCCTTTATATCGGTGGGATTATCACAAAGAAACCGGATTTTCCTGGTGGGTAAACCGGATCCGAGGTTGTTTTAGACTATATGATATTATGCGAATTGACCATTTCCGGGGCTTTGATGAATATTACAGCATTCCTTATGGTGATCCAACTGCTGAAAACGGGCACTGGGAAAAGGGGCCTGGTATGGATTTATTTCACAAAATAAAACAAGAACTTGGTGATCTTCCAATTATTGCTGAGGATCTTGGATTTTTGACAGATTCCGTAAAACAACTTTTAAAAGATAGTGGGTACCCAGGTATGAAAGTTCTTCAATTTGCTTTTGATTCCAGGGAAGACAGTGATTATCTTCCACACAATTATCATCCAAACTGTGTTGTATACACCGGTACCCATGATAATGATACGCTTCAAGGATGGTATCAAGCTTTAAAAGAAGAAGATAAAGAAATGGCTTTGGAATATATTGGAAATCGATTTACTCCGGAAGCAGACATTCATTGGGATTATATTCGGCTCGCTATGAGAAGTGTGGCAGATACATGTATTATTCCTGTTCAGGACTACTTAGGTCTTGGCTGCGAAGCACGCATAAATACCCCTTCTACATTAGGCGGAAACTGGATCTGGCGTTCAGATGCAGACAGCTTCACGGATAATCTGGCAGCAAAAATTAAAAAAATTACTCAATTATGCGCGCGCAGTTTACAACAAAAAGGAGAGTAACAATGAATTACAAAAAATATTTGGAAGACCAGCTTCAGACATCTATTGAAGCAGCTGATCATAAAAGTGTTTATTATGCACTGCTTCATCTGACAAAAGAATTATGCAAAGAGAAAACAGCAAATCAAGGGACAAAAAAGATTTACTACATTTCTGCAGAATTTTTGATTGGAAAACTTCTTTCCAACAATTTGATCAATCTTGGAATCTACGATGATATAAAGAAGCTTTTACATGAAAACGGAAAATCTCTGGAAGAAATTGAAGAATTCGAACCGGAACCATCACTTGGAAATGGCGGGCTCGGACGCCTGGCTGCTTGTTTTCTTGATTCGATAGCAACACTTGGACTTCCGGGAGCTGGAATTGGTCTGAATTATCATTACGGTCTCTTCCGACAGGTTTTTGAAAACAACAAGCAAAAAGAGTTAAAAAATCCTTGGATTGAAAAAGAAAACTGGCTTATAAAAACAGATGTTCATTTTCCGGTTCAGTTTGGTTCTTTTACTTTACAGGCATCCATGTATGATATTGACATTCCCGGATATGGTAACGGAATCAACAAACTACATCTTTTTGATGCAGACTCCATTGATGAATCACTTGTGACAGATGGCATTCATTTTAACAAAGAAAATATTGCCAAAAACCTGACTTTATTCTTATACCCGGATGACAGTGATAAAGCCGGACATCTGCTCCGTATTTACCAGCAGTATTTTATGGTCTGCTGTGGTGCAAAGCTTATTTTAAAAGAACTAAAAGAACAGAATTTTGAACTTACTTCGCTTCCTGAACATGTTGTCATTCAGATCAATGATACCCATCCATCTATGATCATCCCGGAACTTATCCGGCTTCTTATGGAGCAAGGCATTGACTTTGATACTGCAACTGATCTCGTATCCAGAACATGTGCCTATACAAATCACACGATTCTGGCAGAAGCTTTGGAAAAATGGCCGCTCGATTATCTGAATGAGGTCGTGCCGCAACTGGTTCCGATTATTGAAAAATTAGACGCTAAAGCAAAAGAAAAATATAAAGATGAGTCTGTTGCGATCATTGATTCGCAAGACCGTGTGCATATGGCTCACATGGACATTCACTATGGCTTTAGTGTAAACGGAGTTGCGGCCCTCCACACAGATATTTTAAAAAACTCCGAATTAAAAGCTTTTTATCAGATCTATCCGGAAAAATTTAATAATAAAACAAATGGTATTACATTCCGCCGCTGGTTGATGCACTGTAATTTGGAACTTTCAGAATATATCAGCAGTCTAATCGGTGATTCCTGGAAGAAAGATTCTTCGAAACTTGAAAAACTTCTTGAGTATCAGAATGATACTAAGGTATTGAATCATTTTCTTAAGATCAAGCAGAAGAATAAGCAAAAACTATGTATGCATTTAAAAGAAAAGCAAGATTTGGACATTGATCCGAATTCCATTTTTGATATTCAGATCAAAAGACTGCACGAATACAAAAGACAGCAGTTAAATGCGCTTTATGCCATTTATAAATATAAACAAATCAAATCCGGCCAGCTCCCACAGAGGCCGATCACCATGATCTTTGGGGCAAAAGCTGCACCTGCTTATACACTTGCAAAAGATATCATCCATCTGATTCTTTGCCTCCAAAAGCTTACGTTATCAGATCCTGAGGTATCACCTTATTTAAAAGTGATTATGGTTGAAAATTATAATGTTACAGAGGCATCTCATCTAATTCCTGCCTGTGATATTTCTGAACAGATTTCGCTTGCATCAAAAGAAGCAAGTGGAACCGGCAATATGAAATTCATGCTGAACGGAGCTGTGACACTGGGAACTATGGATGGCGCCAATGTTGAAATCTGTAATCTGGTCGGAAAAGATAACATTTATATTTTTGGTAAATCCAGTCAGGAAGTGATTCAATTATATGAAACGTCCGGATATCATTCTGACCAATATTACGACAATGATCCACTGATACAAAATCTCGTTGATTTTATTATCAGCAAAGAAATGATACGTATCGGTGACCCGGAAAACCTGTGCCGGTTATACAAAGATTTGATCAGTAAAGACTGGTTTATGACTTTGCTCGATTTAAAAGAATACATTGCTGTGAAAGAGAACGTAATGGCTGACTACGAGGATCGTATGAACTGGGCTGGAAAAATGTTAATAAATACTGCAAAAGCCGGATATTTTTCTTCTGACCGGACCATTGCCGAATATAACCGGGATATCTGGAAACTTTAATCGTATACTTGTCTGAAACATAAATATGAGCTATACTAAACCAAGGTCATTTTTCGCGAAAGCTAAAATGGCTTTGGTTTTTTCGTTGCCAAGCATACGACAAAAAGGTCCGGTGGACCTTTTTTAGTTATCGATTACATGTACAAGGAGGAAAACATGATCAGAATCAGTCAGTTAAAGCTTCCGGTTACTCATAAAAAAAGTGACCTTGAAAAGAAAATATATACAACATTAAAAATTTCCAGCTCAGATCTTCTGACCTGGCATATTGAAAAAAAATCTCTGGATGCCAGAAAGAAACCAAATCTTTTTTATGTTTACACGATTGCAGCAAACATTCAGAATGAAAAGCGGATCATTAAAAAGAACCGGAATAAAAATATTACAATAAAAGAAGAAAATGATAGCTATCATTGCACTCCGACCGGAACACATGTACTGACTTACAGGCCTGTTGTAATCGGAACCGGACCGGCCGGTCTGTTCTGTGGTTATGCGCTTGCACGCATGGGATACCGTCCAATTCTTTTAGAACGTGGTGCTTCTATGGAAGAGCGCCAGAAAGACGTACAAGATTTCTGGAAAACAGGCAAACTGAATCCTGAGTCTAATGTCCAGTTCGGCGAAGGCGGTGCAGGTACATTTTCTGATGGGAAGTTAAATACGCTTGTGCACGATACCCATAACAGAGGAAAGGAAGTCCTGCGTCTTTTTGTGAAATATGGGGCACCGGAATCCATTCTTTATGATGCAAAGCCACATATCGGAACTGATATTCTGGCAAAGGTCGTTAAAAATATACGTGAGGCAATCATCTCTATGGGTGGTGAAGTTCGTTTTCATACAAAAGTGACAGGAATCCGTACAAAACGCAGCATTGATTTTTCAGATGAGCCGGCACTTGCGATGCTTCATCTGGAAGATGCCAGAACAAACATCGGAGAAGATTTACTGACGGACGTTGCAGTACTTGCCATTGGTCACAGCGCCAGAGACACCTTTGGGCTTTTAAATCTCTCAGATATAAAAATGGAGCCAAAACCATTCGCTGTAGGCGTACGCGTAGAACATCCACAAGATATGATTGACGAATCTCAATATGGTAAAAATGCACCCGAGAGCCTTCCTGCTGCTGCATATAAATTAACAGCTAAGGCAAAAGATGGCAGAGGTGTCTATACTTTCTGCATGTGTCCAGGCGGTTATGTAGTAAATGCTTCATCTGAAGAGAACCGACTTGCAGTAAACGGCATGAGCTATAGCGGACGAAATGGCAAAAATGCCAATAGTGCAGTAATCGTAACCGTCTCACCGGAAGATTTCCCAGAAAAAGGCATCCTCGGAGGTCTGGCTTTTCAGCGCCAATTAGAAGAGGCTGCATTTGCTGAAGGGCAAGGGAAGATTCCGGTCCAGCTTTTTGGTGACTTTAAGAAAAATGTGCCATCTTCCAGTGCAGGTGCTATAGCCCCACAGATGAAAGGTGCTTATAGCTGGGGCAATGTAAGGAGCATTTTCCCTGAGTTTATTGCGAGATGCCTGGAAGAGGGAATTACGGAATTTGGAAAGAAAATCCCAGGCTACGACCGCGATGATGCAGTCCTCTCCGGTGTAGAAAGCCGTACCTCTTCACCAATCCGTATTCTGCGTGACGAGACCTTGCAAAGTTCTGTAAAAGGACTTTATCCATGCGGGGAAGGTGCAGGATATGCAGGCGGTATTACATCAGCCGCCATGGATGGACTGAAAGTGGCAGAAGCTGTCAGTCAAAAATACATGGCTTTCGACAATCCTAAGAATGTTTAAGAATTTTTTAAGGGTATAAGTCTATACACATTTTCAGAAATGTGCTAAAATGTATGGAGTTTTCAGATAGAAGAAACATGAGGAGGAGTACATATGAAAGGAGCAGGCGGAAAGAACTCCTGGGCACTTTTTCTGTTGTTATTAACAGGAATCGTCCTTGGAGGCTTTATTGGCATGCTGGCAGAAGGGGTGCCGGCACTTAGCTGGCTTGGCTATGGGCAGACGTTCGGGCTTGATACACCGATTGTAGTCAATCTGGGACTTCTGGTCATTACATTTGGTCTTACGATCAAGATTACAATTGCCAGCATTATAGGCGTTGTGATTGCAATTATCATTTACCGCTTCTTATAGTCTACCGAAGAGAATCATCGAATCTAAAGGAATATATGAATCAAAAAGTTACCATGAAAGAGATACCGAGTGCCGACAGGCCTTATGAAAAATGCGAAAAGCTCGGCGCCGGTGCTCTGAGTGACACAGAACTTTTAGCTGTGCTGCTTCGGACCGGTACGAGAGGGGAGAATGCTCTCGAGCTTGCCAGCCGTATTCTTTATCACAACGGCGAAAGCGGAATTCTCGGTATTCATCAGTTCAGTATTGAGCGATTGAAGAAAATTCACGGTGTCGGACGCGTGAAAGCAGTCCAGCTATCCTGTATCTCAGAGCTTGCGAAGAGACTTTCCAAAGCCTCTGCCGGGGAATTATTAAGTTTTGAAAATCCGGATTCGATTGCAAGGTACTACATGGAAGATCTCCGGCATGAAAAGCAGGAAATCATGAAACTGCTCATGCTGAATTCCAAATCAAAACTCATTGGCGAAACGAATATATCAAAAGGAACGGTGAATGCTTCCTTAATTACGCCAAGAGAATTATTTATTGAAGCATTACAAAAGAATGCTGTATTTGTTATTATTTTACATAATCATCCAAGTGGTGAGCCGACACCAAGCAGAGAAGACCGGCTCATTACAAGGCGCATTCAGGATGCGGGAGCTCTAATCGGGATCGAGCTTTTAGATCACATCATCATTGGGAATAATTGTTATGTGAGTTTTCGCGAAGAAGGAATGCTGTAGAAAGGATTTGAATCATATGGCAAGGAACACCTATGGACTGGATCTGGGATCCTACGAAATCAAAGTCTATGACAAAAAGCAAGATACCATCTGGAAAGAAAAGAATGTGCTTGCAGTTCAGGATAAAAAAGAAATTATTGCAATCGGTGAAGATGCTTATCAGATGTATGAAAAGACTCCACCGGATATTGAAGTTGCATTTCCAATGCGTGACGGCGTTATTTCCCGTTTCAATGATATGCAGAACCTGCTTCAGAATATTCTAAAAAAGAACCGACATTTCAGCCGGGGTGCAGAATATGTGATTGCGGTACCAACTGATGTAACTGAGGTACAGAAAAAAGCCTTTTTTGACCTTGTGATCCACTCAAATGCAAAGGCACGAGAAGTTAATATCGTAGAACGTTCCATTGCCGATGCAGTCGGTCTTGGTATTGATGTACAAAATACAACGGGTGTTATGATTATTAATTTCGGTGGTGAGACAACCGAATTATCCGTCCTCACCGAAGGTGGTATCGTCTTTAACCGCCTGTTAAAGCTTGGCGGTACAACACTGGATCAGGAAATTGTGAATCTTGTACGGAACAGTCATGATTTTTTGATTGGAAGCAGAACGGCAGAAATATTAAGACAGCAGTTCGATGTTTTTAACGGCGATTCTGAGACCGCTTTCTCTGTAGCAGGAAGGGATCTGATCACCGGACTCCCTATGCGAAAGACCATTTCCATCACACTTGTAAGAGCCGCATTTAAAGATACTCTTCTGGAATGTATGAAAGCCGTCCGCTCTATGTTGGACCGTACACCGCCGGAGATCCGGAAAGCTATTTACCAGAATGGGATTTATCTGACTGGTGGAATTGCGAATATGAGCGGTCTGGATGCTTATGTAGAAAGTATGACTAAAATCCACACAACTGCTGCCCAAAAGCCGGGCATTTGTGCAGTGAATGGGTTAAAGAAAATCATGCTTTCCAAGGATCTCAGTAAATTAGCATACTCAATGTTAGACGAAAGTTATAGGTGGATGAGATAATATGAAGATAAAAAACCAATCCTCAATTCCAAGTAAATACTGGTTGGCAATCATTGCAGTCATCTGTGTGATTCTTTTGGGAATCGATCAGGTGACAGACGGCGGGGGGCCGCTTCGATTTATCGGTGATTATACAGTTGTTCCAATGCAGAAAGGTATCAGCTATGTTGGAAGATGGTTAAGTGATCTTTCTGATAACTTTGAGACACTTCAGGATATGAAAAAGCAAAATGAAACTTTGCAGTCCAAAGTAGATGAACTGACTATTGATAATACAAGACTTCGCCAGGACGAATACGAATTAGAACGTCTGCGCGATCTGTACAAACTGGATCAGAACTACTCTGATTACGAAAAAATCGGTGCACATGTCATTGCGAACAACGGGACGAACTGGTTCAGTGATTTTACTATAGACAAAGGAAGTGCAGACGGCATCAAAGTGAACTGTAACGTACTGGCTGGGAGCGGGCTGGTAGGACTTGTCACAGAAGTTGGTCCCCACTATGCGAGAGTACGTTCAATCATTGACAATTCCAGCAACGTAAGTGCTATGATCCTCTCTACTTCAGATACCTGCATCGTGCGTGGAGATTTGAAATTAATGGACGATGGACGTCTTCGTTTTGAAAAGCTGGCTAATAATGACAATGACATAAAGGTCGGTGAACAGGTTGTTACTTCCTATGTAAGTGACCGCTTTGTTCAAGGTCTCTTTATCGGATATATCAGTGAGATCAATGTGGATTCCAATAACCTGACTCGTTCCGGTTATATCACACCTGCGGTAGATTTTAGCAAAATTCAGGAAGTCCTTGTTCTCACAAAGACAAAAGAAGATATGACGAACGGGGCAGACGATGAGTCTGCTTCCGACACAGCAAAGGGAGAGTAGTGATCTATGAAACGAAAGCTCATAACACTGGCAATTATTATCCTGTGTTTTCTCTTGCAAAGTACCATTTTTCCATCACTGGCTTTTGCCTGCGTGCAGCCAAATCTTTTTATAATCGTAACAGCATCTTTCGGATTTATGCGAGGACGTAAAGAAGGTATGGCTGTTGGTGTGATCTGTGGACTTTTGACAGACGTTTTCTGGGGAAACACAATTGGATTTTATATACTTTTATATACTGTGATTGGATATTTAAACGGAACATTTGAACGTTTGTTTTATGATGAAGATATTAAACTGCCTTTAGTACTTATCAGTGGCAGTGAACTAATTTACGGTGGCATTATCTGCTTTTGTGGATATATCCTGAAAGGTGACTTTAGTTTCGGAACCTATCTGATTCATATTATCCTGCCAGAACTTGTATACACTATTTTAGCAACTTTGATCGTATATCAGATCATCTTACACATTAACAAAAAACTAGAAGCAGAAGAGCAAAGGAGTGCAAGCCGATTTGTATAATTTGTGGAACCGGATTAAATCCGGCATAAGTGATATCGTAAAATCAAGAACATTTATTGCAATTATCATGTTCTGCGTCTTGTCAGCAGTATTACTTCAACGAGTATTTTATCTGCAGATTGTGAAAGGACAGAACTATACCGACAAATATGAACTTCAGATTCAAAAAACAAAAGAGGTCGAAGGAACCCGCGGCAATATTTATGACCGCAACGGTGTTCTGCTTGCCTACAATGAACTGGCTTATTCTGTTACCATTCAGGATAATGGAGACTATGATAAAAAATCCGAAAAAAATAAAGCTTTAAATCAAATTGTAACGAAAGTTATTAATATTGTGGAAAGTAATGGTGATTCCGTCATCAATGATTTTGGTATTATTCTGGATGCCAATAGTGAATACTCTTTTGTAGCAGAAAGTGATACCCAGCGCCTGCGTTTCATCGCAGATGTATACGGCAAAAAAACCATTGATGAATTATCGGACAAGCAAAAGTCCCAGTCTGCTGCCGACATCATGCATTACTTATGTACCGATAAAACTTACGGTTATGGTATCAACGAGAAAAAGCTGGACAAGACTATGATTTTGAAACTGGTCAATGTACGTTATGCAATGTCTCTGAACAGTTATCAGAAATATATCTCTACTACGATTGCATCCGATGTCAGTGACCAGACTGTGGCTGATATTATGGAAAACAGTGATTCTCTGCAGGGCGTTAACATTGAAGAAGAATCCTTACGCCGATATACAGACAGTAAATGTTTTGCAAATCTAATTGGCTATACCGGACAGATTTCAACAGACGAATATGATGCACTTAGTAAAGAGGATCAGGAAATTTATTCCAAAACGGATACTGTCGGAAAATCCGGACTTGAAAAAGTCCTGGATTCCACACTTCGCGGCAAAAAGGGTGAAGTGAAATTATATGTAAATAACGTTGGTAAAGTTCTGGACACCGTTCAGTCTACAGAACCAAAAGCTGGCAATGATGTATATCTGTCTTTGGATGCTAATCTTCAAAAAGCAGCCTATAATATTCTGGAACAAGAGCTTGCCGGAATTCTTCTTTCCAAAATCCAAAACACTTTGGATTTTGATCGGAATTCTGTCAGTGACGGAAGTGACGTTATGATTCCGATTGGCGATGTTTATAACGCACTCATTGCCAATGATGTTGTAAATATGACTCATTTCAGTGAGAATGATGCGAAATCAACCGATCCGGACTCACGCAAGTCGGCTAGCTGCGGACGCTTACCTTCCACGCCTTGACGGGCTTCCACACCACGGTTCAACTGCGACAAGGCGATGATCGGGATATTCAATTCCTTGGCCAATCCCTTCAACGAGCGGGAGATCGTACTCACCTCCTGCTCACGGCTACCGAAGTTCATACCGCTGGCGTTCATCAACTGAAGGTAGTCGATAATGATACATTTAATGCCATGCTCACGCACCAGACGACGGGCTTTCGTCCGCAGCTCGAAGACGGACAAGCTCGGGGTATCGTCCACGAAGATCGGGGCGTCGTAAAGCTCCTTGATCTTAAAATCCAGCTGTTCCCACTCGTAACTCTCCAAGCGTCCGCTCTTGATCTTCTCGCCCGGTATCTCGCAGACCACCAGGAAGGATTGTATTTCCCTCTGCGGTCCCCATAATCACCAGGG
>OGYS01002158.1_pt1 | contig 10195 bp, 6 predicted proteins | sample 1576611 | NCBI WGS metagenome assembly OGYS01 (sample SAMEA3541571, study PRJEB24748) | human gut metagenome | biome: human gut; feature: human-associated habitat; material: faeces | place: China | collected 2012
CGGCACTCTACCTCCCAAAGAGTTATTCAGTGAAGTGGCCGGAACAGCAAGGTCACCAATATCCACGCTTGTGATAGCTCCTACTACGCTCACTTTACGCTGGGTTCCCATACCCACCACTACTACTTCGTCCAAAGCAGTAGCAGAAGGAGTCATTTTAAGAACCAGGTTTGTCTGGCTATCGGTAACGAAATACTCTATCTTATCATATCCGATATAATTAACGATCAGTACATCGCCTTTATGTGCCTGAACTTTAAATCTACCATCCAAATCGGTCGTTGTACCTACGCCCGGACGGTCTTTCAAGAATATATTAGCGCCGATAATCGGTTCCTTATCGGACGACTTATCGACAACTATACCCGAAATAGTCAGCGATTTCCCCGCTTTTTGAGCCATGACGCCCAAACAGCATAAAAGTAAAATTTGAATAATATATAATTTTCTCATGTTGAATTAGTGATAAACAGGTTACTGAATAGCAAGTTTTCTAATACACTTATTTTTAGTATCTGCAATGTAAATTGTACCTTCTTCATCCACAGCTACTCCCCAAGGCTCATCAAATAAAGCGTCATCCGGCGTACCGTCTACATAGCCTGCTCTGCCCGGGACACCAATTACAGTACTTACTGCTCCTTCCCGGTCAATCGAACGAATACAATGATTACTGGAATCTGCAATATACATGATTCCGTCTAAGTCGAAACATATCTGTGAAGGGAAATTAAATCGTGCGTTCAAACGTTTTCCGTCCTCATAGCCAGGATCTTCTCTTGCTCCTGCATACAATTCATAATTTCCGGTAGAAAGTTCATAGCGATAAATACAATGCTTGCTCCGATAACAAATATAGAGCACATCCGGATCGAGACTATCAAAACAACAGATAGCATCATAAGTCCAACCCGCATCCAGCCCCGTAGTAACTAGTTCTGCTTCCTTACTCTTAGGATCCATTTTAGCCAAGTTTCCATTTAATGCCTTTATATACACCAGTTTATCTTCCGGATTAACAGCAGCGGATATATATTGGTCTAATGTTACATTCTGTGGCTTCACCTGTTTTTTAGCCCATTGTGTTTCCGGATCAAATTGTAACAAATTACCTCCTTGTACCCAAAGCGGTAAAAAGACTTTCTGCCCTTCTATTTCAACCATTGGAATAAATGGAGCTGTAATATTTGTAGCTAATGTAGTTACCATATTTTGTTGCTCATTTATCTGGCGTAAACGATAACTGGACCTTTCGCAAACAAATATATTTTTCTCACGATCTACGCAAACAAAATGAGTCAATCCGAACTGAGCTGCCGCCAATGTTCCGTCAACTGCATTTACTTCCGTTCGCGGCGTTCCCGTAATCGTACTTACAGCAACCTGTGTCTTATACGAAAACTGCTGTTCAAAACTGGCTTTATCTTTACCTACTTCTACTGTAATAGTGCAATTATCTCCCGGTTGCCGAGGAGTAATGACATAAATTTTAGTTCCTATGGAACGTACCACTGCCGCTTGTTTTTCATTGTAGAATACTTTTATCTGCGAAAGATCAGTTCCGAAATTCTCTCCATTAATAATAACTTTCGTTGCCATTCCCCCATTTTCAGGGTAAAAAGAGGTTAGTTTAATCGGTTGATTTGGATCATAAGGTTTGCCTGTTGTGCCACCTTCTTCTGAATCACTTTTACATGCTGAAAGAAAGGTTATCAGCATTGCAAATAAAATAGTTACCAAAGATGTTTTTCTCATTACTATTATTTCATTTATTAAATTAATGATCCTATTTAATAGTTTATCAGTTTTTTATCCTATGAAAGGAAGATCAAATAAACTTTTAAACCAAGATCAAAGGTTAACGATTAATCGAAATCCATCAGTTTTTTGGGGACCTGACTGGAATCAATTTTAGAGAATAAGCCTGTTAACACTCCTTTGAAGTATCAACATGTTTGCCTTTGTTTTTGAATTTTCATTTCCAAAATTCATAATTCATAAGATAAGCGGAGGTTTTCTTTTCATAAGCATTTCTTGATTTAGTTAATAAAAAATTAGTCGAATATCCTTTGCTTGTTACTAAGTTCTACTTGAACTTAGGTAAAAGGTAATAAATAATAAAAAATAAGTACCTTAAATATTATTTGGATGTTTAAATGTACTTTCTCTGCATTTATTTTTATATAGCCTTCTTGTATCTTGTGCAAATATTTAATATTCTCGAATGCAAATATACAATATTTTATTATATAACAATATATAATAAATTGTTTTATTATTATTTTTTTTCTTTTGTGAACTTTGCCAGTGATTTTCATGCCTAAAATAGTCCATGACTATATTGCGATCTAATATATCTACCGTATTATTCAAGTGAGAGTAACACAGGGCTTTCTTTTTCAATTTATAACCTAAGTTCAAGTAGAACTTAGGCATTTTTTAGCATTTGATTCAGTTTCTCGATCAAAGTTTCATAGAATAGCGTTATCTTTTTGGATACCAACAATATACATTACGCGAACATCTTAATCTTAATAATTACAAATATCAGAAATTAGTTACATTTTCCCTAAATGCTTCCACTATTATGAAAAAAGTTCTCACTGTAGTGAGAACTTTTTTCCTTATCACGACATTTTTTTCTTATTATGATGAAATTTACAACAACACACTATAATTTAATAATAGTATTGGCTACAACTGAAACTCGTCTTTTACTTAAATCTTATAAGACTAAAACTATTCAAATGTTTTTCGGTATGTACATCCATTTTTCCATTCCGAACACCCGTAGGCTGTTTTTCCTTTTATGATAATTCCCTTACCACAAACCGGACAGGGTTGTCCTACTAATGAGTCCGGAGTATTATTCGGAGAAGAAACAGGGGTAGCAACAAGAGACGGTGATACTTCTGTTTTTGCCTCTTTTGATTCTCCTGCTTCGGAATTCTTTTTTTTCTCTTTCGGCGGCGTACTTACTTTCCGTTCACGTTTTTTAGGTTCCTTCTTTGCCTTCTCTTCGGTCTTGGCAGCTACCGCATCTTGAATAGTGATACGACGATTGGTATTATCAGAAAGTACACTCATTACAATTTCCGAAACCATTTGTTTCAGTTCTTCAAGAAATTGGCGAGCATCGTATGTTTTCTTTTCTATCTCACGCAACTTCTTTTCCCAAATACCCGTCAACTCCGCTGATTTCAAAAGTTCTTCGTGGATTAGCTGCACCAATTCTACTCCTGTCGGTGTAGCGATCAGATTCTTTCTCTCCTTGCGGATATAATTTCGTTTGAACAGCGTTTCAATAATAGCGGCACGGGTAGATGGGCGACCGATACCATTCTCTTTCAAGGCATCGCGAAGTTCATCATTATCGACTAGTTTTCCGGCGGTTTCCATAGCCCGGAGCAAGGTCGCTTCCGTAAAAGGTCTTGGCGGCTGCGTCCATTTTTCATTCAAGTCGGGGATGTGAGGACCACTCTCCCCTTTTGCAAAGGCAGGAAGGACATTTTCATCGTCATCGTCCTTTTCTTCAGTAGTGTCTTTCACATCTTTAGCGAATACCACACGCCAGCCTGGTTCTAAGATTTGCTTACCGGTGACTTTAAATTCTATTTTATCCACTTCACCCATCACGGTAGTAGTCGAAATCTTACAATCAGGATAGAACACTGCTATAAAACGGCGCGCTATTAAGTCATAGACACGACGTTCCATATCAGTAAGGTTTTGAGCATAAACTCCGGTAGGGATAATGGCGTGGTGGTCCGTCACTTTCGAATTATCAAATACCTTTTTTGATTTAGGCAACGTAGAACCATTCAACGGGGCAGTCAATACTTCGTAATCACGAAGCCCTTTCAGAATACCAGGACATTTCGGATAAATATCGTCGCTCAGAAAAGTGGTATCAACACGTGGATATGTAGCAACTTTCTTCTCATAAAGAGATTGGATCAGTTTCAGTGTTTCATCGGCAGAATAGGCGAATTTCTTGTTACACTCTACCTGAAGGGAAGTCAAGTCAAACAAACGCGGAGCATATTCCTTTCCGTCTTTCTTACCAACACTGGTTACCACAAAAGGAAGGTCTTTGATACGTTGTACCAAGGCTTCACCTTCTTCACGATTGGCGATAGGATCGATACCCGGATTGTCTATTTTCTTTTTTCCACCGTTTTTTTCTTCTTCTGCCGCTATTTCTTCATCACTTTTGCGGATAAGTGCGGAGAAAGTAGTATCTCGATAATTTGTTTTTAGTTCCCAATATTGCTTGGGTTGGAAATTGGCAATTTCCAACTGACGGTTGACAATCAATGCCAAAGTAGGTGTCTGCACACGTCCGATAGAAAGCACCTGTTTGTTTTGACCATATTTAATAGTATATAAGCGTGTGGCGTTCATTCCCAGCAGCCAGTCACCTATTGCACGAGAAAGTCCCGCCTCATACAACGATTGGAAATCAGACTGATCTTTTAACTTGGAAAAACCTTCACGAATAGCCTCTTCCGTCAAAGAAGAAATCCACAAACGCCTCACCGGACAGCGTGCACCCGCCTTTTGCATCACCCAGCGCTGAATCAATTCTCCTTCCTGACCGGCATCACCGCAATTGATAATCTCATCTGCATTCTGCATCAACTGTTCGATAATATGAAACTGTTTCTCAATACCCGGGTCATGTCCAATCAGTTTGATACCGAAACGTGGGGGAATCATCGGCAAGCTACCCAAGCTCCACGATTTCCAATTGGGTGTGTATTCATGCGGTTCTTTCAAGGTACAGAGATGCCCGAATGTCCAGGTCACCTGGTATCCGTTCCCTTCTATATACCCCTCTTTCCTTGTATGAGCGCCGAGTACCTCGGCTATATCGCGTGCAACAGATGGCTTTTCGGCTATGCAAACTATCATTCTTTCTCCTCTTGTTTTTATACTATCAGTCTACAAAGTTACATGATTATTTCTCACTGACCGCATGAAGATAAAAAAAAGTCTATCATAAGAAAAAAGTGATTGCCTCTATTATAAAAGACAATCACTTCGTTAACGTTCTAATCTAGATATATCAACTACAATTATTCTTCATCCATAAGAATTTCCAGAATTTGACAGGCAGCTTTCGCTACCGGAGTACCCGGACCGAAAATAGCGGCCACACCTGCCTTATACAAGAAGTCATAATCCTGTGCAGGGATAACGCCACCGGCAATCACTACAATGTCTTCACGTCCCAGTTTCTTCAACTCTTCGATAATCTGCGGAACCAATGTCTTGTGTCCGGCAGCCAATGAAGAAACACCTACTACATGAACGTCGTTCTCAACCGCTTCACGGGCAGCCTCGGCCGGTGTCTGGAACAAGGGTCCCATATCCACATCGAAGCCACAGTCGGCATATCCGGTTGCAACAACCTTGGCACCGCGGTCGTGACCGTCCTGGCCCATCTTGGCTACCATGATACGAGGCTGACGTCCCTCTTTCTTCGCAAACTTCTCCGCCAATTCACAAGCACGGTGGAAGTCGCTGTCATTCTTACTTTCTGATGAATACACGCCTGATATAGTTCTAATTACTGCTTTATAACGTCCTACAATCTTTTCGCAAGCATAAGAGATTTCCCCCAAAGTGGCACGGACACGGGCTGCCTCGACTGCCAGTTCCAGCAAGTTTCCCTTACCGGTCTTTACACATTCAGTAATAGCCTCCAATGCCTTGTCCACTTCCGCCTGGTTACGTCCTTCCTTCAGACGCTTCAGGTTCTCAATCTGTTCCTGACGGACAGCCGTATTGTCGATTTCAAGAATATCAATCGGAGCTTCTTTCTCCAGACGATACTTGTTCACGCCGACAATGGTCTGTGAACCGCTATCAATACGGGCTTGTGTACGTGCAGCAGCCTCTTCGATACGCATCTTGGGAATACCGGTTTCGATGGCTTTTGCCATACCGCCCAGCTTCTCTACTTCCTGAATCAATTCCCAAGCCTTGTGAGCCAACTCATTGGTCAAACTTTCCACATAATAAGAGCCACCCCATGGGTCTACATTCTTGCAAATGTAAGTTTCTTCCTGAATATAAATCTGCGTATTACGTGCAATACGTGCAGAGAAATCCGTCGGCAAGGCAATAGCCTCGTCAAGAGCATTGGTATGCAGTGACTGAGTATGTCCCAATGCAGCAGCCATCGCCTCGATACAAGTACGGCCCACATTGTTGAACGGGTCTTGCTCTGTCAGCGACCAGCCGGAAGTCTGGGAGTGCGTACGCAAAGCCAGCGACTTCGGATTCTTCGGGTTGAACTGCTTCACAATCTTTGCCCACAACATACGTGCGGCACGCATTTTGGCAATTTCCATAAAGTGGTTCGTTCCGATGGCCCAGAAGAAAGAGAGACGCGGTGCGAAAGCATCGATGTCAATACCCGCAGCCGTTCCGGCACGCAGATATTCCAAACCGTCTGCCAGGGTGTAAGCCAACTCGATGTCTGCCGTAGCACCCGCTTCCTGCATGTGGTAGCCGGAGATGGAGATAGAGTTGAACTTAGGCATTTTCTGGGAAGTATATTCAAAGATGTCAGAGATAATCTTCATAGAGAATGCAGGCGGGTAGATATAGGTATTACGCACCATGAATTCCTTCAAGATATCGTTCTGGATAGTACCAGCCATTTCTTCCAACTTGGCACCCTGCTCCAGACCTGCGTTGATGTAGAATGCCATAACAGGAAGTACGGCACCGTTCATAGTCATAGAGACGGACATCTTGTTCAAAGGAATTCCATCGAACAACACCTTCATATTCTCCAAGGAACAGATAGATACACCTGCTTTACCTACGTCACCCACTACACGTTCGTGGTCGGGGTCATAACCGCGGTGAGTAGCCAAGTCAAATGCTACTGACAAACCTTTCTGACCGGAAGCCAGATTACGGCGATAGAAAGCATTGGATTCTTCGGCAGTAGAGAATCCGGCATACTGACGGATGGTCCAGGGACGAAGGGTGTACATTACTGAATACGGACCACGCAGATAAGGAGGAAGTCCGGCAGCATAGCCAAGATGTTCCATCCCTTCGAGGTCTTCTTTTGTATAAACAGGCTTCACTTCAATGTGTTCCGGTGTTTTCCAGTCGGCGGAGATACCGTTAGCCTTTTGCCATTCAGCACCATTAGCAGGCTGAAATGCGGCATATATATCGATATTTTTAAAATCTTTTCTCATCTTACTTCAATAGTTTAGCGTTAAACTCTTTCAAGGTATCCAATACGTTGACACGAACATGGATGAAGTTTTCGATACCTGCGGCTTTCAAGTCATCCATACAAGCCGGAGCACCGGCAACGATAAACATAGCGCGACCATTCAAGGCCTTGAAAGCAGGAACTGCATATTCAGCATATTCATCATCGCTAGAACAGATGACAACAATATCAGCTTTCGCAGCCATCGCTGCCTCTACTCCTGCCTCTACTGTTTCAAATCCAAGATTATCGACTACTTCATAACCGGCACAAGCCAGGAAGTTGCAAGAATATTGCGCACGTGCCTGACGCATCGCCAGATTACCAATTGTCAACATGAACGCCTTCGGACGTTTGCCCGATGCTTCCGTTTCAAGACGTAACGCTTCAAACTCACTGGCTGCACGGTCGAATACCAATGTATCCACATCTTTCTCGCAGGTATGAGAGTCACCTCCACAACAGCATTTTCCTTCCACAGGTTTCTTGTCACCGGCTTTTTCGTTGAAATTCGGGAATTGGTTAGTACCCAACAGAATTTCACGACGCTGTGCCACTGCTTTATGACGGGCTTTATTGCTTTCGTTTACTGCTGCCTGAACCGTACCAGCCTTTAATGCGGCATAGAAACCACCTGCTTCTTCGGTAGCAAGGAAAAGTTCCCACGCTTGTTTAGCAATAGATACAGTCAGGTTCTCAATATAATAAGAACCGGCAGCCGGATCAATTACTTTATCGAAATGAGATTCTTCTTTCAGCAATAGTTGTTGATTGCGAGCCAGACGTTCTGATAATTCATCCGGAGTCTCATAAGTCTTATCAAACGGAACGACTGTCATTGAATCTACCCCACCCAAAGCGGCACTCATTGCTTCAGTCTGTGTACGAAGCAAATTCACGTGTGCGTCAAACAAAGTAAGATTAAAAGTAGAAGTTTCGGCATGAACCGCCATTTTTGCTGCACAACGACATTCGCCGTTAGCTCCCTTATTATCGCAATCACGCAGACATTCAGGTTTATAAGAAGCTACGATATTTGCCCACAACAGACGTGCGGCACGGAACTTCGCAATTTCAAGGAAGTAATTGGAACTGATACCGAAATTGAATTTTATCTTTTTAGCTACTACGGCAGCAGGAATACCGGCATCAGTCAACTGATTCATGTACTCATTACCCCAAGCCAATGCATAACCCAACTCTTGAGAGATATAAGCACCGGCATTGTTTAATGAGATTGCATTTACATTCAATACACGATAAAAAGGAAGCGGCTGGATAGCTTCGATCAACGCTTTCGCTGTCTGCACCATATCCCCTTTTTCCTTACCGCGAGTCAGCATCTTATTGAAGAAATCATAATTGATAGAGCCTTTCAGCTTCTTCACATCATAGTCTTTCTTCTGGAAATAAGCCACCAACAAATTAGCCAACTCCACAACATGCCCCTGGCAAGTTGAGAAATTTAATTCAACGCACTCTGCCTGAATATCATTCAACAGCGTCTCGATATATTCCGCATTGAGTTCTTTTGCTTTTACATGGAAAGATAGTGAATCAACACCCTTATTTAAGATGTCCAGTGCTTTTACATTGGCCTCTTTGGGGCATTCTACCCTGATTTCCTGGCGAACCAACCACTCATTGTTGTCTTTTTTAGTTCCTCTCAGATAAGGGAACTCTCCGGGAAGCGCATCAGTAGTTTTTAAACCCTCCAGATCTTCCATCCGGTAGAAAGGTTTCACTTTAAACCCTTCGTTTGTTTTCCAAACGAGCTTCTTCTCAAAATCAGCACCTTTCAAGTCGGCTGTAACCTTCTCCATCCATTGTTCGGTGGAGACAGGAGAAAAGTCTGAGAAGAGTTTTTCTTTTTTGTCTGCCATAGTTTATCTAAAATTAAAACAAGATTAATATTGTCTTTATTTTTATCTATCTCTTTCTAATTGTCTGTTGTTCGACATGCAAATATAACCAATAAGTTAAAACAAAACTTCTTTTTATAGAAAATTCGCACACCTCTCACTCTCGCATAGAATCTGTATAGAAATTCTTCATTCTTTATTTTTTTAGTTCTCCATTTATTTGATTTGCTCCAATGTTATGAGTAATTTTGCACCCGTTTTTATTCACAAGATAGGATGGCCTGAGATCATAATTTTTAAATACGATCAGCTTATTCACCACATAGGCAAACAGCACAGCTGCCCCCCAGGAAAAAGCCTGTGCCATTCCCACTCCCATATCCATACGGCGAAACATGGCATAGCACACAAAATCTACTGCCGTAGTCAGGATCCCGCAGATCAGATAACTGATCGTTTCATAATTTACACATTTTTTCCATATTGCTTCAAACATTTTATTCCTCGTATTTCTGTATGTAAACACGTTCTCATTATATGGCAGCCTGCAAAAAATGTAAAGTTAAGTTTCTATATTTATGGGCTGCTGATAAAGGCCTCTGCTCCCTTAGAATAATGAAGCGTCCCATCCTCTGTAACAAATACCGCATACACGCCCTCTAAGGACTGTGCAAGCTCCATTCCTTCTTTCAATCCCAGCGCAAAACAGGCCGTGCTCAGTCCATCACCATCTACGGACTGCTCAGACAGGATCGTGACCTGAGTAAGGCCATTTTCATAGGGCCATCCGGTAGATGGATTCAAAATATGATGGTAATTGACTCCATTTTCCTCAAAATGGCGCTCATATACCCCGGAAGAAACTACAGACATATCACGGATATCCAAAGCCGCCACTGTCTCGGACCGCTCTGCAAAGGGCTTTTGAAGACCGATTTTAAATGGCTTATTTCCGGGCCGTTCCCCCAGACAAAGGACATTGCCTCCCAGATTGATAATGGCGCTCTCTACACCCTGCTCTTTAAGATATTCTTTCATGCGGTCTGCAATATACCCTTTGGCGATCGCTCCCAGATCAATGCCCGCC
>OGYS01002163.1_pt1 | contig 10152 bp, 7 predicted proteins | sample 1576611 | NCBI WGS metagenome assembly OGYS01 (sample SAMEA3541571, study PRJEB24748) | human gut metagenome | biome: human gut; feature: human-associated habitat; material: faeces | place: China | collected 2012
GCTCTTCCGATCTGGAGTGGATGTGGGCGCTAAATATGAGATATACCGAATCATGCAGGATTTAGTGAAAAAGGGAAAGGCGATCATTATGGTTTCCTCTGAGATGCCGGAGTTGTTGGGAATGTCGGACCGTATCATGATTATGTGCGCCGGAAAGCAGACAGGTATCCTTGGCAAAACGGAGGCTACCCAGGTTGAGGTGATGAAGTACGCCACCCAATTTGAAGATAAAACGAAAGAAGGAGTGTCAGTATGAAAATAAAGGAGTTGACAGCAAAAGACATAAAGAATATCATGATGGATAAAGCTCTTATCATCGTGCTGGTATTCATGATTATAGGAATTATCATAATCGAACCTTCTTTTCTGCAAATAAGAGTATTGACAGACATACTGACCCAGTCTGCCGTTAAAATGATATGTGCATTGGGGCTGATGTTCGCTCTGCTCTTGGGAGGAACAGACCTTTCCGGCGGCCGTCAGGTGGGCCTGGCAGCCGTTATGGTGGCATCCCTGTCCCAGATGGCGGACTATTCCAACAAGTTCTGGCCTGCAACCGGTCATCCGTCATTTGTGATGAGTAATTCATTTACTAATCAGACATTGGCACAGATAGAACTGTTCAACAAGAAATATGATATCAATGTATATCGCTTGCCGAAGCATCTGGACGAAGAAGTTGCCCGCCTGCATCTTGAAAAGATCGGCGTGAAATTGACTAAGTTGACTCCTGAACAGGCTGCCTATATTGGTGTGTCAGTGGACGGACCTTATAAAGCAGATCATTATAGATACTAATTAGATTTACGATTTGACGATTTACTATTTGCGATTGATAAATGTGGGAGATCGGTATTCTACCGTTATCAATTGTAAATATTGGATTGTCAGATCGTAATTTATTTTATATTCAAACTTCAATCGTAAATAGTAAATCGTGTCATTGTAAATGAAAAAGTTTCTTCCCGACTTAATAGCTATTCTGGCTTTTATCATTCTTTCTTTCGCCTATTTTTTTCCGGCTGATATTGAAGGTCGTATCTTGTTTCAGCATGACACGGCTGCCGGAGTCGGCGCGGGACAAGAATCGAAAGAGTATCTCGAACGTACCGGAGAACGTACGCGCTGGACGAATTCGATTTTTGGAGGTATGCCTACCTATCAGATGTCTCCGAGTTACGACTCGACAACGTCCCTGAAAGGGGTGGAGAAGGTTTATCGCCTCTTTCTCCCGGATTATGTAGTGCTGACTTTTATTATGATGCTCGGATTCTATATCCTTTTGCGGGCCTTCGGAATATCGGCCTGGCTGGCAGGATTGGGCGGAGTGATATGGGCATTTTCTTCCTATTTCTTCATTCTGATACCGGCAGGGCACATTTGGAAGTTTGTGACGTTGGCTTATATTCCACCTACGATTGCGGGTGTCGTTCTGGCTTACCGGAAGAAATACTTGTTGGGTGGAATTATTACAGCACTGTTCATCGCCCTTCAGATTCAGTCGAATCACATTCAGATGAGCTATTATTTCATGTTTGTGATCCTGTTCTTCGTGGGAGCGTACTTTGAAGATGCTTATAAAAAGAAAGAACTGCCCCATTTCTTCAAGGCCAGCGCAATTTTGGCATTGGCTGCCGTGGTAGGAGTTTGCATCAATATCTCCAATCTGTATCATACTTATGAATATAGTAAGGAGACGATGCGCGGCAAGAGCGAATTGAAGCAGGAGGGTGCTGCAGCCAGCCAGACAAGTAGCGGGTTGGACCGCGACTACATAACCAACTGGAGTTATGGTATTGGCGAGACATTGACATTGCTGGTTCCGAACGTAAAAGGAGGAGGGTCAGGGTCTACGATGTCGCAAAGCGAAGCTGCTATGGCAAAGGCCAATCCAATGTATAGTGGTATTTATTCGCAGTTGCCGCAATATTTCGGTGAGCAACCGTGGACAGCCGGTCCTGTATATGTCGGGGCATTTGTGATGTTCCTGTTCGTATTGGGTTGTTTCATAGTGAAAGGTCCTCTGAAATGGGCATTGCTAGGAGCTACTATCTTCTCGATTCTGCTTTCATGGGGAAAGAATTTCATGGGATTGACGGACTTCTTTATCGATTACGTCCCGATGTACAATAAGTTCCGTGCTGTATCTTCCATTCTGGTGATTGCTGAATTTACCATTCCTTTGTTGGCGATTTTTGCTTTGAAAGAGATTTTGAGCAAACCGGATACGCTGAAGTTGAAAGAGAACCGTGGAGGGGTGATTGCCACTTTGGTACTGACTGCCGGTGTTGCGTTGATTTTAGCTGTTGCTCCGGGTACTTTCTTCTCCGGTTTTATTACGACACAAGAGATGGCTGCTTTGAAACAAGCACTTCCAGCCGAACATTTGGCTCCGTTTGTGGCAAACCTGACTGAAATGCGTGAAGCTATTATTGCTTCGGATGCATGGCGCAGTTTCTTTATTATAGTGATTGGTTGCCTGTTTTTATTCTTATATCAACAGCGGAAGTTGAAAGCTTCTTTCACATTGGCTGGTATTGCGCTTTTATGTCTGATAGATATGTGGAGCATTAATAAACGCTATTTGAATGACGAACAGTTTGTGCCGAAATCCAAACAGACAGAAGCGTTTGTTAAAACACAGGCGGATGAGATGATCCTTCAGGATACTACTTTAAATTATCGTGTGTTGAACTTTATAGGCTTCCCCGGTAATACGTTTAATGAAAACAACACGGCATACTGGCATAAGAGTGTCGGTGGTTATCACGCAGCGAAACTCCGTCGCTATCAGGAAATGATCGATCATCATATCATGCCCGAAATGCAGGAAACCTATCAGGCGGTGGCTACTGCCGGCGGACAGATGGACAGTGTAGATGCTTCCAAATTCCGTGTACTGAATATGTTGAATACAAAATACTTCATTTTCCCTGCCGGCGAACAAGGGCAGGCTGTTCCTGTGGTAAATCCTTATGCATACGGCAATGCATGGTTCGTAGACAAGGTGCAGTATGTAAATAATGCAAATGAAGAAATTGATGCTTTGAATGATATTCTTCCAACGGAAACAGCCGTAGTGGATGTGAAGTTTAAAGAACAATTGAAAGGTGTGACAGAAGGATATAAAGATTCTCTATCTACCATCCAGTTGACTAGTTACGAGCCGAATCGTTTGGTCTACAAGGCTTCCACTCCTAAAGACGGAGTTGTTGTCTTCTCCGAAATATATTATCCGGGATGGCAGGCGACTATTGACGGTCAGCCCGTCGATATTGCCCGTGTAGATTATATCTTGCGTGCGATAAATGTACCGGCAGGAGAACATACCATCGAAATGTGGTTTGATCCACAAAGCATACAGGTTACAGAAAGTATTGCTTATGCAGCATTGGCTTTGTTGCTGATCGGAGTTATGGTCCTTGCGTGGACGCAGCGGAACAAGATTGCGAAGAAGTCTTAAGCGAAATGTAATAGTCATTAACCTTCATAATGTATGGTAAGGTTATAAAATAAGGGCGGCACTCCTCCTCACAAAGAGCGCCGCCCTTATTTTACATTCACTAAAAAAATATGAAAAAACAAACGCTGTTCATAGAAACATATTAAGTGTGATGTTTTATGAGAGTAGTTGTTTATTGTTTGTTCATTGAAAAAGGAAAATATGAATATAAACAAATAGTTTGTGGATAGTCTTATTATGCTGTAAGCTACTAAATTTGTAGCCAATAATAGAGCATTATGTTATGAAAAGACTACTATTCATTTTTTCCTTTTTTTTCTTGTTCGTGTTACGTGGGAACACACAGGAGGTAGAGATTCTGACATTAGAGGATTGTCTCCGCATTGGTATTGACAATAACTTGTCGTTAGAAGGGAAACGTAAAGAAATACAAAAAAGTAAATATGGCGTATCTGAAAACCGTTCGAAGTTGCTGCCGCAAATTAATGCGATAGCCGGTTATAATAACAATTTTGATCCTCCGGTGTCAGTCACAGACGGTTCATCTTACGGAGTTCCCTATAATATAACGAAAACATTGCAACATTCTGCTAATGCAGGACTGGAAATGCAGATGCCGCTTTTCAATCAGACTCTTTATACTTCTATGTCCATAGCTAAAGTGATGGAAGAAATCAGTCGTCTGTCTTATGGAAAAGCCAGGGAAGATGTTATTCTTCAAATCAGTAAGATGTATTATCTCGGACAGGTCACGGCCGAACAAATCATGCTGATAAAAGCAAATATCACCCGTCTGGAAGAATTGAGAGATATTACACAGGCTTTCTTCGATAATGGAATGTCTATGGAAGTCGATCTGAAAAGAGTCAATATCAATTTGGAAAATCTGAAGGTGCAATATGACAATGCACAAGCAATGATGAAACAGCAATTGAATATGCTGAAATACATTATGGATTATCCGGCTGAAAAGGAAATCGCGTTGACACCGGTAAATACCGATAGCATTACTACGGTAGCCCTGACCGGCTTGTCGGAAAATATCTATGAACTTCAACTCTCACAATCGCAAGTGCAACTGGCGGAACGGCAAAAGAAGATCATTGCTAATGGATATATCCCTTCTCTTAGTCTGACAGGCAGCTGGCGATATGCTGCATATACGGATAAAGGTTATCATTGGTTTCACTCCGGTCCGTCCAATCAATGGTTTCGTTCCTATGGAGTGGGGCTAACCTTGCGTATTCCGATTTTCGACGGACTGGATAAAACCTATAAAATAAAGAAGGCGATGATCGATATAGAGAACAAAAGACTGGCATGGGAAGACGCCCGGAAGAATTTGCAAACTCAATATCTGAATGCTGTGAACGACCTAATGAACAATCAGCGTAACTTTAAGAAACAGAAGGATAACTACTTGCTTGCCGAAGATGTGTACGCAGTCACTTCCGACCGTTACCGGGAAGGCATTGCTTCTATGACGGAAGTGCTGCAAGATGAAATGCAGATGAGTGAAGCTCAAAACAACTATATCAGCGCACATTATAACTATCGGGTGACTAACCTGATGCTGCTTAAACTGACCGGACAAATAGAATCATTAGTCAAATAATACGCAAATAACAATCATAAATATGGAAACAATGGAAAATAACCTTCCTTCCGCTACTCATCAGGAGAAAGCAAAAAAAATGAAGAAACTTCGTCGCTGGCAGATTGCTATCAGCCTTCTCGGAGTGGCTATTATTGTTTGGGGAGTGATTGAAGTGATCTGCCTTTTTTTGAATTATAGCCAGACGGAGACTAGTAACGATGCACAAATAGAACAATATGTGTCTCCTATCAATCTACGTGCTTCAGGTTACATTGACAAAATCTACTTTACAGAACATCAGGAGGTACATAAAGGAGATACTTTGCTGGTACTGGATGATCGTGAATATAAAATTCGCGTAATGGAGGCTGAAGCTGCCTTGAAAGATGCGCAAGCCGGTGCGACCGTCATCAATGCTACACTCAATACCACGCAGACAACAGCATCTGTTTACGATGCGTCTATTGCCGAGATTGAAGTACGGTTGGCGAAACTGGAAAAAGACCGGAAACGATATGAGAACCTCGTGAAACGAAATGCGGCTACTCCTATCCAACTTGAACAGATTGTCACTGATTATGAAGCTACGCGTAAGAAGCTGGAAGCTACGAAAAGGCAGAAAAAAGCAGCTCTTTCCGGTGTAGATGAAGTGTCCTACCGTCGCATGAATACCGAAGCGGCTATTCAAAGAGCAACAGCTGCGCTCGAAATGGCCCGGTTGAATCTTTCCTATACGGTTGTAATAGCTCCTTGTGACGGAAAACTCGGCCGTCGTTCATTAGAGGAAGGACAGTTTATTTCGGCAGGGCAGACCATCACCTATATTCTTCCTGATACCCAGAAATGGATCGTTGCCAATTATAAGGAGACACAAATCGAGAACCTGCATATCGGACAGGAAGTATTTGTCACAGTAGATGCCATTAGCGATAAAGAGTTTAAAGGCAAAGTCACCTCTATATCAGGAGCTACCGGCTCCAAATATTCATTAGTGCCGACCGATAACTCCGCAGGCAACTTTGTGAAGATCCAACAGCGCATCCCCGTACGCATCGACTTTACCGATTTATCGAAAGAAGACAACGAACGATTAGCAGCAGGCATGATGGTAGTAGTGAAAGCCAAACTCTAACCACCGTGCACCTATAATTCATAAATCATAATTCATAAATCAAAAATTAATGCCCTCTTATCCTAAAAATTATCCTTTCTATAGCTGGATGCCCAAGCCGTTGGGTATTATCATTCTGTTATTTTTCTTTCTGCCGATTCTTACGGTAGGCGGGGTTTATTCGGTGAATAGCACCGAAATGATGAGCGGGCTTGGCATTATATCCGAGCATATCCAGTTTGCCAACTTTGTTACTTCTATTGGTATGGCAGCCTTTGCTCCTTTCCTATATCAGTTGGTGTGTGTGCGGCGGGAGAAGATGATGTGTATTGTCGGGTTTGCGTTCATGTATATATTCAGTTATATCTGTGCAAAGACAGACAGCGTTTTTCTGTTGGCGCTTTGTAGTCTTCTGACAGGTTTCTTGCGTATGGTACTGATGATGGTCAATCTGTTCACACTCATTTGGTATGCGGGTGGAATGGAAGCTACCCGCAATATTACTCCGGGGTTGGAGCCGAAAGATACTGCCGGTTGGAATAAATTGGACATTGAAAGATGTGTGAGTCAGCCGGCTGTTTATCTGTTTTTTATGATTCTAGGACAGTCGGGCACAGCATTGACGGCTTGGCTGTCCTTTGAATATGAGTGGAAATATGTGTATTACTTTATGATGGGGATTCTCCTGATCTCTATTTTGCTCTTGTTTATTACCATGCCGAATTATAAGTTTCCCGGAAGGTTTCCTATTAATTTCCGTAAGTTCGGCAATGTCACTGCATTTTGCATCTCGCTGACTTGTCTCACGTATGTGCTGGTTTATGGAAAAGTACTCGACTGGTATGATGACGAATCTATTCGTTGGGCGACAGCTGTAAGTATTCTGTTTGCGGGAATTTTTCTATATATGGATGTAACGCGCCGGTCGCCTTATGTTTTGCTGGATGCGTTCAAACTGCGTACTATACGTATGGGAGCATTACTTTACTTATTATTGATGGTGATAAACTCCAGTGCTATGTTTGTCAATGTGTTTGCAGGAGTGGGGATGCATCTCGATAATCTGCAAAATGCTTCATTAGGTAATTGGTGTATGGTAGGTTATGCTATTGGTGCCGTGATTGCTATGGTGTTGGGAGGTAAAGGGTTACATTTTAAGTATCTGTTTGCGATGGGATTCTTCTTCCTGTCTTTATCAGCTGTTTTCATGTATTTCGAGGTACAAACGGCAGGAGTTTACGAGCGTCTGAAATATGCAGTTATCATCCGTGCCACAGGCATGATGATTCTGTATGCGCTGACGGCTGCTTATGCCAATCAACGTATGCCTTTTAAATATCTTTCCACCTGGATCTGTATTATGCTTACTGTGCGTATGGTTGTGGGACCGAGTATCGGCGGAGCAATTTATACAAATGTTTTGCAGGAGCGGCAACAACACTATATAACCCGTTATGCGCAAAATGTGGACCTGCTTAATCCGGATGCTTCCACTTCCTTCCTTGGTACGGTACAAGGTATGAAATATCAGGGAAAGAGTGAGACGGAAGCCCGTAACATGGCTGCTATATCTACCAAAGGGCGTATTCAGGTGCAGGCCACGCTCTCTGCACTCAAAGAGATGGCGGGATGGACAATTTATGGTGGGTTAATTTGTATGATATTTGTGCTCGTTGTTCCTTATCCTAAACGAAAATTGCTAACTTAGCGTCGTTTTTGATAATGATCTGTTAATATATTGGTATGATGGATAGCGGACAAGATCGTTTATTGCAGTTTGATCGCGATTTATTAAGTGGGAAAAATATATGTAGCTCTGAAGGGATATTTGTAAATTTTCCACCCTCACTGAAGAAACCTTTCCAAATGAAAGGGCTGGGGCTGATTATTTGCCGCCAGGGTAATTTCCAGTTTTCGCTTAATCAGAAAAAGCATTTCGCAGGAGCAGGCGAAAGTTTGTTTATTCCCGAAGACGGCGAGTTTCAGGTTTTGCAAGAGTCGGAAGACATGGAGGTACGGATTTTGATTTATCAGATAGAACCGATCCGGGATATTATGGGGAATCTGGTTGTTTCCATGTATATGTATTCCCGCCTTACTCCCGAAGAACCTTCTTGTGTCTGGTCTACTGGTGAGGAAGAAGAGATCGTAAAGTATATGTCCTTATTGGACAATGTGTTACAGTCGGAAGAAAATTCATTTAAACTTTATGAGCAGAAATTACTTCTACTTGCATTGACGTACAGGATTTGTTCTATTTATAATCGCAAACTTGTCAATGACGGGCGGGAAGTGGGAGGACGCAAAAATGAAGTCTTTATTCACTTGATCCAGTTAATCGAAAAATATTATATGCAGGAACGGGGTGTTGAGTTTTATGCGGATAAATTGTGCTTGTCTCCTAAATATCTTTCTGCCGTTTCTAAAAGTATCTGCGGATATACCGTGCAGGAACTTGTATTCAAAGCTATCATTCGTAAGAGCATCTCATTGCTTAAAAATACGCAGAAAGATATTCAGGAGATTTCAAATGCCTTCGGCTTCCCCAATGCTTCTTATTTCGGTACGTTCTTTAAGAAGCAGGTTGGGGTTTCACCGCAGCAATATCGGAAGAATCTTTAAACGTTTATTCTTTTTCGCCGTAGGCAAGATCGCCCGCATCGCCCAGTCCCGGAACAATGTAAGAATGTTCGTTGAGTTCGGGATCGATGGCTGCGCACCAGATTGTTGTCTTGTCTTCCGGAAATACATTCTTTATATGATCGATAGCCTTTTGGCTGGCGATAATCGAAGCAACATGAATTTCAGCAGGGTGTCCTTTCGTCAGCATTGCCTGGTAACTAAGTTCCATACTCCCCCCAGTTGCCAGCATAGGATCGGTGATAATCAGCGTTTTGTCATCAATGCGGGGAGAAGCGATATATTCTATGTGTATATCGAATTTTAGCGTATCTTTATATTTACGATAAGCGGAAACAAACGCATTCTCCGCCCCGTCGAAATAGCTAAGGAAACCTTGATGGAAAGGCAGACCAGCACGCAGGATCGTACTGATTACTAAATTGTTGTCCGGCGTACTGACCGGAGCGATTCCCAGTGGTGTCTGGATGTTCTTTACCGAGTATTTAAACTCTTTACTCATTTCATAAGCCATGATTTCTCCGATCCGTTCGATGTTACGGCGGAAACGCAGGCGGTCGTTCTGAACTTCTACATTTCTAATTTCGGATATGTACTGGTTTAGAATCGAATTAGTTTGGCCAAAATCAATTACTTTCATATTATTTTTTAATCAGATTTTAATCTCATTTTCACAGCATTGCTAGCATACTGACTTGCAAAGTAAACGATAATCTTTCAAATTGCAATATTCAGTTTGCAGATATTGTTAGGAATTTATAAAAGAGTTTCAATTAGGGAAAAATTTCTCTAATACCTTCTTCCTTTCCAAAGAAAGTATTACTTTTGTAGCCGGATTTACAAGGGGGTATCCAAAGTTCCCCGTGTTAAGGTGAAAAGAGATAGAAAACAAAATACCAATTTTAATTAATTCAAAGAAAATGGCAAATTTAGATTTAAGCAAGTACGGCATCACAGGTGTGACTGAGATTTTGCACAATCCGTCTTATGATGTTTTGTTCGCTGAGGAAACAAAACCGAGTCTGGAAGGCTTTGAAAAAGGTCAAGTTACTGAATTAGGCGCTGTGAACGTAATGACAGGTATCTACACCGGTCGTTCTCCTAAAGATAAATTCTTCGTTAAGAATGAAGCTTCTGCTGATTCTGTATGGTGGACTTCCGAAGAATATAAAAACGATAACAAACCATGTACTGAAGAAGCTTGGGCTGACTTGAAAGCTAAAGCTGTAAAACAACTTTCCGGCAAACGTTTGTTCGTTGTTGATACTTTCTGTGGTGCTAACGAAGCTACTCGTATGAAAGTACGTTTCATCATGGAAGTAGCTTGGCAGGCTCATTTCG
>OGYS01002167.1_pt1 | contig 10124 bp, 9 predicted proteins | sample 1576611 | NCBI WGS metagenome assembly OGYS01 (sample SAMEA3541571, study PRJEB24748) | human gut metagenome | biome: human gut; feature: human-associated habitat; material: faeces | place: China | collected 2012
GGAGGCCAAGGAAAAGAGCGGCACCATGTCCACCGTGTAAAATCATACGAACCGTCGTTATGGTTTCTTCTTTTAATTGCTCTAAAAAATCCTGTTTATCAAGGTAGTGCAGATAAAATGTCGAGCGGTTAACACCCGCTTTTTTGGTTAACTGACTAATCGTAATGTCCTCTAAGCTTCTTGTAGCTAACAGCTGAATGAAGGCTTCTTTTATATCTGACTTAGTTGTCGTTTGTCTCTGCTGCATACGAACCCCTTGTTTCTACAAATTGTTGATTAAAGTATATCTTGATTTTTGAAATTGTCAACTATCATCAAGTATTTTCATTGATTAATACAACTTCCACATCCTTATTTCAACACATTGTTGATTTGTGTTGTAGCAATCGTATTTAAAAAATCATAAAATAACCTTCGTAATTATTCAACAGGTTGTCGTTTTAGCAGCTGATAATTTTTAAAGGAGACAAATACACATGGCGTATATTGAAATGAAACATAGTTACAAACGGTATAAAACAGGTGATGTGGAAATCATCGCAAACAATGATATCACATTCGAGATTGAAAAAGGGGAGTTAGTGATTATACTCGGTTCTTCTGGGGCAGGAAAATCAACTGTTCTCAATATTCTTGGTGGTATGGATACCAATGATGAAGGAAAGGTCATCATCGATGGGAAAGACATCTCCAATTATAATGCGAAACAATTAACAGCTTATCGCAGAGACGATGTCGGATTCGTCTTTCAATTCTATAACTTGGTCTCAAACTTAACGGCCAAAGAAAATGTAGAGTTGGCTTCTGAAATTGTCGCGGATGCTAAAGATGCGGAACAAACTTTGATTGATGTTGGTCTTGGGAAACGCATCAACAACTTCCCTGCACAATTGTCTGGTGGTGAACAACAACGAGTAGCTATTGCTCGCGCCGTCGCAAAAAATCCTAAAATTCTCCTATGTGACGAACCTACAGGAGCCCTGGATTACAATACTGGAAAACAGGTCTTGAAGATTCTCCAAGATAAGGCTCGCAATGAAGGAGCTACCGTTATCATTGTTACTCATAATGGGGCGCTTGCACCGATTGCAGATCGTGTGATTCGTATGCATGATGCGCGTGTTCAAAGTATTGAACTCAATGCAACTCCACAAGATATTGATAGCCTCGAGTACTAGAAAGGATGTCTCATGAATCGTAAAACTTATTGGAAAGATGTCAGAAAGTCTTTCTCTAGTTCTAAAGGACGGGTGGTTTCTATTGCTTCACTCATGGCCTTGGGTTCTTTCGCTCTTGTGGGTCTAAAGGTGACAACCCCCGATATGCAACACACGGGAACAAGCTATTTTACTAAACACCAAACAGCTGACCTCACAGTTACTGGTAGCTATGGACTTAACCAGTCGGATCAAGACCTCCTAAATCAAGTCTCTTCAGAGGCAAACATTGAGTACGGTTACTTTAAAGATGTCGTTCTGAAAGACTCCACTGATGCCTTTCGACTATTTTCAAAACCAAAGGATATCTCAACTTATGAGGTTGTAAAAGGAAAACTTCCAAGTAAGCAAGGTGAAATTGCTCTTTCTTCAGTCTATCAAGACAAATATAAGATTGGTGACAAGATTTCGTTTTCTGAAAAAGAGGGTGACAATGGTAAGGATGTCTTAAAAGAACACACCTTTACCATCACTGGCTTTGTTCAGTCATCTGAAATCTTATCAAGTGTTGATCTCGGTTCATCTACAGCTGGTAGTGGGGAACTCAAAGGTTATGCGGTTGTCCCTGAATCTAGTTTTGATTCCGACGTCTACATGATTGCACGCTTAGCTTACAAAGACGTCAGTACTGCTAACCCCTATACCCAGGATTACACTGACAAGGTTTCCAAACATGAGGATGAGCTCGAAAAATTAGTAAAAAATCAACCTGCTAACCGTTTGAAAGAATTAAAAGCTGATCCACAGGCTGAGATTGACCAACAAACAAGTCAACTTCAAACGGCAGAGACTGAACTTAACAAGAAACTAGAACAAGCAAAAGCGAGCGGTCAGGATAAGAATCCTCTTGTCCAGGGACAATTGACACAAGCACAAGATGAAATCGCTGAAAAGAAGGAGCAAATAAAGGAAGCTCAAGAAAAACTCGATAGCATTGCTGAACCAAGCTACGATGTCTACACACGTCGTGAAGCTCCTTGGTCAGAAGGGTACGTTTCCTACGAGACCAACGCTTCTGTTTTTCAGAACCTCAGTAATATCTTCCCTGTTATCCTCTACTTTATTGCTGCCTTGGTTACCTTTGTAACAATGGGACGCTTCGTCGAAGAAGAACGGATTAAGGCAGGGACATTCAAAGCTCTCGGTTACCAAAACAAGGACATCATCCGTAAATTTATTATTTATGGATTTGTGACGAGTATGATTGGTACTGCTATTGGGGTTGCTGCAGGCCACATTCTCCTTCCATCCATCATTTACAATAGCTTTAAAGAACGGATCCTGCTCGCACCGATTGAGTTACACTTCTATCCGTTTAAGACTCTTCTAGCAATTGTGCTTGGTCTTTTGTCCACAGTTCTTCCTGCCTTTATGGTAGCCAAGCGCGAATTAGGAGAAAAGCCAGCCCAACTTCTTCTTCCAAAACCTCCAACATCTGGTTCTAAAATTCTTCTGGAGCGCATCACCCCGCTTTGGAACCGGATGAGCTTTACACAAAAAGTCACTGCCCGTAATATTTTCCGATACAAGCAACGGATGTTCATGACTATTTTTGGTGTCTGCGGTTCCATCGCACTTCTCTTTGCTGGACTCGGTATTCGTTCTTCTATTGGAGACCTTAACACACGCCAATTCCCTAACATCATTCGTTATGATATGATTGTCGCAAATAAGGATCACCTGGATGAGCAGGAAAAGGAAAACATCCAAAAATTAATTAACGATAGCAAGGTCAAGGAACATCTTTCTATTCATTACGAAATGCTTTCAAAAGTGGCAGGAAATAATAACGATCGTCAAGATATCACAACCCTTGTGGTCAAAGACAAGGATCAAGAAACTCTACAACATTACATCAAGCTCAATAATCGTGAAACTGGTCAAAAACTCGATTTGACCGACAAAGGGATTATTATTTCTGAGAAATTGGCAGACTTAGCTGGCGTTTCTGTAGGGGATGAGTTAACCGTTCAAAATAGTCAAGACAAGGATATCAAACTCAAAGTTGCTGGTATTTCTGAAATGTATATGGGTCACTTCATCTTTATGAATGAAACTACTTACAGAAATGCTTTTGGTAAAGAGGCGAGCCAAAATGCTACTATTCTGACACTGAAGAATCACTCAGACAAAAACGTTGAGCAAACAGCCAGTCAATTTATGGAGCTTGATGGTGTCAAAGGGGTTGTTCAAAATACTACTCTAAAGGCACAAATCAAGACCATCGTCAACTCCCTTAGCCGTGTTATGGCAGTATTGATTGGGATTTCTGTTCTTCTTGCTTTAGTTGTTCTCTTTAATTTGACAAATATCAATGTGGCAGAACGTATCCGTGAGTTATCAACCATTAAGGTTCTAGGCTTCTTTAATAGAGAAGTGACACTCTACATCTATCGAGAAACCATTTATCTCTCTATCATTGGTATCTTGGTTGGATTCGGACTTGGTTGGGGATTGCATCAATACATGGTAGAGGTTATCCCTCCTGAAAATATTATGTTCAATCCAGGTCTGAGCTGGCTCATCTATGCCATTCCAACACTTGTTGTCATTATCATTCTGACAGGTCTCGGTATCTTTGTGAACCAACACCTTAAGAAAGTTAATATGCTCGAAGCCCTAAAATCTGTTGAGTAACATACGATCTAAGCTAATAAATAGAATGTCATAACGAAGACAAACGTCATTTTGGGCGTTTGTCTTTTTTTTAAAATGATTTACTTTATCATCTGGTATTTCCATCCAAAAATCTGATTTGGAGCAAAAAAAAGGGATATTCGCTATTCATTTCACCAATCTTTTGATAGTGAACAAGGAATCACATACTTTTGGATGACTCTTATACTCCAGTCATCTATGTCATGTAAATACAATAGTCCAGATAACGGCATGATGGAATCCTTCTTTGGCATTCTGAAGTCTGAGATGTTTTATGGTTATGAGAAGACGTTTAAGTCAATTGAGCATTTGGAACAAGCTATTGTAGACTATATTAATTATGACAACAACAAACGCATTAAGATAAAACTAAAAGGACTTAGTCCTGTGCAATACAGAACTAAATCCTTTGCTTAAATTATTTGTCTAACTTTTTGGGGTCAGTACATAACTTGTGGGGCATTTTCTTATATTATTTCTTCACTTACAAAATAATGTCTGTTTTTTCGACTTTGTAGAGGGCAATTCCCATGATTATTGTTAAGACAAGAAGAATTAAAACAGCAGGGGTCCAAGAGTTAAAGAGTTGTTTGCTTGAACCAAACAAGACTGGACCAAGGGCTGCAAAGATATAGCCTCCGGTTTGGGCTAACCCTGATAGTTGGGCTGTTTTTTCAGGAGAACTAGCCTTCATTGAAAAAACAACTATCATGTAAGGGAATAGGACACTAGCAGAACTTCCGATTAAGAGGTTAAGGACCAACCAATAAACAAAGCTGTCTGTATTAACCAAAAGCATGGCAACTCCGATGAGTCCTGCTAGGACGGTAGCCATTAGCATCAAATGACGGTTGCGATCAGAAAGTTTCGTGATTAGGCTAGGAATAATCATAGAGAATGGAATACTCGTCAGTGTGAAAACGGAAGCTAGAATTCCGGCATTGGCTTCGCCGACACCAGCTTGAGTAGCCATGGTTGGAAGCCAAGTGATAGTGGTGTAGAAGAAGAGTGACTGTAATCCACCGAAAATCATGATGGCCCAGACTTTGCCGCTCTTATACCAACTGCCTGAGTTTTCGCTAGTAGAAGTATCTTGTTCTAAATAATGATTGTGACGGACATTAGGAAGCCAAACCACAAGAGCCAAGGCACAGACTGCTGTCAATACCCAGACCAAGCCTTGCCATGAGGTTGCCTTAGTGATTGGAACGGCTACCGATGAAGCCACAGCTGTGGACAAGCCCATGGCTGTGATGTAGAGTGTGGTTAAGAATCCTAACTGATTTGGCTCATTAGCCTGAATTAGGCTTGGGAGAAGGACGTTGATAAAGGCAATTCCAGCTCCGACTAAAAGCGTTCCCGCATAAAGAAGAGGAAGATTGACGGTACGCAGAGCAGAACCAAGTGTCATCACAATTAAAACACCGAGGAAGAGTCTTTCGATACCAAAGCGTTTGGCCCAGCTTGCTGCAAAAGGCGAGAATATGGCAAAGGTCAAGAGAGGTAGACTTGTTAAGAGACCGAGAGAACTGACCTCAACACCTAGACCAGAAGCAATGTCTGATAAGACAGTGGACAAGGTTGTGAACGGGGCCCGCAAAACGATCCCTAGAAGAAGGATTCCAGGGAATAGAAAATGTGAATGTTTCTGTTTCATAAAGCATCTCCATGTTTAATAAGGGTATTTAAATTGATAAGAATATGACACTAATGCGTCACTTCCATCTTACCATAAAAGATGGAGGTAATGAAAGCGATTACGCTAGATTGTCGCAAAGAAAAAGAGAGAATCTTTAGTTATAAAATTTTATTCTACTGATTATCTAATAACATCATTTAATTAAAAAAAGACCGAACATCTAGTTCAGCCTCTTTTCGATTTTTGCTTAAATTTCATACCCCATAAGGAGTCCGCCTTCTTCGGCATAAAAACTACAAAGTCCAGAAGTAGGAAGGACTTCGATGCTTGCTTGGGCAAATTTTTCACGAACCAATTCAGAGAATTGCTCGATAAATTTGTCATTGTTGCGGTGGGCAATCGTAATATGTCCACCTGTATAACCAGCCTTGATCAGTTCATCTAAGGCAGCTTTGATAGCTTTCTTTTGACCACGAGCTTTTTGAAGCAACTCAAGGGTACCCGTTTTACTAGCTTCACCGACCATACGGATATTGAGGAGTCCAACAACGGTGCCAACCAGTTTGCTTAGACGACCATTCTTCACCAAATTATCAACTTTGGCTAAAACAAAGAGCAACTTAGTTTTGGCTTGGTAAGCTGTGATGGCATCAAGGACTTGGTCGAACTCAAGGCCTCCAGCAACTAGGTGATTGAGTTTACGAACGAGAAGGTCGACCTCGCCACCAGCTGACAGGCTATCAATGATGTGAATCTTGGTATCAGGATGCTCTTCCAGATAAATTTTCTTAGCAATTTCAGCACTATTATAGCTACCAGAAAGGGTTCCGGTAATCGTCACAACGATGATATTGTCCGCCCCTTCAAAGGACTTCATGTAGTCATCAGGACTTGGACAAGCAGATTTGGAAGCAGTTGTAGTCGCATACATCTCCTCCATCATTTGATCAATATTGAGTTGGGCATCATCCCTGTAAATGGTTTCACCCACTTGGAGAGTCAAAGGAACACTGACAAACTCCGTATCTGGTGCCAGATTGTCCAAAGAACGGTAGTCACAGCCTGAATCCGCAATAATTTTCCATTTCATAGGTTTATACCTCATATCTGCATAATGTACATTGACAAGTGTTTTGTCTTCTTTTACAATTTTATCATGAAGTGCATTGCTATCATAGTAGATCTCATCAGGTGTGACAGATAGAAAGTGAATGTTATGGCAGAAAGAAAAATCTCAGAGAAATCCTTGGAAAATCTGAAACGATTTAACCAAGAAAACAAAGCAATTACACGAGAATCCATCGAAATTTCTCTCCTGCAATTGTTGGAGAAAAAAGACTTTAAAAAGATTACCATATCGGAACTGGTTGAGCGTGCGGGTGTATCTCGTGCTGCCTTTTATCGCAATTATGGTTCTAAGGAAGAGATTTTGAAATCTATTTTTGAGTCTAGCATTGCAAAGATAACCAAATCTTTAGATGGGTATAATCTCAAGACGGATCTTTACCAAGTCTGGGTTTATCTCCTTAAGGAAGTCAAAAAAGAAGCCAAAATCATCAGTCTTGCCATTGATTATAATTTTGAGCAAGTATTGACCAAGGCTGTTTATGATTTTTTGGAAAAACGAAATGGTAGCTCATCAAATGGTGCCGGTAGCTACCTTAATTCCTTCTGGAGCTCGGCTATTGTTTCAGTAATTTCCAAATGGGTCAAGGATGGCATGAAGACCCCAGCGGAAAAAATTGCCAAGCTCGGCCTTCCCCTTTTTCCACATAAGAAGAAGTAGTAATTGCTAAGAGATGGTTTCTAAGTAAACTGCACCTCCATAACTAGTTCAAATGAATAGATAGAACTGTGCACAGATGATACAGAGGACATGAAAGATGATCGAAGAACGAATTTTTGCTGCTAAGCAGTATGTTAAAACCTTATTCGCTGATCGAGCGGATGGCCATGATGTGGCGCATACCCTTCGCGTCTATACCAATGCTATGAGAATTGCACAAGCAGAAGGTCTATGTGATCTGGAGATAGTGGGCTTGTCAGCTCTTCTTCACGATGCTGATGATTATAAATTGTTTCAAACAGAGAATAATGCGAATGCTCGAATGTTTCTAGAAGAGATTGGTGCTCCTAAAAAGCAAATCGACCAGATTTGTCGGGTTATCAATGCTGTTTCTTTCAGCAAAAATCGCGGTAAACATCCAGAATCGTTAGAAGGCAAGATTGTCCAGGATGCAGACCGTCTGGATGCGATAGGAGCTGTAGGAATTGCGCGAACTTTTTCCTATGGTGGCCACAAAGGGAGACCCCTTACTGATACCGTCCAACATTTCCATGACAAGTTGCTCCTCTTAAAAGATGAAATGAACACGGAGACTGCCAAACAAATGGCAGAAAGTCGCCATCAATTTTTAATCACCTTTCTAAAAGAACTAGAGAAGGAATTGGACTGAGTGAAATATTGAATTAACTTTTATAATAGACTTATTTGAAAGGAAGATATGCTAAATCAACTAATAAAGAAACCTATTTTAAGTTGTTCAATTATATTTGTTATCTGCTCAGTAGCAAGGCTAATTGAATACTTCTATATTAGGACGGATGAAACCTTCTTATCTGAGAATTTTTTACATAAGCTTTTTGGAATTTTTCTACTGTGGGGAGTCCTTTCAATTTGTAATTTAAGATGGAAAGATATTGGTTTCACTTCTGACGGAATCGTGAGTGGTATAGGGAAGGGGCTACTTTTTGGCTTAGTGTGTTCCATCTTTGCATATGCCATTGAAAGTTTTACCCTCTTTTTTCTTCATGGCAATGTTCACTTATCGTTTTATGCCAGTGGTTTTTCCTTAACAAACGAAAAAGGAACACAAGCAGGCATCTTGTTCATCATGTTAAGTGTGTTGTTTAACCTGATCAATGTGTGGATGGAAGAAGGAGTTTTTCGCGGCCTTTTCACAAAAATTCTTGAAGGGATTTCTTACCGCAAGAGTCTATTCTTTATAGCCTTCCTATTTGGAATATGGCACTTGGTAATGCCCTTAAGAGATTATCTTCAAGGAGAAGCGTCACTCTTAAATCTTATTGTTATGGGAATTGGCTATGTTATCCTAGCGGGAATGATGAGTATCAAATGGTCCTTACTCTACAAAATGACAGGTTCCTTGTGGCTAGGACTAGGAGATCATCTTTTCAACAATCTTGCTTCAAATCTAGTTCATGTGATTTCTAATTCTGATGTGGATAGTTTGCAGATTGTGAGAATACTGCTGTGGCAGTTGTTGTCGTTTGCTTTAGTGTTGTGGGGTTATCAAAAAACTAACAAGAAAAACTGATAGTCAATCCCTTACCACTACAACTAATAGGAGGTTCAGTATGCCAATTTATGAATTTTGTGCAGAGAATGTCACTCTCTTAGAAAAAGCCTTTAAAGCTGGTGCTCAACGCGTGGAGTTGTGTGATAATCTGGCTGTTGGAGGCACGACGCCTTCTTATGGTGTCATAAAGGCAGCCGTTGAGCTGGCCAAGGATTATCAGGCTAAAGTGATTGTAATGATCCGTCCACGAGGGGGCGACTTTGTCTATAGCCAGCAGGAATTAGCTATCATGCTAGAAGATATCAAGTGTGCGCGTGACTTGGGTGTTGACGGCTTTGCACTAGGTGCTCTGACTTCAGAAAACCAACTCGATACAAAAGCTCTAAAGACCTTGCTAGATGCTGGTCGAGGCTTAGAGGTCACCATGCATATGGCCTTTGACCAGATTCCTAAAGCAGATCAGCCTAGTGCAATCCAGTGGCTTAAGGACCACGGTGTGACGCGTCTGCTCACCCGTGCTGGAACTCCTGAGACTACTCTAGACTCACGCTTACAAGCATATACGGAATTGGTTCAGCTAGCAGATGGTCAGTTGGATATTTTAGCAGGAGGTGGTATCTCCGTGGCTAATCGTGACCAATTTCTTGCCATACCTGGTCTTGAGCAAGTTCATGGAACACGTGTCGTCTTTTAGATTTCAATGGAACCAGCTTCTTGGCTTGGTTCCTTTTAATTTTTGTACCATGAAAAGTCACTTTGCCTTTCTAGCCATTCTTTGATAAGCTATTACTATAACATTTAAAAAATTGGGGGATGTATGTTAGATAATTTGTTAAAAAAGAACCCTATCTTGGGTGTCATTATTTATCCGTTATTAGGGTTAGGAGCTATTTGGCTTGGTGTTCTCTTTGGTATGCCGCTACCATTTTTTTGCAGTAATAAGCGGAGCCGTGTATGTCAGATGCAATCATAAGTTTCATAAGCTGATTCCTCCTTTTTGTTCAGAGACATTTTATAAGGCGTGCCGCCGCAGCCACCGGATGATGCGGCAATGCAGCGGCCGTGTTTAACAGTATAGCATAAATTTGCATGCCGTAAAAGAAAAGAGTGTGCTATAATAATACATATAGGCGAGCTTTCGGGCGGACCGGAGGAGAAAACTGTAATAGGAACGTATTTCAGAAGACAAACGGGGGTGGTCTTATGACAGAAGAAATGATTAAAGAAATAAAGCATTGCCGCGGATGGTGTTGATCTCACCGTTATGTACCATGAAACGGTTCGGATGTG
>OGYS01002176.1_pt1 | contig 10089 bp, 9 predicted proteins | sample 1576611 | NCBI WGS metagenome assembly OGYS01 (sample SAMEA3541571, study PRJEB24748) | human gut metagenome | biome: human gut; feature: human-associated habitat; material: faeces | place: China | collected 2012
GCCGAACGCTCAACGGTCATTGGCCACATCAGTTCTGTCACCTTGCTAGGATTTGGCGTAAAAGCAACTGCCTTTTCAGGCGTTGTCAGGGCATAGGAAATAATTTCTGAAAGACCACTGCCTTCAGCCAAACTTCTTATTTTACGACGTAATTTCTGTGTCTTGGTCAATTCACCAACTGTTCCTGCTGCTTCAGGCAGTGTTGTCGGTAATTTATCATAACCATAAATACGAGCGATTTCTTCGATCAAATCCGCCTGAATGCTAATATCCCAACGGCGACGCGGTACAGAAACCGTGAATTTTTCGTCATTGCCAGAAAGACCAAAACCAAGGCGAGCAAAAACACTTTCAATATCTGAGAAAACTTCCGCTGTACCTAAGCGAACATTGACATAATCCAGACTAGTAGATACTTGAATATCATCTGTCGGAACTGCTCCTGCACTGACCTGACCAGCGAGAACTGTTCCATCTGCCAATTCCGTCAGCATTGCTGCAGCAAAATCAAGTGCCTTAACAACATCAGCGTAATTAACACCTTTTTCAAAACGTGAAGAACTTTCGGAACGCAGATTAAGACGGCTGCTTGTTTTACGAATTGACTTTCCATCAAAGACGGCTGCTTCAAGGACAACATTTTTAGAAGAGGCATCAATTTCAGTTGCAGCACCACCCATAACACCTGCAAGTGCCACTGGTTTATCTGCTACAGTAATGACAAGATCCTCTTCAATCAAATCACGCGCTTCACCATCAAGTGTTACTAATTTCTCACCAGCTTTTGCCTGACGTGCAAGAATATCCTTGCCTTCAAACTTATCTAAATCAAAAGCATGCATAGGCTGTCCAAAATAAAGAAGAACATAATTGGTCACATCAACCACATTATTAATAGGCCGAATGCCAGCATTCATAAGCAGATTTTGCAGCCACTGTGGACTTGGTTTAATGGTTACATTTTCAACCACACGCGCTTTGTAAGTCAAAACCTTGTCAGAAGCGATGGCTACCTTGATAAGGTCAGCTGCTTTCTTATCACTCTCAGTCAAGACTTTATCTTCAAAATGAACAGATTTATCATAAATCGCTGCTACTTCATGAGCCACACCGCGCATGGATAAAGCATCTGCACGGTTAGGTGTGATAGACAGCTCAATGATTTCATCATCTAAGTCCAAATAAGGGAAGATACTTTCACCCGGCACAGCATCTTCAGGCAAAATTTGGATTCCATCTGCAAATTCCTTAGGAATAATGCTATCTGGAAGTCCAAGTTCTGCCAAAGAACAGATCATACCGAGAGATTCCATGCCTCGAATCTTCCCTTTTTTAATTTTGTAATTGTCCGCAATGCGTGCACCAGGAATGGCAACAATAACCTTGATTCCAGCAGTGACATTTGGAGCTCCACAAACAATTTGACGTGGACCTTCAGCATCTACTTGACACAAGTGCAAGTGTGTTTCAGGCACATCTTCACATGACAAGACATGACCAACAACCAATTTTGACAAGCCCTCAGCAGGTGTCTCAACACCTTCCACTTCAATACCTGTCGTCGACATTTTTTCAGCGAGTTCGGCAGTGGTAACATCCACATCAACCAACTCTTTTAACCATTTATAACTAACTAGCATAATTATGATACCAAGCCCGTTAATAGCTCTCAGCAAAAATAGGAAAGGCAACGTTGGTGCATCAGCACCTAGGTGACTTTATCTTTTTTGCCCAGAGCTTAGGGCGGGTTCAAATCCTTTCTGTAATTTAGGAATATGTATATCTGATATAAGAGGAAGACGAACTAACACGTTTAATCGCCTTATAAAATCCTCTCAATCAACATAATAATCGGTTTATAGTTTTAATTTAAGCAACCAGTCGCGGTCTACTTTACCATCACCAACTGGAAAATCGTGTTCTGCGAATTTTTCGAAGCCATATTTATCGTAAAATATCTGTGCTTTGAAATTCCTTTCCCAAACACCCAACCAGGCCCAATCACAACCTAAATCACGAGCTTCTTGTAAGGCAAACTCAAAGAGTTGCTTACCCAAGCCCATGCCTTGGAAGGCCTGACTGATATAAATACGTTGAATTTGAAAGGCATTATCCAAGTGCTGCTCTGTTTGAGCAGAACCTACATTAGTCTTTAGAAAACCTGCCTTTTCACCATCAACGAGAATGAAAAAGTAACGCGATTCTTCCTGAGTGATTTCATCTAAGAGGACTTCCTCAGAAAGTGCAGTGTCAAAGTAACCTTGCAACTGGGCTTCGGTATTATCATGAGCAAAAGTCTCTCTAAAGGTATCTTCGGAGATAACTTTTAATTCTGCTACTTCTTCCGGAAGAACCTTACGAATAACGACTGACATGACAACCTCCTAAACCTTATTTAAACTGTTCTGAGAAGCGAACATCCCCTTGGTAGAAACCACGAATGTCGTTGATACCATAACGAAGCATGGCAATACGTTCTTGACCAAGACCAAAGGCGAAACCTGAATATTCTTCAGAATCGACACCAGACATCTCAAGCACTTGTGGGTGAACCATACCTGCACCGAGGATTTCAATCCAACCCGTCTTCTTACATACGTTACATCCTTTACCACCACACTTGAAGCATGACACGTCAACCTCAACTGAAGGCTCAGTGAATGGGAAGTAAGATGGACGCAAACGGATTTGACGTTCTGCACCAAACATTTTTTGGATAATCATTTCAAGCGTTCCCTTAAGATCACCCATTGAGATGTTTTTACCAACGACCAAACCTTCGATTTGGTGGAACTGGTGACTGTGAGTCGCATCATCTGTATCACGACGGAAAACACGTCCTGGTGAGATCATCTTAAGTGGACCTTTAGAAAAATCGTGTTTATCAAGTGTACGAGCTTGAACAGGACTTGTGTGAGTACGAAGCAAAATTTCTTCAGTAATGTAGAAGGTATCTTGCATATCACGGGCTGGGTGGTCTTTAGGCAAGTTCATACGTTCAAAGTTATAGTAATCAGTCTCAACTTCAAAACCATCAACGATTTGGAAGCCCATCCCCAAGAAAATGTCTTCGATTTCTTCAGCTGTTTGGCTAAGAATATGACGGTTTCCAAGTTTGACTTGGCGTCCTGGAAGGGTTACGTCAAGACTTTCAGAGTCAAGTTGTGCTTGAATTTTAGCGGCTTCAACAATTTTAGCGGCTTCATCAAAAGCTTCAGTCAAAACGTCACGAACTTCGTTGACCATTTTACCAACTTTAGGACGTTCTTCATTAGGAAGGTCTTTAAGCCCCTTCAAAAGATCTGTCAAAGAGCCTTTTTTACCCAAAACTGCAACACGCAATTCTTGTAATTCTTTAAAGTGTTCACCACGCATTTCAGCCAATTTAGCCTGCGTTGATGTTTTCAACTCTTGCAATTGTGTTTGTAAATCCATGAGATTCCTTTCTGATGTAACAATTTCGAATCGCAAACAAAAAACCACATGCCAAAACTCCAACCCGGAGCGTTGACACGCGGTACCATCCGTTTTTTATCTGGTTACCCAGACCTTGATTCGCCAGTCGTTTTCATGAGTGAATTCGCCAAACTTCCCTTGAGGAGGCTTCCAGTCCATGGCCCCCAATCCCTGTCAATTTCCATAAGGTTACTAGTCTCTACGACTTCTATTCAATTACTATCAATTTTACCAAAAAAACAAAAAGCTTTCAAGAGCTGACAAAGAAACCTTTAGTTAATGCCAAAATGGAAAATATGTCTAAGATAATTGACACATCTATATAAACTTGCTACAATTATGTCAGATAAAGTTGACATAATTAATAAATTGCGACTTACAGCAACACATTAGCTTGTCTTTCAGAAGGAGGCCCATTATGAATCATGTCAGGGAATTTAGAAAGAATATGGGGCTTTCGCAATTAGAACTTGCAAAGTCTATTGGCGTTTCCCGACAGACCATTAACATGATCGAAAATAACAAGTATAACCCAACACTTGAGCTCTGTCTTAATCTAGCTAAAGCACTAAACACAGATCTTAACAGTCTCTTTTGGGATGGAAATTGCGAATAGAGATATAAGTTAGAAAGAGGTAAATCATGATTAAAGAAACTTTCACTGACAAACTAATTAAACGTTTTTATGGTATCACAGGTCCTTTAGATGAACAAAAGCGCCAACAGGTTGATCGAATGGGTAACATAGCTTTCGTAGTTCTTTTCTTTACCTTACTTTGTGGTAATTGTATTGCCTTTCTTATAGGCTTTAAGTATCCCGAACTTGTAGCTCGTATTTATCCTATCCTCCTCTTGATTATCATTCTGTTAGTTAGCAGCATCCTTACTTATAAGTTAAAGATAAGTGCTGTTAATGCTTTTGACGAGGAAGAACTGACTGAGAAAGAGAAAAAACAACTTAAGCACGTGGGGCTTAAGTCAGGTTTATGCTTTGGGATTAGCATGTTCTTAGGCATGCCCCTAGTTCACTTCTTAGTTGACAATAAAGACTATTTGACAGAATTATTCTCAATCCGTAATATGCTATCAGGCATCTTTGAAGCTATCTTTTTTGGGGCTATCATGCAGGGCTTAGTTAATGCTGGTATCAAACAAGCCAAATCTCAAGCTGAAAAAGATGACCAATAAACTCAAAAGACAAAGAAAAAATCCAGGTTTCCCAGCCTGGATTTTTTGCTCGAAAGAAGACTTCTTAGACTTGTATACGCGAAGCCTAAATGTGTCCAGAAAATCGTATCTTAACACATACACTATAACTAACTTCAAAAAACACCATATCCCCATATGACATTTCCTTAAATATTGTAACATGTCAGTGGGAAATGACAAGTCAGTCTCTTTCTCATAAACCCTAAAATCCTAATCATAGCCCTTGTTATGCCATTTTACGCAATCGATTGCGTAATTTTGAAAGCGCAAACTTAATGTTTTTTCTGAAAGTCTTTACAAATTTTTTGAGACTATGAAAAAAGATAGTGATAAAGCTATCAACTATCTTTCATGAAAATATAATCTATTTTTAGTCTAAATCAAGGTCTTTTAGTTTGACCGAAACGATTTTCGAGACACCTGATTCCTGCATAGTTACCCCATAAATAGAGTCTGCTGCAGACATCGTTCCCTTACGGTGGGTAACTACAATAAATTGACTGGACTTGTCAAAACGATTAAGGTAGTCACCGAAGCGTTTAACATTGGCTTCATCCAAAGCCGCTTCTACTTCGTCAAGGATTACAAACGGAATGGTCTTAACACGAATGATGGCAAAGAGAAGGGCCAGAGCCGACAAAGCTTTCTCACCACCTGACATAAGGTTAAGTGATTGAATTTTCTTACCTGGTGGTTGAACTGAAATTTCTACTCCAGCCTCTAGGAGGTTGTCTGAGGTCAAAATCAAGTCGGCAGAACCACCGCCAAACATCTGGGTAAAGGTCTGTTTAAAGCTTTCTCGGATAGCCTCAAAGGTTGCTTTAAAGCGTGATTTCACTTCATCATCCATGTCATTAATGGTATTCAGAAGGAGGCTCTTAGCTTCGAGCAAATCATCCTTTTGTCCGTTCAAGAAATCAAGACGTTGCTTAACCTCTTCAAATTGGGCAATAGCATCTACATTGACCGGACCCAAAGCTTTAATCGAACGTTCAAGACCTTGCAGATTCTGGCGAGTTTGTTCGACATTGTCAAGAGGACTAGCCTGACCTTTGGCAACTTCAAGTGTCATCTGGTAATCTTCAGCCAACTGAGTCGCAAACTTACGAAGCGATTGACTAATCTGACTTTCACGTTCTTCCAAGCGAGTCTGCTGACGAATCAAGTCCTCGTTACGATTACCTGCTTTAGCCAAACGCTCCTCCAAGTCTTCCAACTGACCTTCGTAATCTTGCACCTGAATCTTGGCACGGACAAGAGCTTGTTCCAAATCGTCCTTACGTTGAACAGCTTCTTTATGCTGTGCTTGCAAATGCGGAAGACGGTCAATTTGGTCATCATTGACCTGGTTATTAAGGAGGGCTTTAAGACTATCCGATTCCTTCATTAACTCAGACAAGTCGGCTTGAAGACGATTACTTTCTGTCTTAGCAAAACGCAATTCTGCTTGCAAATCACGTTCCTTCAACTGAAGTTCAGATTGCTTGTCTAAGAGAACCTGTTTTTGTTGGCCAAGAGCGTCTTTATCTTCCTTAATAGCCTCAATACGGTCGTTAATGGCTTCACGCTTGGATGCAATTTGTGCTAACTCTGCTTTAAGTTGTTCAGCCTTATCTTGAAGATTTGCTCCATCAGTTCCCTGAGAATCCTGTTTGAAACTATCCACTAGGGTTTGATTTTTCTCCACATCAGACAAGGCTTGTTGGTGTTCTAGGTCTAGTTTTTGCTCCTGAAGACGAGCATTTTCACCATCTAGCTTAAGGTCTTCTAACTCTTTCTGTAGAGCCTTACGTTTGATTTGGAGGGCTTCAACTTTGGCTTCACTATCACTTAATTGAACCTTAATTTGGTTAATTTCAGCAGTCAATGCATCCAGTTCAGGCTTGATAAAGAGATTATTATTTTGTTTGTTGGTACCACCAGCGAAGGCACCACCGGGACGGATCTCAGACCCGTCAAGAGTAACCATACGTACTTGGAAACGAACAGCTCGAGCTGCTTTATTAGCATTGTCAATGGTATCAAAGATTGCCGTTACCCCTAGGAGGTTTTGGAAAATATTAGATAAGCGGTCCTCATAGGTAACCAAATCGGAAGCCATACCAATAAAGCCTGGTGCATTGGCAAGACTTTGAGCAAATTGTCCATTAAGTTGACGCGGTTTAATAGTGGTCAACGGCAAGAAGGTCGCACGACCCTGACGATTGCGCTTCAAGTAGTCAATCGAACGCTTAGCAGCCGCTTCATCCTCAACAATAATATTTTGCCCGCTGGCTCCCATAGCAATTTCAAGAGCTGTCTGATAACGTGTATCAAAGGTCAAGTGTTCACTAACTGCACCAATAATTCCTTGAATGGATTGGGCGTTTTGAAGGACAGCCTTAACCCCTGCATAGAAATTAGAATGATTTTTTTGAATAGATTCAAGACTTTGACGACGGGCATCTTTACTCTTAAGGTGATCCATGAGGTCAAACATCTGCTTTTGAGCCTCTTGATAGTCCTTATCAAGAGTTTGATAAGCCTGAGCCTTTTCTTTGTAGATATTTAGAAGGTTTTGAAGACTTGCTTGGGCCGCTTGATAAGCTTTTTGGGTTTCGCTAGCCACTTCCTGAGCGGAAAGCAAATCTGCCTGAGCTTGTTTATATTCTTCAGCTTGAGCTTCTAATGCTTGTGTCTGACTGTCCATGTCGTGAGTAACCTGAGTCAAACTGTTGGAAACCTTGGCTTCCTCCTGCATCAGACCAACATAGTCTTCACGTAAACGTTCGATAAGCGTATCTGGATCATCAGAAAATTGCTCCAGTTCTTTTTGAATAGCAATCAGCTCTTGGGCAAGGCTATCCAACTCAGTATTCAATTCAACTTGGCCTTGATTAACCTTATCGAGTGCTGCCTGAGCTTCTTCTTTCAAATGCTCTAACTCACTGAGACGAGCTTCAGTTTCTTCTTTTTTCTCTGAACGCTGCTGACTCTCCATGGTATAAAGATCAATTTGACGCTCAAAGTCACTAATAAGTCGTGTGACATCCACCAAGGTTTGTTGGTCAGAAGAAATTTGTTCTGAAATTTGATGTCGTTTTTGTTTGAGTTCTTGGTTCTCAGTCTCTAGACGATGGCGTTCCTCATAATAGCTGGTTAACTTTTCCTTGACCGCTGCCAAATCCTCTTGGGTCTGGCTCAACTCAGATTTACCAACTTCAATATCGTGGACCAAAAGGTTAAGCTGAGTCTGTCTACGCTCTTCATCTAATTCCAAGTAACGTTTGGCTGTCGCAGCTTGCTTTTCAAGCGGTTTAACCTGACCGTCCAGCTCGTAGATGATATCTTCCAAACGATCAAGGTTATCTTGGGTTTGATTAAGCTTACTTTCCGTTTCTTTCTTACGTGTCTTATATTTAAGAACCCCTGCGGCTTCTTCGAAAATAGCGCGGCGTTCTTCAGGTTTGGCATTAAAAATAGCCTCAACACGACCTTGGGAAATAATAGAAAAAGAATCACGCCCCAGACCGGTATCCATGAAGAGGTCATGAATATCACGCAGACGAACCTTACGACCATCAATCAAGTAATCATTGTCACCGTTTCGATAAATGTGACGCTCCACACGAATGGTTTCACTAGCACCCGCGATAAAGCCATCACTGTTATCAAGAGTAACTGCCACTTCCGCATAGTTGAGAGCCTTACGAACCTCTGTCCCTGCAAAAATAACGTCAGGCATCTTGCCTCCACGCAAACTCTTGGCAGAGGATTCACCCAGTGCCCAGCGTAGACTCTCTGTAATATTTGATTTTCCCGATCCATTTGGACCTACAACGGCTGTTACTCCCTTGTCAAAGACGACTTGCGTCTTGTCCGCAAAGGATTTAAAGCCCTGCATTTCAATTGATTTCAAATACATGCTTAATTTCCTAGTTGTTCAAGGGCAGCCTTAGCCGCTGCCTGTTCAGCTAATTTCTTAGATTTTCCAAGACCTGTGCTGAGTTCCTTACCATCAACAGCTACCTGCATAGTAAATTCTTTGGCATGAGCTGGTCCAGACTCGTCGATAACGGTATAAGTAATATCAACCGTACCATTGACCTGAAGACGCTCTTGCAAGGCTGTCTTATAGTCTGTTACGCGGTCAAAGTTCCCCTTTTCAACCTGAGGAATCATGACTTGATTCAAAAATTTCTCAACAGCAGGTAACCCTTGATCCAGATAAAGGGCACCCAGGAAGGCCTCCCAGAGGTCACCAAGGATAGTGGCACGCTCACGTCCACCAGATTTTTCTTCCCCTTTACCAAGACGTCACAGCTCACCAGGATCCGTCTTTCATTCATTTCAAGCGCCGTGCGCTCCAGCACCTGCTGCCCACATCTGCTGATACTGATCAGACCGCTCTTTCCGGATCCTTTAGCCTGAAACATATAGGCAGAAATCTGCCGTCCAAATTCTCTCGTCAGATAATCCTGAAGAGCAATTCTTTTATCTCTTCTGTTGTACAGCTCTTCCGGAAAGCCTGCTGTCTTTGAAGCGATCTCCACACTCAGTTTGGAAGGACCGGCAAAAGGGTCTCCCTGGACATGGTCGAGGTGGAGGATGTACCCCGGAAACTGCCAGCTTCCTGCAAGACTTTTATATGCCGGATAACTTTTCCGATGTATATTCATAAGCTGCTGCTCTAACTGTACCGATGTATTCATACTACACTCCCTGCTCTCTGAATTGGATGGTTCCTGTTTTTTCATCCATTGCATCTACAATCGCCAGTGACTCCAGCTGATATCCGAGATTCCGGATAATGCTTCCCCCTGCCTGGAATCCTTTTTCTATGACAATGCCGATTCCTTCCACTGTAGCTCCGGCCATCTGTACAATCTGGATCAGTCCCTGAAGCGCACATCCGTTGGCAAGGAAATCATCTATAATCAGAACATGGTCCTCTTCATTTAAAAATTTCTGTGATACGATCACCTGATTTTTACACTTGTGAGTAAAGGACTCTACTTCCGCTACATACATTTCTCCTTCCAGATTAATACTCTGGGTTTTCTTTGCAAATACGACAGGCACCTGAAAATGCTGGGCTGCCACACAGGCAATCCCTATACCGGAAGCCTCGATCGTCAGGATTTTATTGATTGGTTTTTGTGCAAATCTTCTTTTAAACTCTGCTCCAATCTGATCAAACAGCTGAATGTCCATCTGATGATTCAAAAAGCTGTCTACCTTCAACACATTCCCTTCTTTGATAATTCCATCTTTTACTATACGTTCCTCTAAAAAATTCATCATCATTCCTCTTTTGCATCTTTTTGGTTTTAAACACTATTATAGGAGAAAATATCATGCTTGACAATCTGTTTTTTCGGCAATTTCCCATTCCCGACAGATTAACACTTCCCTCCTTTTTCATGCAGATAAAAGGGTAGCGTC
>OGYS01002177.1_pt1 | contig 10086 bp, 10 predicted proteins | sample 1576611 | NCBI WGS metagenome assembly OGYS01 (sample SAMEA3541571, study PRJEB24748) | human gut metagenome | biome: human gut; feature: human-associated habitat; material: faeces | place: China | collected 2012
TATACGGTGGTACACGACTTTGCCGCCTGGGGGCGGGCTCTGGGGCTGACCGCCCTGTGCTGCATCGGGAGCGCCTGGCTGGTGGCCCGCTCGCTGCTGAAGGAGACCCCGGCCCAGTGTATGCGGCCCAAGCCGCCCAGGAGCACGAAGCCCGTGGCGCTGGAGCGGCTCGGCCCGGTCTGGCATCGGCTGGGCTTTAATCAGAAGTACATCATCCGCAATACCCTCCGCAACAAAGTGCGTATGGCCACCTGTATCTTCGGTATCGCCTTCTGTATGGCGCTGGTCTTTCTGGCCTTTGCTCTGCGGGACTCCATTCAGGCCTACTCGGACGCGCTGGCCGAGCGGCAGAACCGCTACGACCTCATGGTGGATCTGAGCACGTCGGTGACTGAGGGGCAGTACCGGCGGCTCGCCAATGACGTGGGTGTAACGGAGGCGGAGCTGGAGATGAGCACCGCCTGCTGGCTCTACACGGACTCGCAGCGGGCCACGGCGGCGCTCACAGTGACGGAGGATCAGGTCTCGCTGAAGCGGTATGACCCCTATGCCGAGGGCGCGCTCACCCTTCCGGGGAACGGGCTGGTGCTGGAGGAGTCCCTGGCGAATGAGCTGGGACTGCGGGCCGGCGACCGGGTGACGCTCCGGTTTGCCGGGGACAGCCGGTATTACTCCGTGCCTGTGGCGGAGGTCAACCGCTGTGTCAGCGGGGTCTGCCTGAGCCGCAGCCTGTGGCGGGGCCTGGGCCTGGCTTACACGCCCACGGCCGCCTACCTCACCAGCGATGGGCCGGAGGCGCTGGCCGAGCGGCTGGGGGACTATGACTTCGTGGACGCATGGCAGACCCGTCAGGCCGCCACAGCCGCCGCGGTGGAGCGGCTGAGCAGCATGTCCATGGTGGTCTATATCCTGATCCTGTTCGGCGGCGGGCTGGCCTGCATCGTCATTTACAATCTCGGTATCATGAGCTTCTTTGAGCAGCTCCGCAGTCTGGCGACCTTGATGGTGCTGGGCTTTTATGAGAAGGAGATCAAGACCCTTCAGTTGAGCGAAAACATCATTTTCGCCGTGTGTGGGATTCTCCTGGGCATCCCGCTGGGGGTTTCCCTGAACCGCATGATCCTGGCCTCCATCACCACCATGCCTCTGATGGAGGCTACCAGGCCGGCCTCTCTGGCCCTGTCCTGTGCGGTGACGCTCCTGTTCGCATTGGCAGTCAACGTGGTGATCGGGCGTAAAATGCGGGAGATCGACATGCTGGGCGCGCTCAAGAGCGTGGAATAACAAAGAGGTGGATGGAATGAAACGATTGAAACAGGGTGCGGCTGCGCTGACCGGTGTGCTGCTTCTGCTGAGCGGCTGCTCCGGCGGCGTGGATGAATACCAATGTGTGCATCCGGAGACCGGGACTCTGGTGCAGCAGCTTGTGGAGGGCACAGGGACGGTGAGCTATCGGGAGGAGTATTCCGTCATCCCTACCGTCAGCGCCAAGATCCTCTCCTGTTCCATCGAGGAGGGGGACACGGTTACGGCCGGACAGGTGCTCTATGTGCTGGACTCCGGCGCTCTGGAGGATCAGATCACCCAAGCCCGCCTGTCCCTGAACAGCGCGCAGGCATCCTATGCCCAGGCGGTGGACGCCTGTACGGATCTGACCGTTCCCGCCCATGCCTCGGGGACGGTGACGGAGGTCTATGTCCACGTGGGAGACTATGTGAATACGGGAACCGCCATCGCATCACTGGTGGACAGCGCTAACCTCACCCTGACGGTGCCCTTCGCGGCGGAGGACGCGGCGGCCATGGCCCCGGGCAATACCGCGGCGATCACCTTTCCGGGACAGGCGGGCACGGTCACCGGGTCGGTAGAACGAGTGTACGATACACCGACGGCACTCTCCGGCGGCCGGGAGGGTGCATCTCTTTCAGGTCGTATGTCTTTTCCGTACTTTCAAACCCTGCGTCTTGCGGTAAATTAAGATGGTAGAGATTGTCTGTATGGTCAATAAATGTCTGGTCACGAACTACCTTGCGATAGTTATTGATAAAGATATTGCGCATGATGGTATACATCCATCCTTTGAAATTTGTATCAGGTGTATATTTTTCTTCGTTATCTAATGCTTTTAATGAGGTTTCCTGCAGCAAATCGTTCGCTTCTTCGCGGTCTGTTGTCAGTTTGTATGCGAAACGTAGTAGTTCTTCCTGAACGCCTACCAAGTCTTTTCTGAAGCTTAAACTTTTCATATGTGTTGTTTTTAAAATGTGAGTATTCGTTGTTAAAATTTTGATGTTGCAAGTTTAAGGTATTTTGTCGATCCCGCTGGGGGAGAATCCGACGGAATTTAGGGGAATTTCTATCATCGGATAGTTTTTATCCTCTAGCTGGTGGCATAGCTCTGTGTCCGACCTTCTCACGCAATGTAGACATTTGCTCCGTCATCACGGTGATCCCGTGGGAGGACGGGTTAACTGTTAATTTTGAAGATCCGTGAGGAGAGTCCTATGAAAAATCACATCCTTCAAGAATCCTTACGTCCAGAAGGAATGCGCTGTTATCAGCGCTCTGAAATGGGCGAAAACGTGCCCTTTCGCGCCGTAGCTCAAGAAGACACTCAAGCGTGTTTCGGTGGTGGCAGTAATCCCACAGTGTATTTGAAAGATGTGACGGGAGCCTTTGGTGAGAATCAGGCGAAGACAGACGTCACGTTGAAAAAAAGAAATCGCCCTGCGCCAGGAAGTCCCACACAACTTGCTCAAGCGCGAGCTGGAATTGTGACCGCAGACATGGCTTATGTGGCGACGCGTGAAAACCTCAATCTTGAGCACTTTGCCCAAGAGGTTGAGACAATGACTAATGTAGCGTTGCGTCATAAGCTTCAAGCGGTGCTTAAGCATACAAAAGAGGCTGTTTTACTATACGAAAAGAAAAGGCTCATTCTCTCACCCATTTGGCCTTACAGGAAGAAACTGGGCATTGCTTTCGGTTTTTCAATGATTCCCAAGGGATCTCACCTAAGAATGTCCCACATTTCGGACAAACATAGTCTATCTTAAATTGATTGGCGATATCCTGCAATTGCTGGGGAATTTTGGCTGACTGCTTGGCTCCTAGATAGATTCCTACCGTAGGGGCACAAATCGTTATCAGGAGGCTGATGCCGAATAGTTCCGGGCTACCTTTCCCTAAGAAGCCTATCACGACCCCCACTATTCCGGGCAAAGCAAATGGTAAGGATTGAAATAATCTGGTCTTAAACTGATTAGAGGATTGAATCTTAACTTTTGCTTGAATATAATCATCGTAGACTTTTTTCAATGCGGCAAATTCATCGCTATAATCATTATTGTATTTAAGCACCTCGGAAAGATTTAAGACATAGCTATCCCCCAAGCGAATATGATCCGTAGGAGTAACACGTTTCTTTACGATCTGGGCTCCATTCACGAACGTACCGTTAGTAGATCCCGTATCCTCCAATAATAAGTTGCCACCATCCTCACGTATCAGACGGGCATGATGGCGGCTTACATGAGGATCGTTTGCAATAAAATCATTGTCTTTTGCTTTTCCTATCTTTATAATCATAGTCTTATTCCTTTTCCTCTTCCTCTTGAGGCTTTCCCATCTCCTTCTCAAGATTATCTTTCAGCACTTTCAACGGATCCTTGGATATTACCAACTCTTTAGGCTTACCCTCTTCCGTCAATAATAATAAACGCTGCTTAGGGAGATTTATTTGTAAGATATGATTTTTATTTATGATATGACTTTTTCCGACACGCATTAATATCTTGTTACAACCAGCGACCTGCTTCTCTAAGATCTCTTCTATTTTTCCGATATTTATAGCGAAGGTAAATTGGATGCCATTTGACAACAATAGTTTCGTATAGTTCCTGTCTGCTTCAAAATAAAGGATCTGACCAATCTTAATGCGCAACAACTCATCCCTTGTTTTTATAATTAAATACCGCTCCATACGTAGAAATTGTTTTTTCGTTTCTCTTTCAAAAACAAATATACGGTATTTTCTTTATTTAATAGGTATCTTTTGGGGGAAAGATTGGTAAAGTGCACCAAAAACAAGAGCCTTTTCCCTGCTCAGAAGAGACACCGATACGCCCTCCCAGCCTTTCAATTATATTTTGGCAGATAGAAAGTCCAAGCCCTATGCCTTGCTTTTGGTTTCGTCCTTTATAAAAACGATCGAACACATGAAGTTTTATTTCCTCCGACATTCCTTCCCCCGTATCGGTCACGGACAAAAGAACCTCGTTCTCCATGGCTTGATATGACAAGATGATGCTACCTATAGAGGTGTACTTAATTGCGTTTGTTATAAAATTGCCAAGAACTTGTTTCAAACGGATACGGTCGGAGCGTAATAAAAAGGAATCCAAAGATTCCGGATAGGTCAAAGCTACCCCTCTCGGTACTTTGATCTGGAAAGATGCTACCGTTTCTACAATAAGTTGTCTTAGATCAAATTCCATGAAATCAAAGGTCATGGTACCAGACTCGAGCTTAGCCAGATCCAATACATCATTAACGATACCCAATAATAACTCATTATTGGTCTGAATAAGATTAATATGCTCTTGTCTTAGCTCACCATCCTCTTCATCCCCTAAAAGAGAAGAGAATCCGACAATAGCGTTTAATGGCATGCGGATCTCATGGCTGATGTTTGCCAAAAAGGAGGATTTCAAACGCTCTGATTTCTCGGCCTTCAGCATTCGTTCTTCCATCGCTTTCAGTTCAGATATATCATAATTCATCAGTAATAGGATGGGGCTTGATTTCTCCAGACCCGCCTCCATTATATCCAGACGAACCCATTTCCATCCCTCGCCATCCCTGACCCGGACTTCCCCTTGATCATGATCAGTTTCTCCGTGGACAAGTCGGCTCAAGGAAGTTTTCAAGCATTCACGGTCTTCTGGCTTGACATTGGAATATATGCCTACTATCTGGCTCAATGGAGTTCCCGGAACTTCACCCATATTCAGATACCATTGTTCCATCGCCACTCCTTCCCCAGTAGACAAATCATACTTTGCGCAGCCGATCTTGGCACGATGACTTATCTGAGGAAAAAAAGGCTCGAACTCTATGCCTAATGTCGTTTTCATATATATCCGTTCTCATTATATTTATGCAAAAAGAGGGTTTAGCCATAAAAAACGAATGAATTAATCGTTCGTTTTAATTAGTCGTTTATATCGATTATTTTATAGGGAACATATAGGTTTAGTAAAATACCCCAAAAACCGCATCAAAATTATATTCTAAAGTCTTTTTGACTTTCATAAGTAAATGTTTTTTGCGATATTTGCAAACGACTAATTAAAACGAACGATTAAACTAGTCGTTTTGTTGCCTTCCCCTCCACTTCAATATCCTGATATATAAGATTATACCATATGACTATAAAAAAATAGAGGGTAGATTGATCACTCAATCCACCCTCCTGTCTATCGTGTGCTTAAACTATTAAAAATCACAACCTGCTGATGGAGACCCCGACCGCCAATGAAGCCGTACCATCTTCAGCAAGCTGGTATATGGCGGCGATTGGCCTGTCCGTAGGAAGCGAAAGCACTCCTTCATCCCAGTCGGACGCGCTGAACTCCAGCTTGTCCACCTTGGTACGGAGCCACTGGTCATACTCCGCCGTCATATTGGAAACCCTGGTTTGAACGACAATTTGGAAATACACAGGAATATTGTCATTCCATGTGATGCTTGTTGAAGATTTTCCCACTTCTCCAACTTCTTGATATTGAGCATGCGGCCCGGCGACGCAGGGAAATCCGTCAAGGTACACCCGCAATGCTCCAGTTCCAACACAGTATTCTGGTACTGTAAAAGCTTCGCCGGCAGAAATAACTTCCTCTCTGGTTCCCGCCTCAGAAACAAGTGCGGCATCAACCCACGTTTCTTCCAGAGTTTTCAAACGGCCAGTCACATTACGAAGAATCCAGTTGAAATTTTCTGCCGTGGGAATCTCGGCATCATACCCCTGCTGCTGTTTTTCCGTGGAAGGAGCAATAACCTTCCCATCCGGGGCCTTGCTTGCCCATACAATATTTTCGATAGCCATCAGCCCTCCTATTCCGTTGCAGGAACGACAAACGGTGCAGAGTCAAAGCCGCCTGACGCTGCCGTTCCTTCAAAACCGAAATGTACCGTTTCATCATTCTGCATACGGAACGGGGAGGTGCCGAAGCCTCCGGCATCTGGGTGTCCCTGAAAACCGAAGTATTTTACATGCTTCTTCACATAAACATCTTTGACCTGCTCCCACTCCGAGCTATCACCAACATCCGAAACATGGCGACACATAAAAACATAGGAACCTTCCGGCGGAGCTTCCTTTTCATCAAGAATATGTGCTTCAGTATCGGGAAAGGTAAAAATAAAATCGGCATCCTCACCCCCCACAAGACGATATTCCGCATGCTTCATAGGATCGCCATAGCAGTTACGATATGGCGAAGATTCCAGTTTGATACTGTCATGCATCACTGTTTCACCGGAATTGATGCCTACCAGAACAGGGGCTTTGACCACGGCAAGAAGCTGCCTGACCGGTTGCGGAAACAGTATAATTCGATGCACAGTGACACTGAGACTGCCGACAACTTCTGCTTTGAGTTGGATGTAGCCGCCCGGTACGGCGTAGTATTCATCAATATACCGACTGTCCACCAGACTGGCCGATTCAGATTCTTTCGTCAGCTCGACCCATTCCCCTGTCCCACGTATGTTCCGGTATGAAAGCTTCAGTTCTCCACGATGGAGGTCACGTGTCAGAATAAGCGTACCGGACGGCGCATCCGCAAGAATTTCAAGAATACTTGAAAGATATACCTGTCCGGGAGCACCGACAGCAAACCCATCCTCAACTTTCCAGTTCGTCAGAGATAATGTCCCTGACGGAAAACTCCGCTCCAGTGGCCGTTTCAGCAGAACACGCCCGTACTCCAGACAGGTTATCGGCTCAACTTCCACTACTTGCTCGGAGTTGTACAGGAGGACTCTGCAACCGGAAGCAACGGCAGAGTTATCGTCGCAATTGATACTGTCATCCCCGCTAACTGCGCCGGAAACCTGTCTATCCGGCATAGCACGCAGTACAAGCTGCCCGCTGAAACTCTCATATCCGAAACCATATCCCGAATATTTCCAGAGCAATAGCACAGACTGGACAAGCCCGCGGAGCTGCTGTCCATCCGGACCAAGAATATCCGAAACCTCGCCGCTCAACTTCTCGATTTCATTGTCACAGTCCTGTATCTGCCGCTGTATGTCCAGTGTTCCGACCTCAAGCGAAAGCTTCTTTTCCTCCAGACCGGCATCATCAACAAGCATGTTGCCAACAATACAATGTGCCCCGCTTTCATCATGTTCCCGGGTAAGAATTTCCCGAAGATACCGTGTACGGTTCGCCAGCTGGGAGGGCTGGATATTGGTTACGCCGTCCTCGCCTCCCAGAATCGGATCTGAGACCTGTATCCTGTAAAGTTGTTCCACCCAGAATGGCGTTTCACTGATCCTGCCCATTACTCGCTTCCCTCATCATGAACCGTGACAGCGGGAGACCACCTGGAAACGGTGCCAAGTACGTCTGAGTACCGTATCTGGACAAAAACTGGGGTGAGCATCTTCAGGTAATCGTCCAGTTCCAGTGCGACCGTAACAACACCGGAAAAATGTTTCGTCTGGGAATAGGCATCCGCACGCAGGCTGTCGGAAACCATCACCGTCGTTCCCCCATGCTCCTCACGATATAACGAACCGTAGACACTCCCCGTAAGAGACAATACCGAGCCATTTCGTTTGACGGAAATGATGGAAGGACGCCGAACATCCTCCACCCATTCCATATTGTCTCGCGGCAAGACAAAAATATGGTGTACCTGATAAGGATAAACCTCTTCCCGGCCGGTATACACGAGCCTGAACTGCACTGTCCCCTTCGGCAAATTCCAGATATCGTCCTCGGTACCGTCGGCATACCGCTTGCTGTCCACCTGTCCCATGACAAGCCAGTCCCCATCGGATGCAAGGCGATACCATGCCGCTCCTGTTGCCGCCACGGCATCTCTATTCACAACAAGTAAAAAATAGGTTGCGTCCGAACTATCCTGGAAAAGACCGGATACATATTCCCAGTCCGTCCTGGCCATGGCTGCGCCATCGGATACGATCAGATTCGTATCGGCGAGCCTCCCGGAGGTTCGGGAGTATTTCAGGGGATGAGTGACTCGTACGCGAGTTTCCGTCAGTATGGCCATCAATGTGACGTGTTCGAGTTCTCCGCCCGATTCGTTGCAAAGCAGATATTCCCGCCCTTCGACAAGTTCCGACGATGAATCCACATCCATGGAGTCATCGCCCGCCACAACATCAATGACATTCGCCGCAGCAAACTCCATGGCGGTAAAATTGCTGCAGAAAAGCTCCAGCAGCACAAAACCACCGAGATAGTACCAGGATAAGGGGATCAGTCTGCTCAACACATTGAATGTCCCCATGTTGGCACTGTCGTCAGGTATGCTGGAAGCCCCAACATGCCGAAGTCGTATGAAATATTCCTCCAGCTCACGGCGAAGATCTGCCGGATACGCATCGAGCTGCAGACATTCTTCGGCAATGGCCGCATCTGCCGTAAAATCGGCATTAGTCAGACGGTGTATCCCGGTAAGAAAATCGTGAGCAACGGAAACCAGTTCACGCAGGTATTCTGTACGGTTACCGATCTGTCGGGCGGGGACGTTCGCAACGCCGTCCTTGCCCGTAGCGGCATTGTACCCAAGCATCCTGTCGGTGTACTCGAACTGATGGATCCCCTCTTCCCATTTGGGCGTCAGAGGCAATACCTTGGCATCGGACATCCTATACCTCCGTAAAACTGGCTGTATTGGACCATGCTGACCAGTCATTTTCCGAAGACTGATACCGAATACGCCAGTAATAGGTTTTCCCGACTGTTGGAGAGAATGATTCCATCACCGCAGCGGAGAGATCGCACATAGGATCAGGCATGCTGAGAGAACCAATATTGATAACAACGTCTCCATCGACCCCGAAGTACGGCTGTTCGGAAATCGTGATCTCGGCACCTTGCATGGAGATACCGTAAAGAGCACCATATCTGAGCGCGAAGAACCGCCCTTCCGCACGTGGAGTACGCAGAATGCCATTACGGCTGTCCAGTCTGGAAGCCTTAAGCACAAGATGATCAAGCCGTGAGTCCGTATCAGCAACAATGCGGAATTGCCATGTGCCGCCGGGCACCATAAAAGAAGTGTATTGCAGTTCCCTGATCTGTATGGCTTCTATGACGGAAGCCTGATTCCAGTCCGAAGCGTAATCAGTGCGGTAAAAGACCCGGAACTGGTTCCCGGGCATATGGCATATCGTGAATTCCCCGCTGATTGCCCCTTCAAGAGTATCAAGCGAAGAAGTCAGATAAACGGCCCCTTTTTTCGCCGTCGTATTCTCCCCATCAAGATGCCAGTTGGTTTTGGCTATGACGCCATCCTGGCGATGGACTTGTAATTCCGAAGTCAGAACCAGGCGATTGTCGGTCAATACCTTTTTTATGATGACCTCTTCATCGGCGGCACCTGTTGATCCTATCAGCAAAATCTGCTCTCCCGGCCGCAGATTGGAGGTATCCGCAACATCAAGCGAATCATCTCCCGCTACGCCGTCAATAATCCCGGTTCCCTCATATCCGTAAAAGGTAAACTCCTTGGAAAAAAGGTCGAAGGAAATTCTGGTGCAGCCGACCTGCCAGTACACCAGCAACGCCTTGTAAAGAGCCAGTATACCAGTTCCATACTCATCGAGAGTATTTCCGACCAAGGATTCAAGCCTGCTCAAGGCTTTCAAGGTGGAATCCAAACTCGCGCGCAGCGTCGCTGTGGGGACATCCAACGCCAGTTTGCTTTCAGGGATTCTGGCTTCGCGGCTGACATCGGTATCACGCAGGGCGTGCCTCCCTTCGGCGTCATGAGTCCGCAGAATAAATTCAAGCAGCCAGAGAGTCCTGCAGGCTAGCTGAGTATGGGC
>OGYS01002181.1_pt1 | contig 10071 bp, 5 predicted proteins | sample 1576611 | NCBI WGS metagenome assembly OGYS01 (sample SAMEA3541571, study PRJEB24748) | human gut metagenome | biome: human gut; feature: human-associated habitat; material: faeces | place: China | collected 2012
CATCAGTTCATCCACCGCACTGCCGGCACGAACCATCATCATTATTTTGCGGGGTATGGCAATGGAAGTTACAAATTCGGCTATATCTGTATAGCCTTCAATTTTTTTCCCTTTGGCGCGGCCGTTCACAAAACGCTCCACCACCCCTTCTTCCACTCCCGGAACCGTACGATTATATACCGAAACATTCCATCCCTTATCTGCCATATTGAGGGCCAAATTCTCGCCCATAACTGCCAGACCGATAAGTCCAATGTCTGTTTTATTTAAATTCTTCATATTCATGTAAATTTTGTCTTTATATGGAAACAAAATGCTAACAGCATTTGTTCGTATGAATTACGAAAATAAAATAGTACTTTTGTCAGCGAAAGCCTATTTTTCAACCAGACAGAAAACCAATGCTCATGAAGAACTTCCACATCGGACTATTGCCACGCATCATCATTGCCATTATCTTAGGTATACTTTTCGGAAATTTCCTACCGGCTTCGCTGGTACGGCTGTTCGTAACATTCAATGCCATTTTCAGTGAATTCCTGAACTTCTCCATCCCCCTCATCATTGTGGGACTGGTCACGATTGCCATTGCCGACATCGGCAAAGGAGCCGGACGGATGCTGGTCGTCACGGCGCTCATTGCTTACGGAGCTACCTTATTCTCCGGCTTTCTCTCCTATTTCACCGGTATGGCGGTATTTCCTTCCCTCATAGAAACCGGGGTGCCGTTAGAAGAAGTCAGTGAGTCTCAAGGCATTCTTCCCTATTTTTCCGTGGGTATCCCGCCCTTGATGAATGTTATGACCGCACTCGTACTTGCCTTCACACTGGGGCTGGGCCTGGCTCATCTGAAAAGTGAGGTACTGAAAAATGCGGCACGCGATTTTCAAGAGATTGTCATCCGCATGATCAGTGCAGTGATATTGCCGCTGCTTCCCATCTATATTTTCGGCATTTTCCTCAACATGACGCACAGTGGACAAGTATTCGGCATCCTGATGGTCTTTATTAAGATTATCGGTGTAATCTTCCTGCTTCACATCTTTCTCCTGGTATTCCAATACAGCATTGCGGCACTGTTTGTCCGCAAGAACCCTCTCAAACTACTGGGACGAATGATGCCTGCCTACTTCACGGCTCTAGGCACTCAATCCAGTGCCGCCACTATCCCTGTAACATTGGAGCAAAGTCGGAAGAACGGCGTCTCTGCCGATATTGCCGGATTCGTCATCCCACTTTGCGCCACCATCCATCTGTCGGGCAGCACATTGAAGATTGTGGCATGCGCCCTGGCACTGATGATAATGCAAGGCATGCCCCATGATTTCCCTCTATTTGCAGGATTTATCTTCATGCTGGGCATCACTATGGTAGCCGCTCCCGGGGTACCGGGAGGCGCCATCATGGCATCACTGGGCATCCTGCAATCCATGCTGGGCTTCGACGAGTCGGCACAAGCGCTGATGATTGCACTATACATAGCGATGGACAGCTTCGGTACTGCCTGCAATGTGACGGGCGACGGGGCAATCGCACTGATTATCGACAAAGTGATGGGAAAGAAATAGTTTATATTTTGCCATCTCGTGGAAAATAACGAATATTGCAGTCCGAAAAGACATAATAACAAGAAGCATACATTATGAAGAAAGCCCTTATCTCCGGCATTACCGGGCAGGACGGCTCGTTCCTTGCCGAATTCCTCCTGCAGAAAGGATATGAAGTGCACGGTATCCTGCGTCGCTCTTCCTCTTTCAACACCGGCCGCATCGAACACCTCTACTTCGATGAGTGGGTACGCGACATGAAACAGAAACGTACCATTAATCTGCACTATGGAGACATGACAGACTCCAGCTCTCTCATCCGTATCATCCAGAGTGTGCAGCCGGACGAAATATATAACCTTGCCGCCCAAAGCCATGTCAAAGTATCCTTCGACGTGCCCGAATATACCGCCGAAACCGATGCCGTAGGCACCCTGCGCATGCTCGAAGCCGTACGCATTCTCGGTATGGAAAAGAAGACACGCATCTACCAGGCCTCCACTTCCGAGCTCTTCGGAAAAGTGCAGGAAGTGCCGCAAAGCGAAACGACCCCGTTCTATCCCCGCAGCCCCTATGGCGTAGCCAAACAGTATGGCTTTTGGATTACAAAGAACTACCGCGAAAGCTATGGCATGTTTGCTGTAAACGGCATACTCTTCAACCACGAGAGCGAACGCCGAGGTGAAACCTTCGTGACAAGAAAAATCACACTGGCGGCTGCCCGCATCGCCCAAGGCTTCCAGGACAAGCTGTATCTGGGCAATCTGGATGCCCGGCGCGACTGGGGATATGCCAAAGACTACATCGAGTGCATGTGGCTCATCCTGCAGCACGACACCCCCGAAGACTTCGTCATTGCCACCGGAGAAATGCATACCGTACGCGAATTTGCGACACTGGCATTCCGGGAGGTAGGCATCACTCTGCGCTGGGAAGGCCAGGGAGTGGACGAGAAGGGTATCGACACACAGACCGGAAAAGTCCTCGTGGAAGTCGACCCCAAATATTTCCGGCCTGCCGAAGTGGAACAATTGCTGGGCGACCCCACCAAAGCAAAAACACTGCTGGGATGGAATCCGAGGCAGACCAGTTTTGAAGAGTTGGTACGCATCATGGCAGAGCACGACATGAAATTTGTGAAGAAACTGTATTTAAGAAGCAAAGAGCTTTGAATGAACTATTAAACTTTCAGACAACAATGTTAGACAAAAATGCCAAAATATATGTAGCAGGCCACCGGGGACTGGTAGGTTCTGCCATCTGGAAAAATCTTGAGGAGAAAGGATACACCAATCTCATCGGCAAGACCCACACAGAACTCGATCTGCTCGACGGAGTTGCCGTACGCCGCTTCTTCGACGAGGAACAGCCCGAATATGTATTCCTTGCCGCCGCCTTTGTGGGTGGCATCATGGCCAACAGTATCTACCGTGCCGACTTCATCTACAAGAACTTGCAGATACAACAGAACGTCATCGGCGAAAGCTTCCGCCACGGAGTGAAAAAACTTCTCTTTCTTGGCAGCACCTGCATCTATCCCCGTGATGCCGAACAGCCGATGAAAGAAGACGCACTCCTCACTTCTCCGCTGGAATACACGAACGAGCCCTATGCCATCGCCAAAATAGCCGGACTGAAAATGTGCGAAAGCTTCAATCTTCAATACGGTACGAACTACATTGCCGTGATGCCCACCAACCTTTACGGTCCCAACGACAACTTCGACCTGGAACGCAGCCACGTGCTCCCTGCCATGATACGCAAGATACACCTCGCCCACTGCCTGAAACAAGGCGACTGGGATGCCGTACGCCACGACATGAACCTGCGTCCGGTGGAAGGCATCAACGGCGACAGCAGCAAAGAAGACATTCTGAATATCCTCCGGAAATACGGCATCAGCGAAGAAGAAGTGAGATTATGGGGTACCGGCACCCCCTTGCGCGAATTCCTCTGGAGCGAGGAGATGGCAGATGCCAGCGTCTTCGTCATGGAACACGTCGACTTCAAAGATACCTTCGAGCCGGACGACAAGGAAATCCGCAACTGTCACATCAATATCGGTACGGGCAAGGAAATCACTATCCGCCAGTTGGCAGAGCTGATTGTCAACACCGTAGGCTATCAGGGCCGGTTGACCTTCGACACTTCCAAACCCGACGGCACCATGCGCAAACTGACCGATCCCGGTAAGTTACATGCATTGGGATGGCATCATAAGATTGATATCGAGGAAGGTGTGCAACGCATGTACCGATGGTACTTGGGAAAGTAATTAGTGACGTCTGATTAGCCATGAATGCCATACGGTACAAGGTGGGAACTGTATTGTTTATATTGCTGATACTTTTATCAGGTATCAGCCCAACCATGAATGCCATGATAGCTCCCGTGACCTATTCCGTTCGCGGCAAAGTCATCGACAGACAGTCCAGACAACCCGTGGCCTACGCCAACGTTTTCGTTGCCGGCATCCCCGGGAAAGGGGCATCCACCGATTCACTCGGCACATTCAAGATAGAGCAGGTACCTCCGGGCATCTATAGCCTTGAGGCATCCTGCATAGGATACCAGACTGTTTCCACCCCCGAATATATTGTTTCAGCCTCAACCCCGTTCATCGAGATAGAGATGGAAGAGGATGCCAATCTGCTGAACACAGTAGTGGTGGTGCCTTCTCCCTTCCGGCGAAGTATCGAAAGCCCGGTCAGCATGCGTATCATCGGCTTGCAGGAAATAGAGAAAAGTCCCGGAGCCAACCGGGATGTTTCGCGCATCGTACGCTCCTATCCCGGCGTCTCTTTCTCTCCCATCGGCTATCGCAACGACTTGATTGTTCGGGGCGGTTCTCCTTCCGAAAACCGCTTTTATATGGATGGCATCGAAATCCCCAACATCAACCACTTTGCCACTCAGGGTGCATCCGGAGGACCGGTAAGTATTGTCAATGCCGACCTGATACGCGAGATTACATTTTATACGGGCGCCTTCCCCGCCAACCGCTCCGGAGCCTTGAGTTCCGTCCTCGACTTCCGCCTCAAGGACGGAAATCCGGACAAGCAGGCGTTCAAAGCCACCATCGGCGCATCGGAAGTCTCGCTCAGCGGAGCAGGCCATCTGGGGCAGCGCACCACTTATCTGTTCTCCGCACGCCAGTCCTACCTGCAACTTTTGTTCAAGGCTTTGGGACTGCCCTTCCTGCCCAATTTCATTGACGGACAATTCAAAACAAAAACCCGTTTCAACGAGCACAGCGAGCTGACCCTGCTTGGTCTTGCAGGCATTGACAAGATGAAACTGAATACCGATGAAAAAGGAGAAGATGCCGAATATCTGCTCAGCTATCTCCCCACTATCCATCAGGAAACATTCACTCTCGGAGCCTCTTACAGACACTACAATGGAAGGCACGTACAATCCCTTATACTGAGCCATAACTACCTGAACAACCGCAATCTGAAATACCGCAACAACGATGACTCTTCCGAAGACAACCTGACCCTGCGCCTACGCTCCACAGAACAAAAGACCACCCTGCGTTTCGAAAACCAAACGCGCTTGGGAGCATGGACCCTAAAAGAAGGAGCAGAACTGAACAACTCCATCTATACAAACCACAGCAGGCAAAGACTATACGGCAGTCATTCGGGTACGCTTTCCATCTACGAAACCTCACTCAACATCTTCGGCTGGGGGGCTTTCTTCTCTTCCAACTATACCACCGCCGACAAGCGTCTGGCCCTTTCTGCCGGTATCCGTATGGATGGCAACACTTACAACCGAAAGATGCGGCAGCTATGGAAACAGTTCTCCCCACGCCTCTCTGCATCCTACAAACTCTCGGAACAATGGACCCTGAGCGGAAGTACCGGCCTCTACCACCAATTGCCTCCCTACACCGCTTTAGGATATAAAGACAATGAAGGGCAATATCTCAACAAAGGCCTGAAGTACATGCAGGTCTTTGAAAGCAGCCTCGGTCTGGACTGGCACCTGCAAGACCGGCTCATGGTTTCTGCAGAAGGTTTCTTCAAGCGTTACAGCCGTATGCCACTTTCCCTCCAAGACAACATTCCGTTGGCATGCAAAGGAAACGATTACGGTGTCACCGGCAACGAAGCACTCGCCCCTACAGCCAGCGGCAGGGCCTACGGACTGGAAACCATGTTCCGCTGGCAGGCATCCGGCAAGTTCAATCTCGTATCCTCCTTCACCTTATACCGCAGCGAATACCGCAACCGTCCAGATGGAGACTTCATTCCATCCACCTGGGACAACCGTTTCATACTCAACATGAGCGGTACATACAACCTGCCCCGGCGCTGGAGCATAGGAGGCAAGCTAAGCTATATAGGCGGCAGCCCCTACACTCCCTATGATGAAGACAAATCATCACTCGTAGAAGCATGGGATGCCAAAGGACAGCCCTACTACGACTATGCGTACTATAATACCGGGCGGCTTCCCAACTTTGCCCAGTTAGACTTGCGTGTGGACAAGTCCTTCTACTTCCATCACTGCATGATAGGAATCTATCTGGACATACAGAATATCACCGGCAACAAACTGAAGCAGCCGGATGTGATAATGAGTACGGGCATCATCGAAAATCCGTCTGCTCCTGTTGCCGAACAGCGCTATAAAATGAAATACCTCAAGCAGGAAAGCGGCACTATCCTGCCTACTTTAGGTATAACTGTCGAGTTTTAGCAAATAACCGCCATAAAAACTATTTTCCCTATAAAAGTTTGCTTTCTATATATAAACCCTTATATTTGCACAATTTTCAACCAAATGTGCAATTAATATCATGGAACAAAGTTTTATCGCCTATATAGAGAATAGCATAAAGGAAAATTGGGATTTAGACGCTCTGACCGACTACAAGGGAGCAACTCTACAATATAAGGACGTAGCCCGCAAAATAGAAAAGCTGCATATCATTTTCGAGGCAAGCGGCATCAAGAAAGGCGATAAGATTGCCGTCTGTGGCCGCAACAGTTCCCACTGGGGCGTAACGTTCCTCGCAACATTGACCTACGGTGCGGTAATCGTCCCCATCCTTCACGAGTTCAAGGCAGACAATGTACACAACATCGTGAACCATTCCGAAGCCAAACTGCTTTTCGTAGGCGACCAGGTTTGGGAAAACCTCAACGAAAGTGCTATGCCGTTGCTAGAGGGCATCATGATGATGGCAGACTTCTACATTCTTGTCTCCCGCAGCGAAAAGTTGGACTATGCCCGCGAACATCTCAACGAAATGTTCGGTAAGAAATACCCCAAGAACTTCCGCAAGGAACATGTCAGTTATCACAAGGACCAGCCCGACGAACTGGCGGTCATCAACTATACATCCGGCACCACCAGTTACTCCAAAGGAGTGATGCTGCCCTACCGCAGCCTTTGGTCAAACACTACTTTTGCTTTCGAAGTATTGCCGCTGAAAGCCGGTGACAAGATTGTCTCCATGCTGCCAATGGCACATATGTACGGACTTGCATTCGAGTTTCTGTATGAATTCGCCGTAGGTTGCCACATATTCTTCCTCACTCGCATGCCCAGCCCCAAAATCATTTTCCAAGCTTTCACCGAAGTGAAGCCTAACCTGATTGTGGCTGTTCCGCTCATTATCGAAAAGATTATAAAGAAGAGCGTACTGCCCAAGCTGGAAACCCCCGCCATGAAGCTGTTGCTGAAAGTACCCATCATTAACGACAAGATAAAAGCAACCGTACGCGAACAAATGATTCAAGCCTTTGGCGGAAACTTTGCAGAAGTCATTGTAGGAGGAGCTGCCTTCAACCAGGAAGTGGAGCAGTTCTTAAAGATGATAGATTTCCCCTATACGGTAGGCTATGGAATGACGGAATGCGGCCCCATCATCTGTTACGAGGATTGGACCCGCTTCAAACCCGGTTCATGCGGAAAGGCCGCACCGCGTATGGAGGTGAAAATCCTATCATCCGATCCCGAAAACATTCCGGGAGAGATTGTCTGCCGTGGTCCCAATGTCATGCTGGGTTACTACAAGAACGACGAGGCCACCGTACAGGTACTCGACAAAGACGGCTGGCTGCACACCGGAGACCTTGCCCTGATGGATGCCGAAGGCAACGTAAGCATCAAGGGACGCAGCAAGAACATGCTCCTCGGCCCGAGCGGTCAGAATATCTACCCGGAAGAGATAGAAGACAAACTGAACAATATGCCGTATGTAGCCGAAAGCATCATCGTGCAGCAGAATGAGAAACTGGTAGGTCTGGTTTACCCCGACTTCGATGATGCCTTTGCCCATGGGCTGAACAATGACGACATCGAACGCGTCATGGAGGAAAACCGTGTGGCACTGAATGCAGAACTGCCCGCATACAGCCAGATATTCAAAATGAAAATCTATCCTGAAGAATTTGAAAAAACGCCGAAGAAATCTATCAAACGCTTCTTGTATCAGGAGGCCAAAGGATAATGTAAAAAACAATTAAACTACAACCTATCTAACCCTTTCTAAATTATTATCTAAATGAGAAACGAATTATTATTATCCGCCATGCTTCCGATATGCGGAATGGCGGGAGAAGCGTATGGCATGCCGCCTGGGGATGCCGTACCTGCTCCAAAAGAGCAGCCAAACATCATTCTGTTCCTAGTGGATGACATGGGATGGCAAGACACGTCCCTCCCCTTTTGGACACAGCGTACCAAGTACAACGATACGTACCATACTCCCAACATGGAACGGATGGCTACACAAGGCAAAATGTTTACGCAGGCCTATGCATGCAGCATCAGTTCACCTACGCGTGTCAGCCTTTTTACGGGAATGAATGCTGCCAGGCATCGAGTCACCAGTTGGACCCTCCGTAAGAACACTACCCATGAACAACCCGACTCGGTCATGATTTATCCGGAATGGAACGTTAACGGCATTTGTCAAGAGCCTGGCGTGGAACGGACCACACAAGTCACCTCCCTGGCCGAAGTGCTCAAAGACCATGGCTATCACACCATTCATTGCGGAAAAGCCCACTTTGGTGCTGAAGGCACTCCCGGAGCCGACCCGTTGAAAATGGGGTTTGAAGTGAACATAGCCGGACATGCTGCCGGTTCACCTGCCAGCTACTATGGCAAGGAGAATTTCGGTAACAAAACAGACGGTAAAAGCCCGCTGGCTGCCGTACCCGGTCTGGAGAAATATCATGGAACCGACACTTTCCTAAGTGAAGCCCTTACCATAGAGGCCATGAAGGCCCTGGACGATGCACAGCAGACTGACAAGCCATTCTTTCTATACATGGCACACTATGCCATCCATACCCCTATACAACCTGACATGCGTTTCTACCAGAAGTACCTGGACAAAGGCCTTCCTCCGGTAGAAGCCGCCTATGCTACTCTCATTGAGGGTATGGACAAAAGTCTGGGAGACATCATGGATTATTTGGACAAGAACAACCTGACGGAAAACACTATCCTCATCTTCATGTCCGACAATGGCGGTTTGGCGGCCCATACCCGCGCCGGACAACTGCATGTCCAGAACTATCCGCTCAACAGTGGTAAAGGTTCCGCCTACGAAGGAGGCATACGTGAACCGATGATTGTCCGCTGGCCGGGCATCGTAGCGCCCCAAACCCAATGCGACCATTACCTGATGATAGAGGACTTCTTCCCCACTATCCTTGAGATGGCAGGCGTAGACAACTATACAACCGTACAGCAACGCGACGGCATCAGTTTCATGCCATTGCTCACCGGAAAAGGTAAAATGAAAGACCGTGATATCTACTGGCATTATCCCAATAGCTGGGGTCCTTCCGGCCCGGGCATCGGAGCCACTTGCTCCATCCGTTCGGGCGAGTGGAAGCTGGTGTATTATTTCGGTGACGGTAGACGGGAACTTTTCAACATCCCCGCCGACATCAGTGAAAAACATGATATGGCCCGAGAGAAGCCTGAAGTTGTCAAAGAGTTGTCACGGAAATTAAGTAATTACCTCCGGTCTGTGGATGCGCAGCGCCCTCTGTTGCGTGCCACCCGCCAACCAGCTCCCTGGCCGGACGAAATATAGAAAAAAGTATGAAACGAAACCTTTCCCTCCTCCTCGTGTCCCTGCTTTTTGCAGGGACAGCTCTTGCCCAAGAACATAATCCGGGCAGCGTACAGCCGGATACGATTCAGAAATCCTCCGAGAAATCTTTCCGGAAACAACGCTCTCCACGAACAGACCATGGCCCGGTAGGTATCAATATCTCCTTATGGAAAAACATCTCCACACAGCGGACTGATACCATAGGAAGCACCTGTTTCAATCTGGGTGTGTTCTCCTCCATGAACCGTCTGAATGGCCTCGGCATGAATATTCTTGGCAGTGTAACCGGCAGGGATGTGAACGGTGTACAGATGGCACGTTCTTCACGGACAACATTATACTGGCTTGCTTGTTCTTCACCGTCTCAGGCTTAACCATGCTGCTCTGCGTGACGTCCATCACAGCCCGTTCTAAGATGAAGTTCGATTGTCT
>OGYS01002218.1_pt1 | contig 9935 bp, 11 predicted proteins | sample 1576611 | NCBI WGS metagenome assembly OGYS01 (sample SAMEA3541571, study PRJEB24748) | human gut metagenome | biome: human gut; feature: human-associated habitat; material: faeces | place: China | collected 2012
CTTCACTAACCATGACAAAATCATGATTAAGAAGTCACTTAGAGCATATATCACCGGCAGCAAGCTTGAATTTTGCGTACTGCCGAACTGCAAAGTGGTTCGGTTTTTTCTTCTTCAGATCTTCAAACATCAGATCCACCGCATTTTGAAAATCCTCGTCATCTTCACGGACTTCCATTGCATTGATGAATTCGATGAGCGTGGCAAAGTTATGTTCCTCCTTAGGTGCCTCATAGTGGATGTACCCGATGAGAGCGCAGTAAAGCAGAATTTCTGCCTTCTCCCAGAACGGATCGCCGCCTTTGCCTTCACCCTTTGTGTTTGCCATGAGCGTCGTTGTCAGCTTCAGGATATCCTTTTCGCCGTGAATATAGGCGAATGGATTGTAGTGCATCGACTTGCGGAAGTTGATGGTATTGAATATCTTAATCCGATAGTTTGCATGCACAAATGCATGGCCAACCTCGAGCAGGGTCGTACCTTTCGGATCGGTCAGAACATAGGACGAATGAAGCTGTAAAAGATTAGGCTTGATCCAGAATCGTGTTTTACCGGAACCGGAACCGCCGACGATTAGAACATTCTTATTCCTTGCGTTGGTCGGATTCTTCAGACGGTTGCTCATCATCAGCCGCTCTGTCTTTGTGAGGATTACATTGTTCGCAAAAACAGGGTCGATGAAGGGTTCGATATCCTTCGGACCGCCCCATCGGGCAGAGCCGTATTCGATGTTGTGCCGGAAATGCTTTGCGTTCTTTCCGCGGACATAGACGGCGGCCCATAGACCTGCACCGCAAAGCAGTCCTGTCAGCAGATCGACAGGATGAAGGCTCGGAAGGGGACTGCGGAAGGCAACTGCTGCCGTTTCAAAAAACGACAGCAGCTGTTCAGAAGCATTCGTGCCATCCGCCATGCGCCATGCCTGCCCGAAATGGGTGCAGAACAGACCAAACAGAAGGTAGGGAAGTACCTTGAGCAGCAGCTTTTTCAGCTTTACAGTATCTATTCTCATCGGGTCTGCTCCCTCTGCTTGTCCCGGGATGTCACCTTCGTCGGGATGCTCTTCACCGCATCAATCAGCTTGTGCAGCCTGTTGAGTGTGCTCGGGCGCTTGCTTTTTGCGAGAACTTCTGCAGAGTAGGCGTTGAATGCCGCTGTCATGGCATCTGCGTCGCGCGCCTTGAAGAACACCAGATACTTCGGCGGAAACACGGATTTATCCTTTGTGATGGCGTAATCAACACCGTATTTGCGGGCGTATTTCTCGAATCCCTTGAGATCGGTCTGCGAAATATCAATGTTTGTTACGCCTTGATTTTGGCCAATCAACTGCTGAATGGTCTGCCTGCCGTCCGGCTTTTCGTTTTTCAGTGCCGCTTCCCGGGATTTTCGTTTGATATAGGCAAGTCTCTTTGCGGCAAGGCGGATAATGCCGCGGGCGGTGAGCTTGGTCGTGCTGATTGCAAGGTTCACCGTCCGGTTTTCGATCTCCTCTTGCATGAGTCATCACCTCCTTCGCTGTCATCACCATCAGCGGTCATCGTGGCTGGAATGGGTGAGCTTCGGCGCGTCCCTGTGCTCATCACGCGCCTGCAGCACGATGTCGGGAATGGGGACCGCCGTAATGCTGTGGCCCATCCTGACGAAAGCCTCGGGCTGATGGAACAGCGCCTCGAACTTGTCAATCTGTTCCGCAGAGAGCGAGCAGAAATCCTCCTCGCCCAGACCAACGACCAGAAAAGAGCCGGCAATCACATCGTAGATATGACCGTCCTCATCACGGAGCGCACGGTTTGCCGGAAGTCCGCGCAGTTTGCCTTCCTCGTTGCAGATTACGCCCACGCTGTCCTCGAACGGATAAACTGCCTCGATGTCGCCATCGACCGCATGCTGCAGGTCCTCGAGCGCTGAGCCAATCTGCACAACCCTGGGATACGCATTCGGCTGAACGAGAAGAACGGTCATGGTGTCAGGCTTCGCAGCCTCGAACAGCTCTGCGTTTGCAACAGACTGCTCCACAGCCGACAGACGTGCTTCAAAGGTACGTGCGTTTTCGAAAATATGAGACTCGCAGTCATAGTGGAACACATTATCCGAAAGCCTTTCCTCGGGTGCGACCTCGGCTTGATTGATCGTGCGGACCATGTTCTCTAACTCGCTGAGTGACGGACTGGTGTCATCGGCAAGAAGCAGAACCTCGTGGATAGAGGAGGGGAGAACGTAGAAGCTGCCGCCCAGCGTTTCTGCTGCGTCGTCCAGAAAATGCGGATACTGAATAACACACGCGCCGTTCTGACCGTTCTCGATGCTTGCAACCCACATGGGAGACGGGTCTGTCTGCTCAGCCATGTTGCGAATCACTTCATTCATGTTGCGAAGCGTTGCCGGACAGCTGTGAGATGCCGCCTCCAGAGCATCATCGTGCAGCTGCGCGGCGGAAATGCCGTAGGCGCTCAGCATCTTGTTCGTAACGAGAATGCTGGAAGAAGTACGCTCGTTATGACCCATGTCAAAGCGGTATGCAAGCGCCATATCCTCGATGTTTCGGTGCGGAATATCAGCCAGCAGGTCCTTGTTTTTAGCGGCAGGCACCAGCTGGAGAGTCAGCTTTTCCTTCATGCGCTCGTAATTCGTGAGCGCCTCCGTGTCGAACTGCGGCATCTGGGCGACCGCTTCCTTGATTTCGCGCTCGATCGCCTTCATCGGATTTCCGAGATAGAGATCATTGCGGAACCTGTCGAACAGCGCTTCCAGATCCATGGTCAACGCGATGTCGCCGCCGCTCGGATGAATGGCCATGCTGGTATAGGACTCGCCCTGCAGCTTGGGGACCTCCTGAACCTGGATGTCGTAGCCGGGAAAGCGGCGGCGCATCTCAGAAATAACCTGTGTCGTAAATTCATGGAAATTCATATAAATTCAGCCCTTTCTGATAATAAAAGGACTCCCCAAAATATTCGGAGAGCCCTTTGCGGTATAGTGTTTATCGTTCGTGTTCGCGGGATTTCTTTTTCTGCCACTGATCGAGCAGTTTGATGATGGTGTCCTGCATCTGCTGCGCGGTGTAGGATCGCGGAAAATATCGTCGCAGCTGCTCGTTCCGGAAGGTGACTCGTTCCAGATCGCCTTTCTTCACCTCGTTCATGATTTCTCTTGCTGCATCCATAGTGAAATTGCCTTCCTGCGCCAGCTTTTTCAGCCGCTGCGCCTGCGAAAGGGAAGGGGCAGCCTGCATTTCATCCATAGCCTGTAAGAAGGTTTCCTGCTCCTCGGGAGAGAGGTAGGAAAGCTCCACGGCAGGATTGAAGGAAATCTGCTTGCAGTCAACCAGATCGAGAAGGTCGGGAACGAGGTTGGTGAGACGGATGTAGCGCTGGACCGTTCGCGCACTATCTCCAGAATTTGCGGCAACCATTTGGTCAGACCTCAACTTCGTGCCAATTTGGCACGAAGTTAAATCAGAACGTTCGCCTTGATGCTTCATTGCCTCGAGCTTCATCTTATAGGCAAACGCCCTTTCGCTCGGCAGGATATTTTCTCGCTGGAGGTTGGAGTCTACCATCAGCACCGTTGCGGCGTCGTCATCCATATCCCTTACCAGAACCGGCACCTCAGAAAGCCCTGCCAGTTCAGCGGCATGAGCACGGCGGTGTCCGGAAATGATTTCGTATCCGCCATTATCGAGAGGTCTGGCAATCAGTGGAGTAAGAACGCCATACTCCGCGATGCTTTCCGTCGTTCGCAGCATAGATTCATCATCGAGCACCTTAAACGGGTGGTTTTTGAAGGGAATCAGTTCACGAACAGGGATATTCTGCACGCGCTCCAGCTGACTTTCTGCGCGGCTTTCGTCCGTCTCAAACAGGTCATCGTAACTGGTCAAGCTGATGTTTTCGCCTTTTTTCGGCATTTTTGAGCACCTCCTTTGTCAAATTTCGATAAGCATCCGCAACCTTGCCGCCGGGATCGTGCTTGAAGATGCTTACGCCCTCAGCGCTGATTTCGGCGGCGCGGATCGAGCGGGGAATGTCAGTGCTGAACACTTTCAGCCTGCCGCCGTAGGTTTCGCGAATGAGACTGCTGATTTCCTTCGCACAGTTGGTGCGCGAATCCACCATCGTCAGCAGGATTCCCTCGATTTTCAGTCTGGGGTTGATCTGACGCTTCACCTTGCTGACCGTCTGAAGCAGCTGCTCAAGACCCTTGGCAGACAAATAGTTCGCCTGAACCGGAATAAGCACCTGATCAGCAGCGGCGAGCGCATTGATGGTAAGCATGCCGATGGAAGGCATGCAGTCAAGTAGGATGTAATCGTACTGCGACTTTACCGACTCTAAAACCTGCTTTAAGACGGTTTCGCGGCTCATTGCGTTTACGAGCGAGACTTCTAGGCCGGACAGCATAATGCTGGCAGGAATGAGGTCCACATCTTCCGCATGCGACAGGATGGCTTCTTCGGGGTTGACAGGACGTTCCTGCATGACGTTCGTCATTAAATCGGTCAGCGTAACCGGAAGATCATCCGGTCGGGGGTACCCGAGGGCAATGGTGAGAGAGGCCTGCGGATCGGTATCCACGAGCAGCACATGCTTGCCTTCTCTCGCAAGACCGATGCCCAGATTTTCGCAGGTCGTCGTTTTGCCGGTGCCGCCCTTTTGATTGGCGACGGCAATGATCGTTGCGGACATATTTATGCGCCTCCCTTGCCGGAAAATTTGTCGCGAGTCAGTGGCTTGCGGCGAAACACATTTTCCTTTAATTCATAGGGACAGCGGGTGAACTGACAGAAACGGAACTTAAAATCCGGGCGATAGTACAGACAGCGTGAGCAGCTGCCGGGCTTATCCCCAGACAAATTCTTCTTTGCGGATTTTGCCATCCGCTCGAAGCGGCGGAAGCAATCGTCGTGTTTAGTCATTTGCGGCACCTTCCTTTGGTTTTTGTATTTTTTGATGCGTTGAACTGCATCATCAAATCCTTATAGCAGGTCGCACTCACGCAGGAGCGGTCGGATGCGTAACAGCAGCCCTCGCATTTCTTCTGCTGCTCGGATTGAATGATTTCAGCAAGATAGTAGCAGTTTTCCTGCCCGAGAATGCAGGGAACCTTGCGGTTTTTCCAGAAAAAGCAGCTGCGGCAGGTCTCGGGCTTGTCGCTGTAATACTTGACTCCATCGATCAGAACGATGTGAGGTTTGACGTTTTTTTGCACGTTAGTTGCCTCCATTCAAATGATTTTCGGATAAAATAAAAACCCTGTGATGAAAATTTCACCACAGGGTTATGTTAAAAGTGATATCAGACAGTCTCCTGCTAACAGCAGGGAACAGGCTGTCACACACCATTTATTAGCAGCTTTTTGTGTTCAAAACAACCGAAAATGGCGCGTGTTATTAGAAAAATCGCGGTTTTATTAGACGATTAGACAGAATTTTTGAAATTTGTTAGAGAAAAAGAACGCAGAAATATATCTTCTGCGTTCTTGATTGGCGTCCCAGGGGGGAGTCGAACCCTCGGCCCCATGCTTAGGAGGCATGTGCTCTATCCAACTGAGCTACTGAGACATAAAAACAAAAGTTTTCGCGAGCGGCTCTTTCGTGCGGAATCGCAGCACGCGATATATTTATATTACTGCATTGAGAGCAAAAAGTCAATTCCGAATGCGGTGAAAAAAGTAAAGTGCAGCTGTGCAAAATTAAAAAATCATAATCTTGCAAGCGGGTGCAGAAAGTGATATGATACAATTATATATATGGGGTTAATGAGGGGAATCATGAAACCCATTTATTTCCCGAAGGAGGGGGCATACTTGTGAAACAAATGCACATCACCGAAACGGTGCTGCGTGACGCGCAGCAGTCGCTGATTGCGACGCGAATGCCGTTTGAGGATTTTGAGGGCATTCTCGATGAGATGGATCAGGCCGGTTATCACTCGATTGAGTGCTGGGGCGGTGCGACCTTTGATTCCTGCCTGCGCTATCTGCATGAGGATCCGTGGGAGCGTTTGCGCAAGATCAAATCTCACATGAAGAACACCAAGCTGCAGATGCTGCTGCGCGGTCAGAACCTGCTCGGCTATCACCATTATTCGGATGATACCGTGCGCCGTTTTGTCCGCAAGAGCATCGAGAACGGCATGGATATCATCCGTATTTTTGATGCGCTGAACGATCTGCGCAACATCGAGACCGCTGTGGACGAATGTCTCAAGGCAGGCGGCCATGCACAGGGCTGTATCTGTTACACACTGAGTCCGATCCACAATCTGGAGATGTTCGTTTCGCTCGGCAGGCAGATCGAAGCCATGGGCTGTAACTCGCTGTGCATTAAGGATATGGCGGGCATTATGTCTCCGCAGGAGTGCTATGACCTGGTTACCGCACTCAAGCAGAACATCAAAATTCCGGTTTATGTGCATACACACGCGACCACCGGTCTGGGTTATATGACTTATCTGAAGGCAGCGGAAGCCGGTGCGGACGGCATCGACTGTGCGACCTCGTGCATGTCGGGCGGCACCAGCCAGCCGGCGACCGAGTCCATGGTCTACGCGCTCCAGCAGATGGGCTATGACTGCGGCGTGGATTCCAAAACGCTGCATGAGATCAACGAATTTTTCGTGCCGGTCAAGGACAAGTTCGCGGCGAGCGGTATGTTCGACCCGTATGTCCTGTCCACCAAGACCGATGCGCTCGTGTACCAGATCCCGGGCGGCATGCTGTCCAATCTGGTGGCACAGCTGAAGGCACAGAACGCAATCGACCGTCTCGATGAGGTACTCGCCGAAACGCCGCGCGTGCGTGCCGATATGGGCTATCCGCCGCTGGTAACGCCGCTTTCGCAGATGGTCGGCGTACAGGCAACGGTCAACGTTCTCCTCGGCGGCCGTTACAAGTCGATCGGCAAGGAGATCAAGAGCTACATCCGCGGCGAATACGGCAAGGCACCGGGCGAAGTCAATCCCGAACTCGCCAAGCAGGTGCTCGGCGACGAGCAGCCGATGACCGGCCGCTTTGCCGATACGCTTGAGCCGGAATTTCCGGCTGCACGCGAGCATCTCGGCACGCATGCCCGCAGTGAAGAGGACGTCCTGTCCTATATCGCATTCCCGCAGCAGGCAGAGCAGTTCTTTGAGCGTCGGGAACAGACCTTCACCGCAAGCTATTCGTTCAAGGAGGTTAAGTGAGCATGGTACACGATCCGATTAGCGTACTGGACGCGCTCATGATCGCCCTGTCCGGTATCGTTATTGTATTTTTGATGCTGGCACTTCTCTGGGGTGTCATCGCTGTTATTTCCCGTGTGATGGGCGCGCTCGAAAAGCACACCGCGCATCCGGCTTCGGTCGGTGCAGCGGCTCCGGCGGCTGCAGCTCCGGCAGCAGCACCGGCACCTGCTCCGCAGGTCAAGCTGGAAGGCGTCAGCGAGGTGGAGGCGGCCTGCGTTATGGCTATCGTCAGCCACGAAACGGGCATTCCGCTCGATCAGCTTGTATTTAAGTCCATCAAGGCGGTTTAAGGGGAGAAAAGAAACATGAAATATCAGGTATCGCTTAACGGCAAGCAGTTTGAAGTAGAAGTAGAAAAGGGGTCGGTAAGCGCAGTTCCGACCGGCGCGGCTCCCGCACCGGCACCGGCTGCAGCAGCACCGGCACCCGCGGTAGCGCCGGCTCCGGCAGCAGCACCCGCAGCAGCGCCTGCAGGTGGCGAGACCGTCGCAGCGCCCATGCCGGGCACCATTCTGGATATCCGATGCACGGCAGGTCAGGCCGTTAAGGGCGGCGATGTGCTGTTTATTCTCGAGGCCATGAAGATGGAGAACGAGATCTGCGCACCGCATGACGGCACGGTCGGCTCTGTCTGCGTACAGAAGGGCGCTTCCGTACAGACCGGCGCAGCACTCTGCACGATGTAACGGGAGGCGCGTACTATGCAATTTTCGTTTTTCGGTGCATTAGGCAGCATTCTGGCAAGCTCGGGCTTCGCGTCCTTCGCGGAGGACCCGCGCAGCCTAATCATGATCATCATTGCATGCGTGCTGCTGTACATGGGTATCGGCAAAAAGTTTGAGCCGCTGCTGCTCGTTCCGATTGCATTCGGCATGCTGCTGGCCAATCTGCCGCTGACCGGTTTGCTCAATGCACCGGTTGACGGTTCCAGTCCCGGCATGCTGTGGGTGTTCTATCAGGGCGTCCAGCATGCGATTTATCCGTCCATCATTTTTCTGGGCATCGGTGCCATGACCGACTTCGGCCCGCTGATCGCGCGCCCGTCCTCGCTGCTGCTGGGTGCAGCGGCACAGCTCGGCATCTTTTCTGCATTTCTGCTGGCGCTGGTGCTCGGCTTCCCGGGCGCAGTAGCGGCAGCCATCGCCATCATCGGCGGTGCGGACGGTCCGACCTCCATTCTGGTCGCTTCCCGTCTGGCGCCGGATTACCTGCCCGCCATTGCTATTGCGGCGTACTCGTATATGGCGCTCATACCGCTTATCCAGCCGCCGATCATGCGCCTGCTGACAACCAAGAAGGAGCGCGAGGTCAAGATGGAGCAGCTGCGTCAGGTTTCCAAGACCGAGAAGATCGTATTCCCGATCGCAGTTGCCATCATTGTTATCCTGCTGATTCCGGATACCGCTCCGCTGATCGGCATGCTCATGCTGGGCAACCTGCTGCGTGAGTGCGGCGTAACCGACCGCCTGAGCGACACCGCGCAGAACGCGCTGTGCAACATCGTCACCATCTTCCTCGGTTTGTCGGTAGGCTGCAAGGCGATTGCGTCCACCTTCCTGACCTGGGAGACCATCAAGATCATCATCCTTGGCCTGATTGCGTTCACATTCTCGACCGTCGGCGGCCTGCTGTTCGGCAAGGTTATGTATAAGCTGACCGGCGGCAAGGTAAACCCGCTGATCGGCTCGGCCGGTGTATCTGCCGTTCCGATGGCAGCCCGCGTTTCGCAGGTTGAGGGTCAGAAGGCCAATCCGGCAAACTTCCTGCTCATGCACGCGATGGGCCCGAACGTAGCCGGTGTCATCGGCTCCGCTGTTGCCGCAGGCTTTGTCCTCAAGGTATTCGGCGCGTAAGTACAAAGCAAAAGAACCCGAATTATCGGGTTCTTTTTTTGCACTCTTTTGGTTGAGAAGAATTGAAAATCAATTTGTAACGGGATGCACACGATATCCCGTAAGGAGAGCACATTGTGCTCCCACGCAAAGGTAAAACATCACGCTAATTCTCCATCTTGCATTCTCAATTTTTTATGCTTTCTTGACAATTTATGTCGCCCTGTTTTATAATAAATGTAAGAAATGAACGGGTGGTCCTTATTGTGCAGGTACTAAAAGACGAACTTCGACACAAAATTCTGCTCGAATCCGAGCATTTATTCCTGCAGCGCGGGTACGACCGCACCTCACTGCAGATGATCGCGGACAAGGTAAATATCAGCAAGAGCAATCTCTACCACTACTTCAAAAACAAGGAGGAGCTGTTCTACGAGCTGACCGACAGCGCTGCAGACGGCCTGAAGCGCATGATCCTGCGCTTCCGCAGCATGCGGTTTGACCTGAACATGGACGCGCAGGAATTCCGCATGCTGCTCACTGAGGAGGTACTCTCGCTGCTGCTGGCGGAGAAATACGGCCTTCTTCTTATCATGGAGCAGGCCAACGGCACTCGATATGAAAACCTGCGGCCGGTAATGATTGAACTGATTGCGTCCAAGATCGTGCCCATGCTGGCCGACGAGGAGAACAGCCCGATGATGGCGCAGATCATGGCACGCAATCTGGTGGACGGGACGGTGCATATCCTCAAGAACCGCGTTCGCCCGAGCGAGGTCCGTGCCGGACTGAATCAGCTGATTACCTATCACACATCTGGTGGATGCGTATCAGGAAAAGGCGGGCAGTCTTGATTTAAATGGGGATGGAACCG